>Ga0180215_1005013_pt1 | contig 11507 bp, 10 predicted proteins | sample eDN3rd37CBELigBY_FD_128871 | JGI IMG/M metagenome (GOLD analysis project Ga0180215, IMG submission 128871) | Enriched backyard soil microbial communities from Emeryville, California, USA - eDNA 3rd pass 37_C BE-Lig BY (version 2) (version 2) | ecosystem: Environmental > Terrestrial > Soil >...
CACATCGCTCCTGCTGCCCAACCTGAACACCCGCACGGCATTCGCCCCGAGAATCGCCTCCATTGACGCCGGATCGAGATCAACCTGTCGCACCCGTTCGAGAAACCGGCGTTGTTTCAGCACCGGATAATCGCTGGCAAACAGCACTTTCTCCGGACCAACCAGGCGGGTGACAGTCTCGAATACCGCAAAGTCATACAGGTACGTCGAGGCCGCACTGTCATACACCACATTGGCCAGGGCGATTTTCAGTTCCGGCATCAATTCGTAAAACGGTAATCCCCCGCCCCAGTGCGCTGCCACAATCCGCAGTTCCGGAAAGGCTGTGGCAAACGCCACGATCGCCTCCGGTGTTGCGGTGCCCTTGCCGGGATAGAGATGGCCAACCGGCTCGCTGCAATGGACCATCACTGGCACATCGGCCTCGATGCAGGTCATCGCGAACGGGCGCAACTGATCGGTGTCCCGCCAGTCGAAACCCTGGGCATCCGCATTCAGTTCCCCGATCGCGACCGCACCCTTTGCCTTAGCATCGATCACCTGGTTCGGTGCCTCTGGCGAAACCGGATTGACAATGGCCATCCACGGCAACCGGCCATGCGATGTTCCCGAGACATCCGCCAGGAATGCATTGTGCCAATCGCAATGAGCCACATCCCGCCACGGCCAGCCAACGACAACCGACGTATCGATCCCGGCGCCCTCCATGCTGGAAATCATCGCCTCGGGCGTCACAAAGGTTGCCTTTGGTGACGCGAATGCCTCACCGAACCATGCATCCCGTGCCAGGAACGATTCCCGCTCCGCCTCGATTTCCGGCGGAAACAGGTGGGTATGGGCATCGACAATCATCGGGACTAGAGCACGAAGTAGACAACGCCGGCACCAACCAGTACCAGCAGGATCAGGATTGCGATCACCGGTAGCAACAGACCCGCCATCCGGGACGGTCGCGCTTCGGCCAATTCGGTTTGCAATTGCGTGCGCTGGATGGTGGCGGTGGATGGACTGACGCGCAGCACCACTGCCGAAACGTTGTCGGTCGTTCCGCGCGTTTTCGCAAGATCGGTCAACTGCCGCGCCACATCGCCCTGTGCCGTGCCTCCCAGAATCCCGAGGTAATCCTGCGCTTCCAGCACATCGTAGAACCCGTCACTGCACAGCAGGAGCCGGTCCTCCGGCAACAGCGAGATTTCGTAGATGCTCGGCATCCGCCGGTCGAGGGTCTCGTTCAGGCCCAACGATTGCGTCAGGAGGTTCCGCTGGCGACTCTGCCTGGCTTCCGCTTCGGTAATCTCGCCACGGGTCACCTGCTCACCCACAACCGAATGATCCTGGGTGATCTGGGTCAGTTGGTTTGCCCGGAAAAGGTACGCCCGGCTGTCCCCGACATTGGCAATGGTGGCGTAATGCCCTTTCACCACGGCTGAAACGAGGGTGGTGCCCAGCGGTTCACCGGCTTCGCCTTGCCCATAGGCATGGATTTTGGTGTTTGCCTGCCGGTAGGCCTGCTTCAGGGCGAGCCCAAGGTCAGTGGTAGTGGCACTGGCGATCGCCTCCTGCAGGGTATCTATCGCCAGTTTGCTGGCAACTTCCCCATGCTTGTAGCCGCCCATGCCATCGGCCACTGCCAGCAGGAACCCCGATTCCCCACCGGTCAGCGCCACCGCCAAAATGGCATCTTCATTCGATTGGCGGCCAGCCGCATCGGTGTAGCTGGCAACATCCATTTTCAGTTCTGGGGCAATCGCACTCAATGGATCCGTCCTGATTGGTGTAAAAAGCATGCACGTTTGCAGGCATTATCCCCGTTCGGGCCAGAATGCTCCACTCCCCACCGTGCCCATACCACGTGCATTCTCAATTTCCTCCTGCATACTTGTGCCTGGAGACAGGCGTTCGGGTGACGCACGGAGAGAGGGACTTGGCAATTCACAAACACGAGGTCCGGCCACTCTGGCGGAGCGTTATCGCCATCATCTTCATCATCTCACTCGCAGCCTGCGGAAATGGCGACGGTGATGGTCCGTCGGCCACGGTGCCGGATGTCGATGCTGTCGACATCCTGAAAAAATCGAGCATGAAACTCGCTGAAACTGAATCCATGAAGTTCACCCTCGATATCGATGGCAAAACCATGATCGACGACCAGGGCACCATGCAACTGATCGGCGCCCGGGGCACGCTGAAACGCCCAGGTCTCGTCGATGTCCAGTTCCAGCTTCGCATCCTGGATGCCCAGACGGTTTCCATCAGGATGATTACTGCTGGTGGAGGCTCATGGACCACCGATCTGATCACCGGTGAGTGGGGACCCGCCCCGGAAGAATTTGGCTATGATCCGGCCCGCCTCTTCGACACTGAAGACGGGCTCGGCCCAATCATGGACAAGGTCGACAATCCGGTCCTCATCGGGCAGGAAAACCAGGATGGTTCCACCACCTGGCATGTGCGCGGGACCGTCCGGCAGGATGTGATCGGACCAGTCACCGCCAATGCCATGCACGGCGATCCGGTGCAACTCGATCTCTGGATCGATACGGACACATCGAACTTGCTGAAAATCCAGCTGGCCGAACCGGACGATGCCGGTATCGACAATCCCGCGACATGGACGATGACATTGCGCGCCCACAACGAACCGGTGACCATTGAACCGCCAATCTGACACCTTCAGCGAAATCCGCCAGTCCCGCCCGATGCTGGCAGCACTCCTGGCTGTGCTGATCGGTGCGATTGACCTCAGCATCATCGCCACCATCCTTCCCCAGATGGTGGCCGACCTGAATGTCAATTCCGCCGATATCGATCGTTACATCTGGATTGTCAATGCCTACCTGATTGCCTATATCGCGGCCATTCCCATCACCGGGCGGCTGTCCGACCTGCTTGGCAGGCGCAGCATTTTCCTTGCCTGCCTTGCCATTTTCCTGACCGGATCCATCGTCTGCGCCGCAGCGGATTCGCTCGATTCGATGATCATCGCGCGGGCGGTGCAGGGATTCGGTGGTGGCGGATTGCTCCCGGTGACCATGGCGCTCGCCGGTGATCTGCTCCCGAGGCGCAGTCACCTGGCCGCCATTGGCGCAATCGCCTCGGTGGATACGCTTGGATGGATTGCCGGGCCGGTGTACGGGGCTGCCATCGTGCAACTTGGAGTGGGACACCCTTCTGCCTGGCGCTGGGTGTTCTGGCTGAATATCCCGATCATCCTTGTCACCACCTGGGCGATTCGCGCCCGGGTACCAGGGCCATCGCTCCGGCAAAGTCTTTCCCGCATCCGCTCGCTGGACATCCCCGGTGCCACCTGCCTCACCCTGGCCATTGTCTTTGGATGCCTTGCCCTGACCGCGAGCGGTGAACTCAGCACCAGTACCGATCAGGGTTTGCGCGCCTTTGGCGGAACACCGAATCCGATCGCCGGTCGAATCTGGCAATTTGCCGCCATTGCCGTCGTTTTCGTGGTCCTCTTCGTCCTGAGAACCAAAACCGCCGCGAAACCGATCCTGCCACCGCACCTGTTCCGGCAACCTGCCTACCGGCACGCCCTTTTCGGCAACTTCATGCTTGGCATCATGATCATCATCGGTATTGTCACTGTCCCCGTGGTGGTCGCACTGCTGGTGGCCACCGATGACGCCAGCTGGACCAGTGCGTTACTCCTCGCCCCATACACCACCGGCATTGCCGCGATGTCCTTTGCCGGTGGCTGGATAGAGCGCCATTATCCCCAACGCACCGTGCTCATCAGTGGTGCGCTGGCTGCCACTGGTGGTTTTGCCGTCATGTATCCATTGCTGGACAGCCTGCATGTCTGGTGGATGCTGCCGGGACTGCTGGTGGCTGGTATTGGTATCGGCGTATTGATCGCCCCGCTTGGGTCGGTCGCGCTCATCACCGCCGATGCAAGCGATCGTGGTGCTGCTACCTCAACCCTCATGGTCGCCCGCCTGCTGGGCATGACCATTGGCATTTCCGGTCTTTCGGCAATCGGTGTGGCCCGCCTGCAACAACTCACCAATCAGTTGCCGTCGATTGTCCGTGGCGAATCGGAATCGACCGCCAACTTCCTCGTCCGGCAGCAGGAATTCATTCACAATGAAGCCATTCCGGTCGCGGTGCAGGTCATGCAGGAACTGTTCGTGCTGGCCGCCGTGATCTCCCTGTTGCTGATCATCCCACTACTGGCGATGTATCGCTGGTTGCGCAGATCAGGCGCTGCGTAACGCCGCAATCTTTTCTGCAAGCGTGCCGGGGCCGTCGAACACTGCTGTGCCTGCGACAAACGAGGTAGCCCCCGCGGCGGCGGCCAGGCCGATGGTCGACTCCGCGATCCCGCCATCGACCTGGATCACGCATGACGGATTTGTTCGCTCCACCATTTCCCGCAGCCGGGAAATCTTGTCGAGACAGCTCTCGATAAAGGATTGTCCCCCAAAACCGGGATTCACGGTCATCACCAGGATCTGCCCAACATCGTCGAGGATTTCCTCGATTGCCGCAAGCGGCGTTGCCGGATTGATGGCCACCGATGGCGTAGCTCCTGCCGCGGCAATGGCCTGGATGACCCGGTGCAGATGGGGTGTCGCCTCGGCATGCACGGTGATCCGGTCCGAACCAGCGGTGGCAAAGGTTTCCACCCAGTTGTCTGGCTCCACAATCATCAGGTGCGTATCGATGGGAAGCGTGCTCCCGGCTCGAATCGCTTCCAGTACCGGCAATCCGATGGAAATGTTCGGAACGAACCGCCCATCCATCACATCGAAATGCAGGTAGTCGGCTCCGGCCGCGGCCAGTTCATCCAACTGGGCACCCAGATTCAGGAAATCCGCCGATAACACCGATGGTCCAATTGCTCGATTCTGGTCAGCCATGTTTCTCCTGCCGGCTCGCTGCCACACGGCAGCATCCGTGTTGCACATTTCAACAATCCGAACTCTACCAGCATGGGACGATGACTATACTTGCCACAGGTTTCGTGCCAGTACGCACCGGGAGTTGGACCGCCGATGTCGTTTCTTGACAAGATAGAGCGTATGCTCACCGTCGCCATCGAGTGGGCTCCGAACAAGGTATTCAAATCATCGTTGCAGCCTGCCGAAATCCTCACCAAACTGACCCGCGCCCTGCAGGATCACACCCAGGTGCTGAATGGTCGTGAACGCGCTCCCAACCACTTCGAGGTCAAACTGAACCCCGCAGATTTTGACACGTTTGCCGAATACTCCAATAACCTGGCCACTGATCTCGAAAACTCGCTGACAGACATTGCCACCAGCAACGGTTTCATGGTGAATTTTCCGATTCGCGTCACCCTGGTGCAGGACAAGGCCATTCCGAAAAAAGCCCCTGCGGTGAAGGCGTACTTCCGCGACCATCCCGGAGGCACGGCTCCCGGACCAGTTTCACGCCGAAGAGAGGATCCCGGTGCGACCCGGAGTTTCGAAGTCGCCAGTCCGGCCGCCAGGTTCCGGCTCACCGGAATATCCGAAGGAACTCGCGGTATCGTCTTTGATGTCCCTCCTGGCACCTCAACGGTCGGGCGTCAGGAAGATCGCACGCTGGTGATCAGGGCCGGTGTCGTGTCCCGCGTTCACGCTCGCCTGGAGCAGCGAGGCAACACGTTGCGCGTGTTTGATTCCGGCAGCACTCACGGCACCCGCGTCAACAACACCGCAATCTCCCAGATGGACCTCCATGATGGGGACAGGGTCAGCTTCGCTACTGAAACATTCCGCGTGTCCCAGATCCGGAATGACGGGAGGCACTGACCGGTGGACTGGCAATCGAATCTCCAATCCATCTCGTTCGACTGGTTCATCCTGTTCCTGCGGGTCGTCTTCATCGTCCTGATCTTCGCGTTTCTCTACAACATCGCCCGGATCATGATGCGTGAACTCGTCACCATCGGTGGAGCCGTCCCATCATCCTCCGGATCCGCAGGCGCTCCGGCGATAACGGCAAGCCTCGAGGTTCTGGAACCTGGCAGTACATCCCTGCTGGCCGGGGAATCGCTCGGGTTGAACCGTTCCAACACGATTGGTCGCAACGCCTCCAACACCCTGCAAATTTCCGATGAGTACGTTTCCGGGAATCATGCAGAACTGATCTGGAATGATGGTGTCTGGTGGCTGATCGACAGCGGCAGTCGCAATGGCACATTGGTGAACAATCGCCGTCTGGCGCGGACGGCCCGCGCAAAACTCGCCCAGGGCGATGTAATACAATTCGGCGAGGTGACCTTCCGGTTTCGCATGTAAGTTCGCGGAGAACCTTCTCCCTGTTCCATTCGTTTCCCAAATGGGCATTGCCTTGCCCGTGTTGCTGCCTGTGAGCAACAGTTGACCACTCTCGCAACCAGTGAAAGCGCTGCACACATCTATGCCCACGCATGTTGAGGGTGCCAAAGGGCACATGATGATTCCGGGACTGCTCTCGCTGGTCCTCCCCGCCTACAACGAAGAAGGCAATATCGAAATCGTTATCCGGCGCGCCATCGAAATCCTGCCCAACTACGCCGACGATTACGAGATCATTCCCGTCAACGATGGCAGCCGCGATTCCACTCCCCGGATTCTCGACCGGCTTGCGGCAGAAAATCCGAAAATCCGTCCCGTGCATCACCGGGTCAATCGCGGGTATGGCAGTGCCGTGACGAGCGGCATCCGGGCCTCGGTTGGTGATTATGTGATGTTCATGGATAGTGACCGGCAGTTCGATATCGCCGACATTCGCCTGCTCGCGCCGTTCGTCACGTCCTTCGACCAGGTGGCCGGATTCCGCATGGAGCGCTCGGATCCACTGCAGCGACGGATCAATGCCGAGATTTTCAATCTCGTGGTGCGCATTCTCTTTGGGGTGCACATGCGGGATCTCGACTGCGCATTCAAGATTTTCCGGGGAGATATGGTTCGGGCGCTCGATCTCACCTCGAGCGGGGCGCTCATCAATGCGGAAATGCAGGCCAAACTCCGCCGCCAGGGAGCAACCTACCAGCAGATCGGTGTACCGCATCACCCCCGTATCGCTGGAACATCCACCGGTGGCAACATCAAGGTGATCCTGAAAGCCATGCGGGATATCAACCTGCTGTGGTTCCGGATGCTCAATTACACCCCACCCAACGGGCAGGAAAGACTGCCAAGACGAAATGTGATTGGCGGCACCGTCGTCCGCGCCTTTACCGCCACCGCCAGCACCTTCATCAACCGGATCGTGCTCCGCAACAAGAAGTAGGAGCGAACGCGGGGTACGACCGAAACAGTCTACCCCGCTTTCACCATCACCAGGGAAATCCAGTCTTCGATTTGCCGCCGGTTTGTGACCGTCGCGCCAAGCGCGGCAAAAGTCTCGATCACATCCGCCTCGCGACTCTGGATAATCCCACCCAGCACGATTCGGCCGCCCGGTTTCGCCGCCCGGACAATGCCCTCAGACAATTCGATGAGAATCCGAGCAATGATGTTGGCCAGGACCACATCATAATCCTCGTCCTGGAACGGTTCGCCTGGGCCCACGCTGCCATGTTCGACACGCAGCAATTCCGAAACACCGTTCCGTTCCGCGTTTTCCCGTGTGGCAATCACTGCCACCGATTCGACATCGACTGCATCCACCTGCCGCGCCCCGAGTTTCAGAGCGGCAATCGCCAGAATGCCGGAACCGGTGCCCACATCCAGCAGGCGATCCCCAGTGGACAGCACTTCTTCCAGCCCGAGAACGGAAAGTTTGGTGGTTGGGTGCAGGCCAGTGCCAAATGCCATTCCGGGATCGAGTTCCACCACCACCTCGCCGGCTTTTGGCTCGTACTGGTGCCACGGCGGCCGGATCACCACCCGCTCGCCGATCTGGTGAACCTGGAAGTGTTCCTTCCAGGCGTTGGCCCAATCCTCTTCCTTCAGGGTTGAGACCTGCAGGTCACCAATGGGTCGTAACCCGCCCAGCAAGCGCAACGACGATCGCAAATCCTCGATCACTTCGGGCCGGAAATCGGAATCGGCGATATACGTACGAATCACGAAGGGTTGGGTCGGGTCGATTTCAAGGTTGTCGCCATCGCCATCCTGACGGTAGGGCTCGTCGATGGCCACACCCTCGTTGAACCCATACCGGCCAAGCAATTCGGAAATCGCTTCCACCGCCTCGGCATCCGCTTTCACGGAGATTTCGTACCATTCGCGATCCGGATTCGTCGTCGCGGAATTGACTGATTCGCTCACACATGTACCTTCGATGTATCGCCAACATTGAACCGGGACGGGCGCCCCGAAATGCTGGCATTCCGGCCGATCACCGACTGATCGAGCACCACACCTTCGACGGTGGCCTCATCTTCCACCACGCTGTTCCGGATCACTGCATCCCGCACGACAGCCCCGGCGCCGATGCTGGCGTACGGCCCAATGATGGCACTCTCCACCGTCGCCGTGCGATCGACAAATGAGGGAGGAATGATCACTGAACCCGGGCGCTGGGCAGGTGACGGCGGTGCGGCCGTCAGCAGGTACCGGTTGGTCTGCAGGAGCGCTTCCGCATTCCCGGCATCTTCCCAGATCTCGATTTCCCGCGTCACGAACTTCTTGCCGGAATCGATCATCAACTGGATCGCATCGGCAATGAAGTACTCGCCCTTGGTTTTCAGTTCCCGCCGGAATTGCTCCTCGATTGCCGTGTACAGATCGGCAATCTGCCGGAAGTAGTAGATGCCGATCACCGCTTCGTGGGAAATCGGGTCACTCGGCTTTTCGATCAGCTTCGTCACGTACTCGCCATCAGTGACAGCGATCCCGTACGCCGAGGGATCCTCGACATACTTGGTAAACGCCACCCCATCCACCGGAAGTTCGGTCAGGCCGGCAAAGTCAGCTTCGAACAGGGCATCGGGAAAGAGAATCAGGGCATCATCGTGGCAGTACTCGCGCGTGCGGATGATGGCATCGGTCTGCCCCAGCATTTCCGGCTGGTCCACAAACACCAGTTCGATATCCGGGTAGTACCCGCGGGCCCATTCCTCGATCTGCTCACCGAGAAAGCCGGTAATGAACACGATCTTGGAGGGCTCGGTTGGCAGCACCCGATCCAGCACATGCGCCAGCATCGGTTTCCCGGCAACGGAAACCAGTGGCTTCGGTTTGCTCCACGTTTGCGGTCGCAACCGTGTACCAAGACCGGCGACCGGCAAAATGATATCCACCTGTATCCTCCTGAGAAATGCGAGACAACCCTTCGGCAGGTTCATGCACGCTCAGAGTATCGCGCACACCTTCCATCTGACCAACTTCACGCGATTCCTGGCGGCAGGAACGGTGCCACCACCGATCGCACCTGTTCCGGCCAGCCCTGCAAAACATCCCGGCGGACCAGTTCAAACAGGTGTGGCGTGTAGCCGGGAGCCATTGTTGTGCCCACCAGTGCCCACGCACCACCAGGGACCAGTCGCATCCCCTGCCAGGTCCCGGCGGGCACCACCACTTGTGGCACTTGCCCGACCCCCAGATCACTCCCAAGTCTGACGCGCTCCACCCGGGCATCCGGAAAAATGTGGAGCATATCGCATGGGTCGCCGGCGTAGAAATGGAATATCTCGTCCGCACCCAACCGGTGCAGGGCCGAGAACGATTCAGGTGTCACCAGGTAATAGATTGCCGTTGCCTCCGGTGATGCGGCATCCCCACGCATCCACGTCTGGCGGAAAAAGCCGCCTTCCCCTTCAAGTGGCAACAGATTCAGCAGATCGATCACCTCTTGCGCCGTCAAACGCAGGTTCATCCCGTTCTCTCCCAACTCCCGAACATTGCAAACAAAAAAACGCGCTCCCTGCTTGCACAAGGAACGCGACTGCTGGTACCCCCAGCGGGATTCGAACCCGCGATCTTCACCTTGAAAGGGTGACGTCCTAGGCCGCTAGACCATGGGGGCGGCGCGGATGAAGATACGTGGTTTCCGGGGTAGTTGTCAACTCGTTTCACGCGTATTTGGACGATTCGTGCCAGAAATACCCCTATTCGGCACCTATCCGCCAAACACACGCCAGATTTCGAGCGCAACCAGCCCACCTGTCACAAATCCGGCAATGGCCACCGTGCAGGTGCGCCACTGTCCGGCCGCCATTTCTTGCCATCGCGGCCACCACCGGCGAATATCGACCTGCATCAGGAGCAACCCCACCAGGCATGGCACCGCCAGGAGCACGGCACCGGCGATACCCATTGGTTCCAGCGAAACCGGCGGCAACACCGTTGCCAGGCGGGACACTACCGCCAGCGCCACATCACAGACAAGCGCCGGAACACGCAGCAGCACCGGTCCCACCACAGGTATGAAAGCCACCACCGCTCCAGTAAACGCCAGCGGAAACGCAATCACCATCAGGGGCGCCAGCAACAGGTTCACCACCAGGCTGACCGGCGGCCAGGTCCCAAACACGGAAACAATGATTGGCAGTGTCGCGAATTGCACGGCGATCAGGCCAATCACCGTGGATTTCAGTTTGGATCGCCAGCCTGCCCCTGCGTCATGGTTGAATGCGCCGATGAGCGCAGCAGATGCTGCCACCGAGAGCCAGAATCCCACCGATCTGGTCAGGTACGGTTGCCACACCAGTAATCCGGCTGTTGCCATCGCCAGCACAGTCATCGCGTCGGCACGTCTCCCGAACCGCCCGCTCAACACGATCAGGGTCGACACGGTTGCTGCCCGCATGGCCGATGGTTCGAGCCCGGTTGTCATCGCATACAGCCAGATCGATGCGATGATCCCTCCCTGGATCACCAGATTGCGACGGCGGGTTCTGCGCCGGATCGTCCGTTCCCACAATGCCAGCAGCATTGCGACATTGGTGCCGCTGACGGCGGTCACATGACTGGTACCGGTCGCCAGGAATGCCTGTCGCGCCCCTTCGGTCAAGCCAGAGTCATCACCCGTGACAATTCCCGTCATCAGGGCGCCAGCATCATCGGGCACCAGATGCTGGATCCGGTCATTGATGACACGCCGGACATCCACCAGGTGCCGGCGTATCGAATGATTCGGCGATCGCACCCGTGCCCACCAGACGTGACCGATGCCGATGGCATCCTGGCTCTGCACGAACGCCCGGGACGAGGGCGACAGCAGTTCAAGCGGTGTATATCCCCAGACAACTTCGAGTTCGTCATCAACCGTCACACCGTAATCCGCTGTCACATACACCAGAACCTTGCCATTGGCCGGTTGCCAGGTGTTGTCGATTCTGGCCCTCGTCACGCGCAGCACCATCTGGTCACCGCGCTGCCTGGAAATTGGCAGGGAATCCACCTGCCCAATCACGCGGTCGGCCTGTGCCAATTCAGCCGGACTGGTCCGGTTGGCAATCACCGGGTGTCGTATCGCTCCCAGCAGCAGGCAGGCCAGCAGCATTTCGGCCCACCAGATGCTGAAGGATTTCCCCGCCAGGCGAACCAGCAGCATGGCCACCAGGCCGAGCACAACGGCCGGAAACCCCAGCACCGTGCCAGCAATCACGGCAA
>Ga0180215_1005015_pt1 | contig 11498 bp, 12 predicted proteins | sample eDN3rd37CBELigBY_FD_128871 | JGI IMG/M metagenome (GOLD analysis project Ga0180215, IMG submission 128871) | Enriched backyard soil microbial communities from Emeryville, California, USA - eDNA 3rd pass 37_C BE-Lig BY (version 2) (version 2) | ecosystem: Environmental > Terrestrial > Soil >...
GTGAAACAATCTTTCACTAAGTCGGCCAAACTAGCTTAGATGGTGCAGATAGTGAAAGCTGCTTTCACTATGGCATATCGGGATCGCGGGAAAGCGGCAGGAAGGGGCGTATGTGCTCGGTTTAGTGAAACAATCTTTCACTAAGTCAGCCAAACTAGCTTAGATGGTGCAAATAGTGAAAGATGCTTTCACAATTGCATATCGGGATCGCGGGAAAGCGGCAGGAAATGAAAAAGGGGCCGAAGCCCCTTAATTTAATTGCCTATAGCAATGAGTATGTTCTGTGCTTTTGCCACCCGGCGAATGCCGGCTGCGGCTCATGCTACCGGCTGCGGCCGCGCCCTCCGCCTTGCGGCTTGCCGCTGCCTTGCTTGCCGCCTTTTGAGCCCTGCGCGCCGCCGCTTCGTCCGCCTTGCCAGCCGCCGCTGCGCTTATCGCCGCCGCGCGAAACGCCGCGATTGCCGGAGCGCCTGCCGTCGCCGCGTCCGTCGGCGCGCTGGCGCCCGCCGGTCTCCTCGCGAAGCTGTGTCCAAGGATTGTCCGGCTCGCTGCCGAAGCGCACTCCAGCGCGTGCGGCAGCTTTCTCCGCGGCGCGATCAGCACGCTCCGTCGCCATGCTTTGCGAACGGCTTGAGTTGTTTCTTCTGCCTTTGCTGCCGCGCTCCTGCTGCTGGGCAGCTTTACGGCCCTCGCCTCCGCGCTGCGAGCCGCGCCCGCGGCCCACGCCCGTCCGATCGCCGCGCGAGTCTCTTCCTTTGCGTCCATCTTCCGTACTCTTGGAGCCTGGGGCTTCTGCTCCGCCGTCAATCGTCCGGCGCTCCAAGCCAGCATGGATGCTTTTCTCAATCTGAAGCAGATTGTTTTTATCGTAAGCCGTTGCCAGCGTTATCGCTACTCCGTTATTGCCTGCACGGCCTGTGCGCCCGATCCGGTGAATGTAGCTTTCGCCGTCCTGCGGCACGTCATAATTATAAACATGCGTCACGCCTTCGACATCGAGCCCGCGAGCGGCCACGTCGGTCGCGACAAGAATTTGCAGGCGCGCTTCCCTGAACCGCTTCATAACCTGCTCGCGCTTCGCCTGAGTCAGGTCGCCATGCAGCTCGTCCGATTCGAAGCCGTAATCCTGCAGCGCTTCATTCAGCTTTTTGGCGCGGATTTTCGTACGGCAGAAAATGACGGCCAAATACGGCTGATGGCGCTCAAGGAGGGTAATCAGCGTTTTTTGCTTGCCGCGGTCAGTCGTTTCATAGACGAGCTGCTCGATGCTGTCGAGCGTCACGTTGGCGCTCTTAATGCGAACGTCAGCTGGCGATTTCATATAATTTTGCGCCAATCTGCGCACTGCGTCAGGCATCGTTGCCGAGAACAGCATCGTTTGGCGCGCTTTCGGCGTCTGCATGACAATGCTCTCAACCTCCGGCAGGAAGCCCATATGGAGCATTTGATCGGCTTCGTCGAGCACAAGCATGGAGAGCTTGCCGATATTAATCGTCTCCCGCCTCATATGGTCAAGCAAGCGACCCGGCGTCGCCACGACAATATGCGGCGAGCGCTTCAGCTTATGAATTTGCGCCTCCACATCCTGTCCGCCGTATGCGGCAAGCACGGTAGCGCCAACGGTCGGCGCAAGCTTGGACAGCTCGCTTTTGATCTGGATGGCGAGCTCGCGCGTCGGCGTCAAAATAAGCGCCTGCGTCTGTTCCTTCTCTGTATTGACGCGCTGCAAAATGGGCAGAGCGAAGGCGATTGTTTTGCCCGTGCCGGTCTGTGCTTGGGCGATGACATCCTCGCCTTTGAGCAGGATCGGTATCGTTTCCTTTTGCACAGGCGTCGGCTCTGTAATCCCGTTGCGCCCTAGCAGCGTGCTTAGCTCCTGGTTAATACCTAGAGCGCTGAATGCGTTTGACATTAGTATGTATCCTCATTTCATGCGATCGTTTGATGTTTAGTATAACAGGTGAGCTTATATTGTGCATCTTTCCATTACATATGCTATGCTATATTCCGACTATTAAGATGATAAAGGAATGGTAATGATGGACGGAACAGAGCGTTCTTCTATAAAACCCGGGCTAGAGGTGCAAATCGTTTTGAAGCAGGATCAACGTACCGGCAAGCTGACGCAGGGCATTGTGCAAACGATTTTGACGAACTCCGCCACGCATCCGCACGGTATAAAAGTTCGCTTGACGAACGGAAGCGTGGGTCGGGTTAAGCATATCGTAAGGAGTGATTAAATGGCGTTCGGCATAACGCGAAAAGAGCTCGCACGCTGGAAAGCCGAAGTCGACCGCGGCGAAATCGCATATCTGACCCACTACTGGCTGGACCCCAGATTCCCCGGTTTCAAGACGGTGACGAAGGTCGGCTGCTCCGATTTGAACAAGCTGTCCCGCTGGTGCGCGGAGCACGGCTTAAACCCGCGCTATATTCACGCGAGAGGAAGCTATCCCCACTTCGACCTGCTTGGGCCTAAACAGCTTGAGGTGCTGCAAAAAGCGGGCCAGCGCGAGCAGCTGGAGCGGTTTCGACTTATTGCCGAAGAGGAGCGCATTCAAACGGAAAGCTAAGCATAAAGGAAAGAAGGACATCATAAGTGATCAACAATAGCGAAGATCGCCTAGCCGGCAGCAACGGTTCTACGAAGCTGGCGGCTGGCAGCGCATGGCTGCTGACGATCGGCATTATACTTATTTCATTTAATTTACGCGCGCCTATTACGTCTGTTGGCCCGGTCATTTCCAAAATCGCCGAATCGACCGGGATGTCAAGCTCGATGGCGGGCTTTTTGACGACGCTGCCGCTTATCGCTTTCGGTCTCGTATCCCCGGTCGTGCCGAAAATTGCGAAACGGATCAGCATCGAGCTCACGCTGCTCATCGCCATGCTGGTTCTGATTGCAGCTATACTTATACGGTCTATGAATTCTGTGCCGGCGCTATTCATCGGCACTTTATTTATCGGTGCGGCAATCGCTGCCGCCAACGTTCTCCTTCCAGGATTGATCAAGCGGGACTTCCCGGCGGCTGTCGGCTTAATGATGGGCCTGATGTCCGTTATCCTTAATATCGGAGCGGCGCTCGGCTCGGGAATCAGCATCCCGTTAATTGAGCAAGGCGGACTAAGCTGGAAAGGTATGCTTTCATGCTGGGTTGTGCTTGCCGTATTGGCGGCTGCAGCATGGATACCGCTAGCTTTACGAAATTCGACAATGCTGCGGCGCTCAAAAGCAGTGCGAATCAACAGCCGTTCGGAAATAAGCAGCACGGAGGGAACCGGCTTATGGAATTCGCTGCTTGCCTGGCAGGTTACCATATTTCTCGGGCTGCAGTCGTTTACGTTTTACGTTAACATATCGTGGCTCCCGGAAATATTGCAGGACCGCGGGATGACCGCGGCACAAGCTGGCTATATGGTATCGATTTTGCAGCTGGTTGGCATTCCGCTATCCTTCTTAGTGCCGGTTCTCGCTGGAAAAATGAAAAATCAACGCGGAATCGCGTTCGCGACAGCAGGCTGTATGCTCGTTGGCTATACGGGCTTGCTGCTTGGCGGTTCGGCGCTCATACCGCTTTGGACGATTCTGATCGGCCTTGGCGGCGGCGCAGGCTTCAGCCTGGCGCTCATGTTTTTCGTGCTGCGCACCAGTACGGCCGAGCTGTCGGCAGAGCTGTCGGGAATGGCCCAGTCGATCGGCTATTTGTTGGCGGCCGTCGGGCCGTTTCTGTTCGGCGTTTTTTACGATTTTACGGGCACATGGACGGCGGGGCTCGTCATGCTCATCATCGTCGTTCTCATCTATTGCGTCGTTGCATGGGGCGCCGCGGCCGACAGAGTTATCAGCCAGTTCGAAAGAGGGCGCTAAAGCCGGCGGCAGCACGCTTGCTTCCTGGAGATCCCTTGACATTAAGAAGTGACGTCTTTATAATCGAACTATCTATTCTTCATATTGCAAGCGTTGAAAAGGATAAGTAATTTCGTTAGCTAGGACTAGAGAGCCGGCGTATGGTGAAAGCCGGACCAGCAGCGTTATGAATCTCGCCTTGGAGCTGTGCGAAAAAGCCGCATTGCGGATTAATCGCACCGACTGGCCCGCGATAAGGGCGTCAAGTGAGCGACAGGCAAAGCATGCCTTCCGCTAACTAGGGTGGTACCACGGGAGCGCACGCCTCTCGTCCCTAGCGATATCCGCTAGGGGCGGGAGGCTTTTTTGTTTGCCGAACACTGTTCTTTTCGGTGAGAAGCCTCCATGGACAGCTTTAGAAAGACGGAATTCAGCGCTGACATGGACGGCGAGAGCCGTCTGCGTATGCAGAATAAAGGCAAAGCTTCTATGACAGCCTTGGAAGGGCAACGCTTCATGCAATCTTAAAGAGCTGGGCACAATGGTTATTTTTCGAGGAGGAAAAGCAAATGAGTCAGGATAAGCAGCACCAAGGCTACAACCCGCTTGCAATCGAGCCGAAATGGCAGCAATACTGGGATGCGAACAAAACGTTCAAAACGACGGAGGACACAGGCAAACCTAAGTTTTACGCACTGGATATGTTCCCTTATCCGTCCGGGGCAGGGCTGCACGTCGGCCATCCGGAGGGCTATACGGCTACTGATATCGTATCCAGATACAAGCGGATGAAAGGCTACAACGTCCTTCACCCGATGGGCTGGGACGCGTTCGGATTGCCGGCTGAGCAGCATGCGCTTGATACAGGACAGCATCCGCGTGACATTACATTCAAAAACATCGATAACTTCCGGCGCCAGATTAAATCGCTGGGCTTCTCATACGATTGGGACCGTGAATTCAGCACGACTGATCCGGATTACTATAAATGGACGCAGTGGATTTTCATCCAGCTGTACAATAAAGGGCTTGCCTACGTAGCCGAGGTGCCGGTGAACTGGTGTCCTGCGCTTGGAACCGTGCTGGCGAACGAAGAAGTCATTGACGGCAAAAGCGAGCGCGGCGGCCATCCGGTCATCCGCAAGCCGATGCGACAATGGATACTGCGCATAACGGAATATGCGGAGCGGCTGCTTGAGGACTTGGAGGAGCTTGACTGGTCTGAAAGCATTAAAGACATGCAGCGCAACTGGATCGGCAAGTCGACAGGCGCTGAAGTCACTTTCCGCATTGACGGACACGATCAATCGCTTGTCGTTTTTACGACGCGTCCGGATACGCTGTTCGGCGCGACGTACTGCGTCCTTGCGCCGGAGCATGAGCTTGTCGCGCAAATTACGACTGCCGACCAGAAGGCGGCGATCGAAGCTTACCAGGATGCGGCTGCACGCAAAAGCGATCTGGAGCGTACTGATCTTGCCAAGGAAAAGACAGGCGTATTCACTGGCGCATATGCGATCAATCCGGTTAACGGCGCTAAAACGCCGATCTGGATTGCCGATTACGTGCTTGCAGGCTACGGCACAGGCGCGATTATGGCCGTACCGGGTCACGACTCACGCGACTGGGAGTTCGCGAAGCAGTTCAATCTGCCAATTATTGAGGTTGTCCAAGGCGGCGATATCGAGAAGGAAGCCTATACAGGAGACGGTGCGCATGTTAACTCCGACTTTCTGAACGGCTTGAACAATGAAGCGGCGATTGCCGCGATGACGAAGCATTTGGAGGAAGCGGGTACCGGCAAAGGCAAAGTAACCTACCGTCTGCGCGACTGGCTGTTCAGCCGCCAGCGTTATTGGGGCGAACCTATTCCGATTCTCCATCTGGAGGACGGCACGATGAAGACCGTTCCAGAGGACCAGCTGCCGCTTCTGCTTCCTGACGTTGATGCGATCAAGCCTTCCGGCACAGGAGAGTCGCCGCTGGCGAACGTTACGGATTGGGTCAACACTGTCGATCCAGAGACGGGTATGAAAGCGCGCCGCGAGACGAATACGATGCCGCAATGGGCGGGAAGCTGCTGGTATTATCTGCGCTTTATCGATCCGAAGAACGACAAGGAAATTTGCTCGCCAGAGAAGCAAAGAGAATGGCTGCCGGTCGACCTGTATATCGGCGGAGCGGAGCATGCGGTACTTCACCTGCTTTACGCGCGCTTCTGGCATAAAGTGCTGTACGATCTCGGCGTAGTCGAAACGAAAGAGCCGTTCCATAAGCTAGTCAACCAAGGCATGATTTTGGGCACGAACAATGAAAAAATGTCCAAATCGCGCGGCAACGTCATTAATCCGGACGATATCGTGAACGAATTCGGCGCTGATACGCTTCGCATGTACGAGATGTTCATGGGGCCGCTCGAGGCGACGAAGCCATGGAATACGAACGGGGTTGAAGGCACGTACCGCTTCCTGAGCCGCGTATGGCGCCTGTTCGTGAACGAGGACGGTACGCTTAACGAGCGGATCGGCGCAGGCGAAACGAGCCAACCGTTCAAGCAAACATGGCATCGCTCCATTAAGAAGATTACCGAGGATTATGACAATCTCCGCTTCAACACAGTCATCAGCCAATTGATGATCTTTGTGAACGAAGCGTATAAGACGGAAGTTTTGCCGGTTGAGGCGATGGAGCATTTCGTACAAATGCTTTCGCCGATCGCGCCGCATATTGCGGAGGAGCTGTGGCAGAAGCTGGGTCATGAAGGAACGGTGAGTTACGCCGAATGGCCTTCGTACGACGAATCGCTGACCGTTGACCAAGAGGTTGAAATTGTCGTTCAAGTCAACGGCAAAATCGTTGAGCGCCTGTCCATTGCAGCCGATACGGAGCAGGACGAAATGGAGCGCTTGGCCAAAGAAATCGATAAGGTGCAGGAGCTCATTTCCGGTAAAACAATCCGCAAGGTTGTCGCCGTAAAAGGCAAGCTTGTCAACATTGTCGCCAACTAAATAGCGTGAACCGCAAGGCCAGAAGAGGTGAGCGGGCTATAGCTGAAGAACAGCTATTGTCCGTTCACCTCTTCGCCGTAAAAGGAGATTGTCACCTTGGACAGATCGTCATTATATTTGGAATGCGTCGTATGGATGAGGTGGTTGAATACGCCATTGAGCTCGCGGCGCAGCATATTGAGCGCTTTAGCGGTAATGCCGCCTGGAACGGCTACCCGCTGCTGCACCTCCTCCGGACTTAAGCCGCCTTTTGTGAGCAGCAGCCCGGTGCCGAGCAGCATTTCACTCGCTACCTTACGCGCGTTTTCCGGATCTATGCCCGTTTCGTCGATAGCAGCCTGAATAAATTGTCCGAGCAGGAACGACATAAAAGCCGGCCCGCAGCTGGACAGATCGGATACGATGCGCGTATAGGCCTCATCAATGCGCATGGGCTCGCTAATATGCCCGAGCAGTTCTTCGATGCGCAGCTTGTCTTCCTCCTGCATCGATTGGCCGTATATGCACAGCGATGCTCCGCTTCGCACCTGATTTGTAATGCTCGGAATAATTTTGGCGATTTTGCAGTTAAGCTCGCTCTCCAAATGTGCGACCAGCACTGGGCTCGTTATCGATACGACAATTTTGTCAGAGCATATAACCGGTTTTATCTCATCTACAACTTTTTTAAATTCATGAGGCTTGACGCATAAAAAGACAATATCGCTTTCCTTTGCAGTACGAGCGTTCGAGGGCTCGGCTCTCATACCGGGGTAACGATTTGCCAGCGCCTCAGCCTTTATAAAGGTACGGTTGCTGACGATGATATCGCCCGGCGCCAGCCCTTTCGATGCAATAAACGATTCAATCAGCATGCTTCCCATCGTTCCCGTCCCGATAAATCCGACAATCATGCGCACCCCTCCTACGATAGACAGCTCTTTTTAGCGTACTCTCTTACTTTATTCGGCAAGGCTTATTTCATATGACTTGAAAATGCAACGATCGGCAAAAATTAACCAATTCTGTACATTAATTTTTGGATAGGAGCGATATGCAATGAATAAACGTATGAAAAATGGCGCGGCGGCCGACCGCCGCATCGCCGCTGCCGTTTGCTTGGCGGCGGCCGTGCTTCTGCTTGCGGCTGCGCTGCAGCAGCCGAAGCACAAGCCTGCCGAGGGCTGGGTTGCTTTAAACGGCGAAGTCGAGGCGGCGCTTGCGCATTGGGACGAGGAACGCGCAGCGGCGGCAGCGGGTGAAAAGGAGGGGGATGGCGCCGCTGCAAAAGAGGCCAAGGCTGACGAGAAGGAGACTGCCGGCGCGATCGCCGGCCATGTCGAGCAGGCTGAACTGGCTGGCGATAACGAGAGGCAGACCGAGCCGTCCAGCGCGTCTGTACCGGAGTCTTCCTATTATATGGGGAAGCTTGATATTAACCGCGCTTCCGCTGACGAGTTCGTATCGCTGCCGGGAATCGGTCCGGCCAAAGCCCGGGCGATTGTCGAGGAACGCGAGCGCAGCGGCTTCTTCAAATCGGCGGACGATCTTCTGCGTGTGCGCGGCATCGGCGAAAAAATACTGGAGGGGCTTAAAGATAGCATTGTCGTGCGTCCATAATTGTGAGACAATGGAAATATGCGTCATGTTTGTTGTACTCCATAAGACTAGCATCATACATCTGCATGCATGCCGCCATCATTTGAGGATTCCTATTATAAGGAGGAGTAATGAAAGATGTCAGACCAACGCAAGCTCTCTCTTGAAACGCTATCCGTCCACGGAGGCCAGCAGATCGATCCTACGACGCTGTCCCGCGCAGTGCCTATCTATCAAACAACGTCGTACGGATTTAGAGATACCGATCATGCCGCTAATTTATTTTCGCTGCAGGAGTTCGGTAACATATATACAAGAATTATGAACCCGACTACGGACGTATTCGAGAAACGGGTCGCTGAGCTGGAAGGCGCGCCTGCCGCATTGGCTGTCGCTTCCGGACAAGCTGCGATTACATACTCGATTCTTAACATCGCAGGAGCAGGCGATGAGATTGTTTCGGCGACAAGCCTATACGGCGGCACGTACAATCTTTTCTCCACAACGCTGCCGAAGCTCGGCATTACGGTCAAGTTTGTAGATCCGTCCAATCCTGAAAATTTCCGCGCTGCCATTAACGAGCGCACGAAAGCGGTATTCGCGGAAACGATCGGCAATCCGAAGGGAGACATTATCGACCTGGAGGCTGTTGCGAATATTGCGCATGAGAACGGCATTCCTTTCATCGTCGACAACACCTTCCCAAGCCCTTACCTGTGCCGCCCGATTGAGCATGGCGCGGACATCGTCGTCCACTCCGCTACGAAGTTCATTGGCGGTCACGGCACGTCGATCGGCGGAGTTATCGTAGACGGCGGCAAGTTCGACTGGAAAGCGAGCGGCAGGTTTGCCGGCTTGACTGAGCCGGACCCAAGCTACCACGGCGTCGTATACACAGATGCAGTCGGTCCGATCGCTTACATTATTAAGGCTCGCGTACAGCTTCTTCGCGATATGGGCGCGGCGCTTTCGCCATTCAACTCCTTCCTTCTGCTGCAAGGTCTGGAGACTCTTCATTTGCGCATGGAGCGCCACAGCTCCAACGCGCTTAAGGTTGCCCAGTTCCTGGAGGCGCATGAGGCGGTGGAATGGGTCAACTATCCTGGCCTGCCAAGCCATCCTTCATACGATCTCGCGCAAAAGTATTTGCCTAACGGACAAGGCGCCATTTTGACATTCGGCATTAAGGGCGGAATCGAAGCGGGCAAAAAGATTATTAATGCCGTTCAGCTGTTCTCGCATTTGGCGAACGTCGGCGACTCCAAGTCGCTTATCATCCATCCGGCAAGCACGACGCATCAGCAGCTGTCTCCGGAGGAGCAAGCGGCGGCTGGCGTAGGGGCAGGCATGATCCGCCTGTCGATCGGCACAGAAGGCATCAACGACATTTTGGCCGATTTGTCGCAAGCATTGGAAGCTAGCCAGCAATAATCGATATTTGATATGATCGTCTGATTGTGACATCATGTAGCTAGAGCGTAAGCAAGAGAGGAAGATGATTGAGATGAGTACGGCAGCGCAGGATGCAGCCCGCAAGGATTGGGATACTTATTTTATGGATATCGCCTATATGGTGTCGACGCGCTCGCGCTGCCCGAGAAGGCATGTCGGAGCGGTGCTAGTTCAAGGGAAGAAGCTGCTCGGGACAGCCTATAACGGAGCGCCAATGGGCGTGCATGACTGCCTGGAGGCAGGCTGCATGATTTCGGAAGAGGTTGAAGTAAAGGTAGAGAACGGCGTGGAGAAGCTTATTAAAAAGCAGCGCTGCATCCGAACGATTCATGCGGAGCAAAATTTGCTGCTGTTCACGGATCGCAACGACCGTGAAGGCTCCACCGTCTACGTAACCGATCAGCCTTGCTGGACCTGCGCCAATATGCTGGCGAACAGCGGCATCGTCGAAATCGTCTATCACCGGGGCTATCCGAAGGACAGCGAGAAAGTAACCCAGCTTATGCAGCACAAAGGCATCAAGTTCCGCCGCCTGGATCATTACGAGCCTCCTGCCGGCGCAGCGACGGATGTTACATCGTAACACGAAATAAGGGCGTGCAGCCCTGCTGACATCGTAACTTTATGAGGAAGAACCTCCTGAACGCGTGCAATATGCGTTTGGGAGGTTTTTTTTGTATTGGTGCAGGAGTAAAAAGACTATGCACGAGGTGCATGGATGTGGTGTGGCGTATCTGAAACTGCTGCGATGCAGACCAGAGTACGAAGCGAGTAACGTGTGCGGAGATGAGGTAAGGGTGTGAATGACGTGATGATCGAAAAGTGATTGGAGTGCGTGGTTTTATCGCTTACAAAGCTGCTAAATGGATTTTATGCAATTATTCTTTGATCTTTGATCGATTAAGAAGGATCTAAATGGATTTCCTCCATCTATTTTCATCAAATATATGCGAAACAAGGGGATTTGCCCAAAATAACTGTAGGAAATCCATTTAACATTGGTTTAACGGCGATTTGGGAAAGGAATTAACTGTAGGAAATCCATTTATCTGAACGCTTGAGAGCTGGGAACGCGTGGGAACGCGGATAAAAGACACTTCTACACTTTTTAAATGGCAGAGAAAGGAGAGAGTTTTGATGAACAAAAGGCCGCTCGTGTGGGTAGCGGTATGGTGGGTAGCGGGCAGCGCTGCGGCTGCGGGGCTGAGCAGCCGCGGCGCGCTGCTTGCGGCCGGCGCAGGCGCGCTGCTCGCGCTGGGCGCATGGCTGAGCCGGCGGGCGTCATGGCAGCTGGCGGCAGTATGCGCGGCGGCGATGGCGATTGCGGCAGGGGAGCGAATGTGGGCGGACGCCCGCAACGTCACCGCGCTGCCTGACCTGATGGCCGCCGCCGAAGCGGAGGGGCCGCTCGTCGCCTATGCGGCAGAAGCGGACGGCATCATTGTGTCCGCGGTCGACGTCGACGGCGACCGCGTCCGCTTTCGCTTCGAGGCGGAGGAAATCCGCCTCGGGCAAGTTTCGGCGCCGCGCCAGCTGCGCGAGCGCCTGCAAGTGACGGTCCGGCTGTATGAGCAGCCGGACCAAGCGACCGCCGCGGCGCTGCAGCGCGGCGA
>Ga0180215_1005018_pt1 | contig 11494 bp, 10 predicted proteins | sample eDN3rd37CBELigBY_FD_128871 | JGI IMG/M metagenome (GOLD analysis project Ga0180215, IMG submission 128871) | Enriched backyard soil microbial communities from Emeryville, California, USA - eDNA 3rd pass 37_C BE-Lig BY (version 2) (version 2) | ecosystem: Environmental > Terrestrial > Soil >...
ACGACCACTTTTTCAAATTCCCGCATATGTTCAGCACCGATCAGATCTTCACGATCCTGGTACTGCTTTTCAATTGCTTGATGAATAAGCTCGGTAATTTCTTCAGCTTCCTTCCCTTTTAAATCCTTCTCGGTTAGATAGCCTTCGATCAGGAAGGTCGCTTTCGCTTGCTCGATCAAGCCTTCAAGGTTCCATTCTTCCGGCACTTCACTGTCTGGACAGAACATCTCAACCAAACGATCCGCGTGGGATAAAATCATATTGATCACAATATCACGCAGGTCTTCGCTCTCCAACACTTCCATCCGCTGTTTGTAGATCACAGAACGCTGTTGGTTCATGACATCGTCATACTGAAGAACAACGCGACGTACATCAAAGTTATTCCCTTCCACGCGTTTCTGTGCGGATTCAATCGCCTTTGAAACCATGCGGCTCTCGATGGGCTGGTCTTCCTCCATCCCCAGGCGATCCATCATATTCATAATATTCTCCGAACCAAAACGGCGCATCAAATCATCCTGCATGGAAAGATAAAATTGTGATGAACCTGGGTCCCCTTGACGTCCGGCACGCCCGCGCAGCTGGTTATCGATCCGGCGGCTCTCGTGGCGTTCCGTACCAATGATGTGTAGCCCACCAACGTCCATCACGCCTTCGCCAAGTTTAATGTCGGTTCCCCGACCAGCCATATTGGTGGCTATCGTTACGGCCCCTTTTTGTCCGGCATTGGCAACGATATCCGCTTCCTTGGCATGCTGCTTGGCATTAAGAACGGTATGGCGAACACCTTTACGTTTCAGCATATCAGAGATTAATTCCGATTTTTCAATAGAAACCGTACCTACAAGAATAGGCTGCCCTTTCTTATGCCGCTCTACAATTTCGTTTACCACTGCACGATATTTGCCTGCCTCAGTCTTATAAATCATATCGGGCAAGTCAATCCGTGCAATCGGTCTATTGGTTGGGATTACGACAACATCCATCCCGTAGATTTTCTTGAATTCTTCTTCCTCTGTTTTTGCTGTCCCTGTCATCCCTGACAGTTTATCATACATACGGAAGTAGTTTTGCAGGGTAATGGTCGCCAAGGTCATGCTTTCATTTTGCACCTTCAGACCTTCTTTGGCTTCGATCGCTTGGTGAAGCCCATCGCTATATCGGCGCCCTTGCATCAAACGTCCGGTAAATTCGTCGACAATAATAATTTCGCCTTCCTGCACCACATAATCAACGTCCAACTTCATAATGAACTCGGCACGCAGAGCATTTTGAATGTGGTGGTTTAGCGTAATATGGTTTGTATCGTATAAATTATCGATGTTAAACATCTTTTCGATGCGACTGACCCCATCATCGGTAAGGGAAATGGAACGAGTCTTTTCATCAATCGTGAAATGCTCTTCTTCTTTCAGCATCTTGACGACGCGAGCGGCAATAAAATAGAGATCTGTTGACTTCTGTGCCTGACCAGAAATAATTAAAGGGGTCCTTGCTTCGTCAATCAGGTTGGAGTCTACTTCGTCAACAATCGCATAATGCAACGGACGCTGAACCATATGTTCCTTGTACAGAACCATATTATCTCGCAAGTAATCAAAGCCAAATTCATTATTCGTTCCATAGGTAATATCACAGCTGTAAGCTTCACGCTTCGCATCTGGTTCCATTCCGGATTTATTCAATCCAACGGTTAATCCCAACCATGTATGAAGCTGCCCCATTTGTTCACAGTCACGAGCAGCCAAATATTCGTTTACTGTAATGACATGGACGCCTTGTCCTGTTAGCCCATTCAAATAAACTGGCAAGGTGGAAACTAGGGTTTTCCCTTCCCCCGTTTTCATTTCAGCGATTCGACCATCATGTAGAACCATACCACCGATCAATTGGACATCATAATGACGCATGCCAAGAACGCGCTTGGAAGCCTCGCGGACCACTGCATAAGCTTCAGGAAGAATGCTATCGAGCGTTTCACCATTTGCCAAGCGTTCCTTAAATTCTATTGTCTTTGCCTGAAGTTGTTCATCAGACAACTTTTCTATTTCGGGTTCTAAGTTGTTTATGATTGCAACCTTTTTATAATATTTTTTTAACTCTCTTTCGTCCGAAGATCCAAAGATCTTTTTCACCATTCCAAGCATAGAGAGAGAACTCCTTCCAATGTAAAAAGCTACATCCAGCAGCCTTCACCTAATATCGTACATAAAAAACATTTTCTAAAATAATATTTTACTTCAACTATTGACTCAAAACAAGAAACGATCCTTTGGTTTATTATGTATTTACGAAAAAAGAAGGAAAAAAGTTTCATATCAGCATAAATAAACGCCTCTTCCATGGAGGAAGAGGCGTTTCAATCTTTAAGTTTCTACTCTAATTCTGGTTCAATTAATCCATAACGGCCATCACGGCGTCTATACACAACACCAATCTGATCGCTCTCTGCATTCGCAAAAACGAAGAAATTGTGGCCAAGCATATCCATTTGCAGAACAGCTTCCTCGGCATCCATTGGTTTCAACACAAAGCGTTTGTTGCGAACGATGTCGATGTTAGACTCTTCTTCATCAGCGGTACCACCTGGCAGATTCTCGGCAAATAAGGTTTTCAAACTGCCTTCTTGGCGGAACTTACGGTTTACTTTTGTTTTATGCTTACGAATTTGTCTTTCCAATTTTTCTACAACTAAATCCGTTGCAGCATACATATCTGTGTGGGTGTCTTCAGCACGCAGGATCACCCCAGGCATAGGAATGGTTACCTCGATTGTATGTTCATCTTTTAGCACACTCAAGGTGACATGCGCTTCAGTAGAAGGAGAAAGATCATCAAAATACTTCTCTAAACGACCTACCTTTTTCTCTACGTACTCTCTTAAGGCTGGTGTTACTTCAATGTTTTCTCCACGAATGCTGTATCTCATCGTGAACTCCTCCTTTCGATAATAACTACTTCTCTATACTACATCAAAATCCTTCCACATAACCTCAAAAAATATCCAGTTTCGTTGAAATATTTGTGAACAAAAAAAGCCCCCAGTGAATGAATCACTGGAGACTCTGATTTCTTCATTTATAGCTTAACGACATTAGCCGCTTGTGGTCCACGCGCACCTTGAACGATTTCGAATTCAACTGCTTGTCCTTCTTCAAGGGTTTTGAAACCGTCGCCTTGAATTGCGGAGAAGTGTACGAATACGTCGTCTCCATCCTCTCTCTCAATAAATCCAAAACCTTTTTCTGCATTAAACCATTTAACTTTTCCTTGCATGTTACGTATACATTCCTTTCAAGGTAAACTAGCGAAAAATTTTTAGCTCGCTAATTAGACGATACCACTTTTCCCATGTACTGTCAAATCAAACTAATCCGTTTTGTATCGACGTTCCAACCAAAATACGACCTGTGAAAAAATCAAGGTTAGGAATAAATATAAGACAGCGATGGATAGGTACGGCGGGAACCTCACAAAGGTGCTTTTCGCTGTGGTAAACCCGGCATAAGCAAGTTCGTTAACCGCAATGACGGCAAGTAAAGAAGAATCTTTTAATAAGGCAATAAACTCATTCCCTAAAGGAGGTAGGATCCGTTTGAAAGCCTGGGGAATGATCACATGATACATCGCCTGTTTATGATTCATCCCAAGCGAACGAGCTGCTTCCATTTGTCCACGGTCAATCGATTGAATCCCCGATCGGAAAATTTCCGCGATATATGCTCCGGAATTTAAGGAAAGAGCGACAAAACCAGAGAAGATAGCAGGCGGTGTTTCCAAATTCAATGCATCAAAGATAGAGGGTATAACGGCAAAATGAATCAGTAGAATCTGTACAAAAAGTGGAGTACCGCGAAATACATCGATGTAAATACTTGAAGGAATGCGCACAAACCAGTTTTTTGATAACTTTCCAAGCCCTACAAACAATCCAATCAAGAGCCCGAAAGCCACCCCTGTTGAAGTAAGTAAAATCGTATTAAAAAAGCCTCTTACAAACAATTCTCGATAATCCCAAACAACCGACCAATCCCACATAAGTTCCTCCTAAAGACTCGTAGCAGATATACAATGAGAAGAGTGCACGCTCGCTACCCGTGCACCCTTTTATTGGATGTTATTATTATTCACTAAAATAGTTATTATAAATCTCTTGGTATTTACCGTTTTCTTTAATAGCCTTCAAACCGACGTTAACCTTGTCCAACACTTCCTGATTTCCTTTTTTAACAATCAAACCATATTGTTCAAGCTCAAAGGAGGTGTCATCAATCAGCTTAAAGTCCTGATCCCCGATTTTCTCCAAGTACTTCTTGACTACCGCATTATCGGCCACAACCGCATCCAAACGTCCATTTAGCAAATCATCAACAGCTGCAGGAATGTCATCATAACCCTTAATTCCTTCATATGTCTTACCAAATTTATCTTGTACTACCGCTTCACCTGTTGTTGCACTCTGCACCCCGATTTTCTTGCCTTCCAAATCATCCAATTTACTTACTGTTGAATCCTTTGGTACTAGGATCAATTGCTTGGCATCAAAATAAGGATCGGAGAAATCATAAGTTTCTTTTCGCTTATCGGTGATTGTAATACCGGCAATCCCAAGGTCAATCTTCCCTTTGTCTATTCCATCAAAAAGAGGATCCCAACCCGTATTTTGCAAATTCACCTGGAATCCGCCAGCTTCTGCAATAGCCTTTAGAAGGTCTGCCTCAAATCCAACAACCTCTGTCCCTTCCATCCACATAAAAGGAGGGAATCCAGCTTCTGTTCCCACTTTATAAGTTATCGTTTGCTCTGCACCCGCTTTTTCATCACTTGCTACTGGTTGTTGTGCTTCATCTTTTGCTGCACCACAACCGACTAATGCGCTTATGCTTAAGGCGATTACACCACTCATGAAAAGTTTTTTGATATTCATCTTTCTTGTTGCCCCCTTCTAGCTGTTATCTGTCTTTTAAAAAACCAACATGAGTAATTATACATTTTGCCGAATAAATTTCAATGATTTTTTGTCATAAACTTTATAGAAAAAAATGGATCCATTGGGAATGTTATGCTTTATTATCTGTTAGTTTAGAAAAAAACATTCCTGATTCTACATTTTCCGGGAAATGATGTCGTTTTATAGGGAAGGATTAAAGAGGTGTTTTTACCTAGGTTGCAATCCATCAAATTGAATAATGATGAAGTTAAAATCAAAGGCCTTAATAACAGGAAATTTTCAATTAAAGTCTGGGGTAGCCCGCACCAAATGCCGAAGCAGAGAAATATAATAAGGCTAATCCCTCCAAATGAAAGGTTAGCCTTTTTCCTTATGTATTACTCTTTCCCAGATTGATAAAGCTTTTCTACATATTGATAGTTTCGTTCCAACCCTTCATCAACGATTGAAGCTTCCTTAATATGAGAGACAATCTTCTCATGAATAGAATGAAGGATTTCGTAAGATTCATTAATTTGCTCCTGAATTTCCGCAGAATAGCGCTTTTGTGATTCGATATGCTCGCCGACAATCCGGACTTCTTTTCTGGCTTCATGGAACGCCTGAACTATGGCATTCATTTTTTCAGAAACATTCTGGCAGGTATCCTGTGCTTCTTGAATCATGTTTGTATTTTTTTCAGAGTTTCCTAAAGCGATTTTCACTTCTTGCTGAATAGCTTGTATCAATCCCGAAATTTCACCTGTTGACCGGTTAGTCATATCGGCTAATTTACGCACTTCATCGGCTACAATCGCAAACCCTCGTCCATGCTCCCCTGCCCTTGCCGCTTCAATCGCCGCATTTAGTGCCAGTAAATTTGTTTGTTGGGCGATATCGCTGATTACTTTGACAATCGATGTGATTTGTTCCGAACGTTCTCCTAATTGATTCATAGAAAAGGCAGTCCGTTCAGATTCCTCTTTTAGTTGGCCAATTACTTTATCCAAATTTTTTAAGGCCTTTTCGCCCTCTAATGAGTTTTGCACAGACTGTGAGGAAATTTGATCTAGATTTTCCCCTGTTGTAGAAAGCGTATAGGCTTCTTGCGTGGAGTTTGTACTGATTCGTTGAATACGTTCCACCGTATTTTTTAATGAATCCGCCATCTCGGCCAACTCTCCATGTTGATAGTTTACTAACTCATGTTGGCGAATGATGGCACCCATTTGTTCATATAACGTATAAATTTCTTCTTCCAAATGCTCTCTTTTTTTGCGATCCTCTGTTTGGTCTTGTATTTCTACTGTTGCACTGATTTCCTCTTTCGCCTTTTTTTTCCAAAACATGATGGTACCCACCCTTTCTTTATTTACAGTCCAAATAATCTATTGGATCGAAACTATCAACTAAAAACTACTATTATTGTAAATGAATTGACAGCTTTTTACCAAGATAATAATTACTTTCTAAAATTTTTTAGAGTTTTTGTTAAAACCCTGTGAACTCAGGGGCGGACTATAAAAGCAATGTCTGTCGTGTCTCGATTCTGACTTAATCAATAGCTCCACCCTCCGCTTATCGCGTCAAATCCGTAATCGTGTGTCCGTCCATCTTCCCAAAAGTAAAGGCTATCCCTTTAAATTAAGGGACAGCCTTTTTAAGACGTTAGTTTAACCGGACTTTCCTTTTCTTCTTGCGTAGAAGGGGTTATTGTCCTGTACGGGCTTGATCAAAGTTTCTCCTAATGGCCCAAATAAGCCTCTTTAATACTTGGATCATGGAGCAGCTCCTGAGCAGGACCGCTTTTTACCACTTTACCTGTCTCAAGCACGTATGCATGATGAGCAATCTTCAATGCTTGGCGGGCATTTTGTTCAACCAGCAGGACGGTGGTTCCATCCGCATTAATCTCCTGGATAATCCGGAAGATATCCTGCACGATTAATGGGGCTAAACCCATCGATGGTTCATCTAACAATAACAACTTTGGCCGTGACATTAAGGCACGTGCAATGGAAAGCATCTGCTGCTGTCCTCCGGAGAGGGTTCCTCCCAATTGCGAACGACGTTCACGCAAAATCGGGAAGCGGTCCATAACCTTTTCCAGATCCTGCTTCACTTCTTTATCATTGCGTTGGAATGCGCCCATTTCCAGGTTTTCCAGGACGGACATCCCGGAAAGAATGGCACGTCCTTCTGGAACTAGAGCAAGTCCACGAGATACCAACCGATCAGGCGTCTTGCCTGTTACGTCTTCTCCTAAAAACTCAATTTTCCCATCTCTAGGTTTAAGTAGCCCTGCAATCGACTTCATCGTTGTCGTTTTCCCCGCACCGTTGGCCCCGAGGATGGTCACAATGCTTCCTTCAGGAACGTCGATGCTGACATTTTTCAATGCCTGGATATTTCCATAATACGTATTAATATTTTTTACACTAAGCAAGGTCTTCTTCCTCCTCTCGACCGAGGTAGGCTTCGATAACTTCAGGATTATTTTTGATTTCCTCTGGGGTTCCTTGCGCAATTTGCTTCCCAAAGTTGAGAACCGTCAAACGATCACAAACTCTCATTACCAAAGGCATATCATGTTCAATAAGCAAGACGGTGATGCCGAGCTTTTTAATGTTTTGAATCAGGTCAAACAGATCATTAGTCTCCGATTCATTCATCCCAGCCGCAGGCTCGTCCAATAATAATAATTTGGGATCACTCGCAAGAGCACGGGCAATTTCTAATCGGCGCTGTTGTCCGTAAGCTAAATTGTCTGCAAAAGTATCTTGCAACTCTTCTAGTCCAACCAAGCGAAGCAGCTCAAGTGCCTTTTCACGAATGGCCTTTTCCTCTTGTTTCTGAGCCCCTGTGCGAAAAACACTAGACCATACTCCTGATTTCGTACGGCAATGCTGTCCAACGGTTACATTTTCCAGCACGGTCATCTCAGGGAACAGGCGGATATTTTGGAAGGTTCGGCATACGCCAGCTTCCGTTACTTCATGGGGCTTTAATCCGGTGAGCCGTTTCCCCGCAAATATAACTTCACCCATCGTCGGCGGAAACATCGAGGTAATAATGTTAAACATCGTCGTTTTCCCCGCACCATTTGGGCCAATTAATCCGAAGACCTCGCCTTTATCGACCTGGAACGTCACGTCTGTCAAGGCTTGGATCCCGCCAAAGCGTTTGGTGATACCTTTCACTTCCAATACCATGACTAGGACACCCCTTTCTTTTTACGACGTTGCTTCATTTTATAGATCATTTGCGTATCAATGAGTCCTTGTGGACGGAAGGCCATCATCACAACAAGCAGAACCCCGTAGATCATATAACGGTATTCATTGACTTCACGCAAGATCTCCGGCATTGCTGTCAAGAAAGTGGCACCAAAAATTGGACCCCAAATGACTTCACTACCGCCAAAGATCGCAAAAATCAGGATTTCAACCGCCCGGTGGTACGAAAAGTCAGCTGGACTAATATAGGCTGTTACGTGAGCAAATAAGGCCCCGGCAAAACCGGCAACCATTGCCCCTTGTGCAAAGGCCAGCACTTTATAATAAGTAATATTGACACCCATTGCTTCCGCAGCTCTTTCATCCATTTTAATCGCAGCAAAAGCACGTCCTACTCTTGAATTACTCTGTCTGATAAAAAAGGCAATGATAAGCAATGTAATGATCAACAATATAAGGAATACAGATAAACTGATTAGCTGATTATTTTTCAAGCCAATCATACTTGCCTTGAATCCGAAATCCTGTAACCCTTTTACTAATTCACGTCCCATATGTGGAATGGAGGAGATCCCCACTGCCCCTTTCGTTAAACCTTCTAGGTTTACAAACAAGACACGAATAACTTCCCCAAAGCCGAGGGTTGCAATCGCCAAGTAAACCCCCTGTAGACGAAGGGTTGGAATTCCAATACATAGACCAACGATTCCGGCAAGCACTGCCCCTGCAACAATCCCGACTACCAAAGGCATATGATAATCTAGCGTCAGAATCGCAGAAGTATACGCTCCGATTCCCATAAACCCAGCATGGCCCAGGGAGAGTTGTCCTGTAGATAAAGTAATATAGATACTAACCCCTAGGATGATATTGATCAAAATAAAGGATAGCACTTGTAAATAATATGGATTGATTAATTCTGCCAACATCTTTTCAAATCACCGCCTTGCCTCTGATGCTTTGCCGAAGAGCCCTTGAGGGCGAACCAATAGGATAATGATAATAAGAGCAAAGGCAATGGCATCACGATACCCTGATTCACCAAATACAACGACCAGCGTTTCAGCTAAACCTAAAATCAAACCACCGGCCATGGCCCCTTTCACGTTCCCCATACCACCTAAGATGATAATGGCTAAACCTTTTAGACCCATCGATAAACCCATTTGCGGGCTAACCGAGTTGAAGGCCATTCCGACAAGCACGCCGGCGATCCCCCCCATGACAGAGGCAATAATCACCGTCGTCGTAATCATCTTTTTCGTGTTAACACCGAGAATACTCGCAGCTTCTAAGCTTTCAGCACAGGCACGAAGAGCTTTTCCCGCTTTCGTTTTCGATAACCAAAAAGAAAGGCCGACTATAAGCAAAACAGCAATAACAAAAATAACGAGCTGTACAGCATAAATCGTAATCGAGCCAATCTGAAAACTCATTTCTGAAAAGGAAGTGCGAAATGGATGGTTCCCAGCCCCGAAGAAATGGTGTGCTAAATTTTCCAGAAAAATCGAAACACCAATGGTGCTAATCAGCGGTGCAAGGTGGGATACCCCTTTCTTACCCCGCAAAGGACGTAAAGCTAAAGTTTCTAATAAAAAGCCCAGGATGGCTGTTACCCCGATGGCTACCAAAAAAGCCACAATTAATGGCATCTTTAACGTATTGGTAACGAGAACCCCCATGAAAGCTCCAAACATGAAAATCTCACCATGCGCCATATTAAGAATGTCTAGAACTCCAAAAACCAGGGTATAACCAAGGGCGACAATGGCGTAAATACTTCCTAACGTAATACCGTTAATCAGCTGTTCTAATATCAAAGGGATCTCACCTCTTACATCATAATAAGATTAAGAGAGTGATTCACTCACTCTCTTAATCGGAAAGATTATTGGAATAACTGGAACTTACCATCTTTAATCGTTAATACAGTTGGATCCATTACGATGTCCCCTTCTTCATCGAAAGACATCTCTCCAAGAATTCCATTGAAACCTTTGGTTTCGGCTAACGCATCACGGATCGCGTCACGATCGTCGCTTCCTGCTCTTTCAATGGCATCAGCCAATACATATAAAGCATCATAAGCTTGAGCAGCAAACTGATCGGGTGCTTTTCCATATTCAGCTGTATATTTTTCAACGAAAGCTTGTACTTTCTCATCTGGCTTATCACCAAACCAAGGAGTTGCAACGATTAACCCTTCTGCAGCATCACCGGCAATCTTAATCACTTCAGGTGAGTTAAAACCATTTCCGCCTACAAACGGAGCGGTGATCCCCATTTTTCTAGCCTGGCTCATAATAACCGCACCTTCATTATAAAGAGCAGAAGCTAGAATTAAGTCTGGGTTTGTTCCTTTGATTTTGGTCAATTGTGCATTGTAATCGGCTTGTCCTTTTTGGAACTCTTCGATCGTTGTAATTTCAAGCCCCTTTTCTTCAGCTACGGCTTTCATCGTATCAAAACCGGACTTTGTAAATACGTCGTCATTTCCGTATATGATCGCTACTTTTTTCACATCGTATGCCTTAACTGCTGCATCGATAGATGCTGGGATCGCCATGGATTCAGGAATGGAGTTTCTAAATACATAGTCACCAATTTGCGGAATCCCTTGTGCAGTCGTCGAAGTTCCGATGATCGGCACACCATTCATATCAGCTTCAGGACCTACCACATTCATTTCTGTACTTAGCGTTGGTCCGATAATGACAGAGACATTGTCAGAGTTCATCAATTTTTGCGCAGAAGACAAAGCTTGTTCTTGCTTACCAGCGGAATCTTCAATTAACAGATTCATTTTGACTTTGCCTTGTTCTGTAATTTCTTTGTTAGCGAGCTTCAAGCCGTTTGTAATAGCTTCACCATAGCCTGCACCAGAACCAGTCAAAATAGAAACAACACCGACGTTCACACTTACAGCTTCTCCGCTAGCAGCAGATTCAGCCGCAGGCTTTTCTCCTCCTGCCGTGCTTCCTGCTTCAGAGCTTGTCCCGCCACCGCCACATGCAGTGACCCCTAAAAGGGATGTGACAGCTACCAAAGAAATAAGACCTTTTGAAAACTTTCTCATTTTTCTAGTGCCCCCATTTTCTCTTTTTTTATTGATATTACATTAGAAATATAATACCACTCAAATGCTTCTTCTTTAAATTTTTTCAATTTATTTTACAAAAAAAAATGGTTTATTGGCAATGGTTATTTTTGTTTTTTTCGGACTAAAGGGAAAGTAGGATTGACTGTATGATCGGTCGTATCGTGATGACTTGTTGGGGATGAAAAGGGATTTCATAATTTTTGTTGAATTAGTGAAATAGTCCTA
>Ga0180215_1005020_pt1 | contig 11490 bp, 10 predicted proteins | sample eDN3rd37CBELigBY_FD_128871 | JGI IMG/M metagenome (GOLD analysis project Ga0180215, IMG submission 128871) | Enriched backyard soil microbial communities from Emeryville, California, USA - eDNA 3rd pass 37_C BE-Lig BY (version 2) (version 2) | ecosystem: Environmental > Terrestrial > Soil >...
AAAATAGGCTTATCCAATAGCGGGAAGTCTATTTTTTAATGACTTTTTGCTGAATTTATCACATGTAATCGGACAACATTATGTCGGGATACACCCATTCATCCTCTGGCAATGCTGCAGTCAAATAATTCATCTATTATTCTTACATCTCTTAATAGGAAGGTTTAACTTTTCAAGTGCTGTGGGTCAGGTCTCGTATCTTTAAATATAATAAAAAGGAAACAGCAGCAAAATGCCTCCATTTCCTTTATGCTTAACTATATGGATTTTTTATTTCCTCTTTAATTCAAAATTGGCCAGTACTCTTTGTTAGCTTCTATCATTTCATCTAAGACTAATTTTGCTACTCTAGCTGAAGGTACAGTTCGATTTAGAGTAAACGCTTGCAAAGCCTTTTGATACGAACCTTCAAAAAAGGCATCTACTAATAATTTTTCTGCTGCAACTTGCGCTTCCATTAAACCTTTATGAAAATCGTTAATTGGTTCTTTTAAAGAAATTGGCTCCACCCCAGTTGCTCCAACATATGCTGGAATTTCAACAACTGCATCTGATCGAAGGTTTGCTATAGCTCCGTTATTCGGCACAAGCAGCATAAAACGCTGGTGTTCATCATTTAAGATAGAAGTGGCAATATCAACAATATATTGGCCATGTTCTCCAAAATTGAAATTAAGCACATCTTCTGTTTCACCGTTTCTTATCTTTTCAGCCATAAGCCTTGTATTCTTTTCCCGTCCCTCCATCACGATATTTGCGCGAGTATATTCTTTGTCGCTATGCTCTACTACCATGTCAGGATAAAGATAGTACTCTAAATAATTATTAGGAATATGGGCTGGGAAATCTCTTGTAATAACAGACATCATGCTGAATGCCTCTTGCCAGGTTTTATCTCCTGCATTAAAATCAGCAACTTTCATTTCCTCTGCAATCAATTTCTCAATAATCTCTGGCATAATATCACGGCCTAGTGACTTGTCATAAATCTCTTTGTACCATCCAAAGTGGTTTAATCCATAATAAGTGCAGACCCAATTTTTCCTATCATATCCATAGTTTGCTGCAATTGTTTCCTCAATAGAAATGGTCATATCACATGCGTTGATCATTTTAGCCTTTGGAAACTTGCGGCGAATTGCTTCTGATACAATAGATTCTGGATTTGTATAATTTAAAATCCATGCATTTGGTGCAAATTGTTGGACATAGTCAACGATTTCTAGTAATCCGCCCATAGAACGCAAACCATAGGCAAATCCGCCTAACCCACAAGTTTCCTGTCCTACTAGCCCATATTTTAAAGGAATCTTTTCGTCTTGTTCACGCATTTTCATGCCACCCACACGAATTTGCGAAAAAATAAAATCTGCACCGATAAAGGCTTCTTGCGGATTCTCTGTTGTTATAAGAGAAACATCCATTAAATTATTGCATTTAAGCATAAAATCAATAATTAATTTCATATCAGCATTTCTTTTTGCATCAATATCATATAAGCGTATTTCTTGAACTGGCAGCCGTTCTTTATTTTTTAATATTGCCTGAATAATTCCTGGTGTATAAGTGCTGCCTCCTCCGGCAATCGTAAGTACTTGTTTTCTTGTCATCTTTATCAGCCTCTCTGACTTAATTGCAACTACGAATTATTAAATGAGTTTGGGCAGGAATAAATCTATTAAACAAATATACAATGTGCAGCTTCCATTTTTTTTGCAGCTTCCTTATCTGCTATTACGACTACATTTTTATGTTTTTGTAGATAAGAAGCAGGAAGACTGGGCGAAACTTGATCATAAATCATTTTATAAACAGCCTCGGCCTTCTCACTGCCGCTTGCCAGCAAGATAATTTGCCTGCTTGATTGGAGAATCGTTTGAAGTCCCATCGTTAGTGCAAGCCTTGGCACTAAGCTTTGTTCTCCAAAAAAACGTGAATTTGCCTTTAATGTGCTATTGGACAGCTTTACAACACGAGTTGCTTCCTCAGGGGTTGATCCAGGTTCATTAAAACCAATATGTCCGTTTGTACCGATGCCTAATACTTGCACATCAATGCCTCTAGCACCAGCAATTCTGGATTCAAAGTCTGCACATTCTTTTATTAAATCGGGATTATCTCCCTTTAGAATATTTATATTTTCAGGTTTAATATTTATATGGTTAAATAACGTATCGTACATAAATTTGTGATAACTTTCTGGATGATCAGGAGCCAGACCTACATATTCGTCTAAGTTAAAGGTTGTAACATTGGAAAAATCAATTTTTCGGGCTCGATACAGAGAAACTAACTCTTTATATAAACCGATTGGAGTTCCGCCTGTTGCCAATCCAAGAGTAGGAGCCTCCACGTTATAAATTGCCTCAGCTATTTTTTGTGCTGCCAATCTGCTTAATGCTTGATAATCATCAACAACCAATATGTTCATTCATATATCCCCTCCTCAACAACTCTATTTAATCTGGAATTTTTCAAATCCTAATGAAAAGCATCTTCTAGAAAAAAAATCCTCTAAAGCAATGATATTTCAAATAGCAAAACTAGCTGCCGCTGCAAAGCTGCTTTTATGCAGAACAGATAAAAGCATTATCAGATCAATCTTTTATTCCTTAAAAATAGAGGGGGCCTTAAAGTTTTCTAGAAATCAAATTCTAAATCATCTAATTGAGATTTTTCATTTTCTTTTTGCTTTTGTCTTTCTAATTCTTCATTCAGTTCCTTTTTCTCCATAATTTTAAAGAAAGGATAATACATGATAATGCTGACAAATAAAATGGCAAATTGGAGAATAGCCGATTTATAAGATAAATTAATAAGGAATCCTTGAAGCAGCCATGGGGTATAGCCAGGTGATTGAGCAAAAGCCATAGGCACTAACCCTGTATCGAAAGCCATATAAGTAAAAAAGGCGATGATTGTTGGTCCAATTACATATGGAATAAACATGAGAGGATTATAAACAATTGGCGTACCAAATGTAACTGGTTCATTTATCCCAAAGATGCCTGGTATAATGGCAATTCTTCCAAGAGATTTATATCTTTTGGATTTGCTCAACAACATGGCGATTACCAAACCTAGCGTGAGGCCTGAACCACCCATTAAGAAGAAGTTTCCCAGCACGCTTTCCGTAAAGACATGGGGAAGTGGCTGCCCCGCTTCATAAGATTGGGCATTTTCCGTAATGTACTGCAATGCAATTGGCAAGAATATGGGACTTAAAGAGGCATCTCCATGAATTCCAAACCACCACAGCAATTGAATCATAAAGACTAAAAACATAACTCCCCAAACTGTATCTAAAGAAGCAACAAACGGACTCATGGCATTCAGTATAACCTCTGGAATAAGTTTGCCAGACAAAGCAGAAACAATTAAACGCAATGCTGTAAAAAGAATGGCATTAGCCAATAATGGAATGATTAATTCAAAGTTTTTCGTAACCATATCAGGCACGCTGTCAGGCATTTTAATGGTTACGCCCTTACTGTTTAGAAACCTGGTTATTTCTACAGAAAGTATCGCTACTAAAATTCCTGTAAACATTCCTTTTGCATCTAAATAAGTTCCATCTATTGAGCCATCTGTGGAACCAGATGTTACAAGAAAAAACATGATTACCGCTGTTATACAGCTGCCAATTGAATACAAACCGTAATTTGTGGCTAGAAAATAAGCAATAAAGATTGTGGTATACAGCCCCATCATACCTAAAGAGAAATTAAACATATTCTTTAAAACAGCTTCATTCGCTGCAACAAATTCAGCATAAGCAGTATCTGGAAACATAGAGCCAATATTGATGGCCACCAAGATAAAACTCCCGAGAATAGTAATAGGCAGCAGCGTCAACATTGCTCTGCGAATAGATTGCAGATGAACTTGTTTTTCCATAAAGTTAACCACTGGCATCAGAACTTTTTGAACATTTGCAATCGATTTGTTTTGCACAGCCATAGTCAATCCCCCTCAGATATTTTTTACTTTATTTTATTTTCATAGTTTCTTATTTCTATTAATGCCTTCTTTAAAATCGTACTGGCATCCATCATTCCATAATCTTTTTCATCAATTAATAAAGTTGGAATTCCCTTTTTTTCAAGCGTTTTCTTGATTTCTTCATATTTAAAAGCAACTTGGGGACCTACAAGCACTAAACTAATCGGCTGCTTTAAATATTCTTTGTACTCATCAATAGAAGTTACATGAATCTCAAAATAATCATGATCAATCATTTTGCTGGTTTCTGCAATGCCTTGGATTTTTTTCGCTAAAATTCCTGTCGATAATCCCATTGCACACATTAAAAGGAGTTTAACTCTGAACATATTCTCATCCCTTTACTTAGTTTTATAGACTTCAATTAATTCTTCAATCAATTCTTTCGCCAAAATAGTGTTCATCAGATGATCCTCTGCATGAACCATTAAAAAGTCATAATTAATCTGTTCTCCATTGGCCATATTCGTTAAAATTTCCCGATGAACTTCATGCGCTTCTCCAATGCTTTTTTTTGCTTCTTCCAGCAAATTACCCGCTTCCTCAAAATTGCCTTTTTTTGCTTCGGTTAATGCCATAAATGCTTTGCTTTTCCCGCTTCCCGCACTAGAAATAATTTTGAAAGCTATTGCTTCTAAACTAGTCATCATGTAAATGCACCCCTGGGTAATATTGTAGTTAAAAAATCAGTAAAATCTTCTATTCTCAGTAACTTGTTGACTTGAATAATATTTCCATCTATCAGTTCTTCAATAATTCGATAAATATCTTTCAACTGAGATTGTTTTCCTTTTTCAGCAGCAAACATAAAAATAATTTGCGCTTGATTTTCTCCCCATTTTATCGTTTTTTTTAAGATCGCAACTGATACAACGGTTTTCATTGCTCCAGCCTCGATGGCATGGGGAATAGCAATTAAATTATTAAATGAAGTTGGCGAAATTCTTTCTCTCTGGAACACAAGGCTTTCAAAACTTTGGCCCACATATCCCTTTTTCTCTAAATTATTTGCCATATATGCAATGACTTCATCGGCATTTTCTAAATCTAAACTTGGATAAAATAAATCTTTATGAAAGAATCTTCTAATATGAGAAGAAATTCTTTTGCTTTTTAAAGCTTCAGCATATCCATAAACAAGATTTTGAACATTGAAGATATCTTTATCTGTAGGCAATAAAGAAATGATTACACTTGAAATTTCATGGGGATACTCTACGTTAAAGGTAGAGATCAGCATATCTGGATTTAAATCAATCACCTGATTCATCTCAAAGCTTGAAAATGGGCCAATTATGCGCACTTCCGTTCCAACTATTGATTGCAGCTTTGCATATAAAAACTGGGCATGGCCAAATCCTGAATTGCATATTAACGCAATTCTTATATGATTTTTTGTACTCAGCTTTAATCTCTCCAAAGCAGCCCCCAAATGCATAGAGATAAACCCCATTTCATTTTGTTCGATTTGAACCCCTGTTATTTCCATAAATTTTTTCCTTACAAATATAGAAAGTTCAAATAGAAATGGATACTTTGTTTTAATTTCATCTATATAAGGGTTCTTTATGGAAGCTTGAACTTTTACACGTTTTACCATCGCAGAAATATGATTAGAAAGATCGTTAATCAACTTGCTATCTTGGGTAAAATTCAGTTGAAACTCCTCTCTCATATCCTCCAGAATCCTTTTAGATATTTCCTGATACTGATCACTTTCAACGGAGGATTCCTGATCATCCTTTCGCAAAAAGAAGGATCTTGCCAAATTCATGATTTCTTCTTTTGAGAAAGAAATTTGAATTTCTTTATTAAGCTCCACAACAATTTCACTAGCAAGTTGGTACTCTAGCTCTCTTTCAATAAATGGATAAGAAGAAGGAGAATTGATTAAGTTACCGCTTTCAATTCTTGCAATGGCAATAGAATAATTAATTATTAAGTTAATCAGACTAATATCATTTAATGTAAAGTGAAACTCCGCGCTTTTTTGCAGAATAATATCTTTAATGAACATCAAATCCAAATCAGGAAAAAAGAACTTTAGCTTTTCCGTGTTTGATATTTTAGAGCCCATATAATCAAATATAATTTCAGCAAGCAAGGCCCTTTTATCTACTTCTTCTCCTTCAATCCGAATTTTATTTGCGTTTCTAATTAATGAAAGATTATTATTAAATTCTTCAATAAGCCTTTTGAGTTTTTTTAAATCATTTTCAAAAGTAGTCCGGCTAACCAGAAGCTCTTCTGCTAAATCCTCCACATCCCAACCTTCCGATCTTTCAAGCAATAAATTAAGAATAAAGATTACTCGCTCATCAGGCAGAATTGGTACAATATTGGAATCTTCTTGTATCAGCTTTAACACTTCTGATTTCCTATCATCAAAAATTCGATAGCCTTTTCCTCTAATAGACTTGATCACATTATTTCCCAAACTGATGGACTCATTAATAAAAAATATATCTTTTCTAATCGTTCGATCTGTCACACCTATTTGTTTTGCCAGTTCAATCCCTTTGACCCACCCCTTATCATTTATTAAATACTCAATAATTTGTTTTTGCCTTGAGAGAAGAGAAATCATTTTTATCACTTCCTTGCAACTAATTATAGGTGAAAAAAAAAACTTATAAAAACCTTTTTATTCCGTTGAACTAAGGAAGCGGTTTATGAAAAAATTTTTTCATCTATTCCATCGACTCATCATTTCCTTTAAAGCTTACTTTAAGATTTTGGGCTGATAGGAAGTTTTAATCTCCAATAAAAAAATTTAATCATTTTTACATATATTAGCAATATCTCACCTATAGGTTATCGTGGCATCTTATATAAGATTAAATAATAATAGCAAAAAGGATTGCTATTAGATGGAAAAGAAAACCTTTTACAGGCTTCTGGCTGCAAATATTAAACTCACAAGACAACTAAAAGGAATGACCCAAGAATAACTTGCCGAAAAAGCTGGCCTTAGTACCACACATATCAGCAGAATTGAAAACGGCAAAAAGTTTATAGCTACTATAAGCTTTGTGCCGTGCTTGGCATCCAAATTCCTTCCTCATTAGAACATTTCAAAGCACAAATGGATAGAGATATAGATGAATAACAAAGAGCCCAAATATACATTTTAATGAATAAAACAATGTATATTTGGGCTCTTAAAATATTTGTGTTATTGAACTCACGCGCCCGATTGTTAAAGAACAAGGGCTGTTTCAGTAGCTCGTACTTATCAACTTTAATGCTTTTCTTATGTTGTATAAAACAAAAGATAATCCTATCATTAATCTAAATTCAGATATCTCCAATAAAAAATGGCTTAACTATCAGCTCTTCTTCCTATCATACTCTCCATTCGCTCCATCCCTTGATTTGCTGTTTGAATCATTTCACTAATCAACCCTTGAACCGTAGGAATATTGTTAATAAGGCCGATTATTTGTCCTGCCCACCCAATACCTTCTTCAGCATTTCCATCATAGATATATCTACAATTTGATTTACCACTAATCATATCTTTAAGATTTTCGTATGTAGCTCCATTACTTTCACGTTCGATAATATCTAAAGCATAATTTTTTTTGAGAACTCGACCTGGTGTTCCCAATGTTTTCTTAATAATTACTGTATCCGTCTCGTTTGCTTGAAGAAGAGCATTTTTATATTTTTCATTTGCATGTACGCATTCTTGAGTAGCAATAAATCGAGTTCCCATCACAACTCCTTCTGCACCCAAGGAAAAAGCCGCCAATAAACCTCGTCCATCACCAATTCCCCCAGCAGCCAGTACAGGAATTGATACATGATCCACAATTCTAGGAATAAGAACCATTGTACCTATATCGTCTCGCCCTATATGACCACCACCTTCTTGACCAACAGCCATAATGGCATCAGCACCAAGTTGTTCAGCTTTTTGTGCATGTCTAACACCTGATACGAGAACTAATGTTTTAATATTTTCCCCTTTAACTCTTTCTAAAACAGGCTGAGGATTACCACCAGTAATAGAGATTGCGGGTACTTGTTCTTCAATTGTCACTTCAAGTAATTCTTCATATTGACCATTGTATTTGGCAATGGCAAAATTCACACCAAATGGCTTATCAGTAAGTTTACGTACTTTTCGAATTTCACTTCGAAGATTTTCAGGTGTACGCAAAGTTGCTGCTGTAATTTGCCCTAACCCACCTGCATTGGAAACTGCAGAAGCTAATTCCGCATAACCTAGGTAAGCAAGCCCACCTTGTATAATCGGATAATTAATTCCAAAAATATCTGTTACTCTAGTTTTCATTTTTTCAGCCCTTTTCTATAACGACTAACATACTTTAGCACTTAATAGTATTATCTGGTGCTAATTCCAGAGAAAAACTTACGGTTAAAATAAATACATCCATTCGCGCCCTATTCTTAAGTTTAACCTGGATTCCAGCTAAGTGTTCCCCACAATCTGGCCCGATAACAAAAAGACACGCCTCCATAAGCGCATCTCCATTTCGATTAAGTTTAATTTGTATAGCTTTCAAAAATATTTACTATATAAATCATGTCTCAATTTGCCACTTAGCTGAGCATATATTTTTGTGGTCTCACTCTTTTCATGACCAAGTAAGCTTTGGATCGCTTCTAGTGGCGCACCGTTATTAATCAAATGAGTAGCATAGCTGTGTCGTAGTTGATGAGGGTGTATACTCTTTTTTATCCCAGCTCGATTTGATATGCGTTTGATTATATATCTCAGGTTATCAATGCTCATACGCCTTTTTGGCCTTCTTTCCGTAATAAATAAACTAGTATCTTTAATTAATCTAGATTCAATTATGTTCAAGGAGAGTCTTATTCATACGTAGGTTATTCCCCAATCGTAGATAATAGAAAATTTGCCGAATCATGAGAACACTTGCAATACAAGAAAAAAGACGCGTTCTTTACTCAAGGAAAGCGCCCAATTGTTGAACAAACAAGTATCTTCTAAAGCTTTATAACGAAAAGACAATACATTCATATGGTCTGAAACAATAAAGATTACCATTACATAATCGATCTTCATAATTACTTAAAACGATTTCTTTTACAGAATCCTCTAAAATAACTTCACAGCTTTGAGAGCTGAAATTATTGATAACCAAAATACCACTATTTTTTGTCATCCGTTTATAAGCCACAACAGAATCATATTGAGTGTAACATGGAATAAATTCACCATGTACAATTGTTTCTTTATAATCATTCTCCTTGCGCAGGGCTATCAATTTTTTGTAGTAAGACAGCAACGATGCTGGGTCTTCAATCTGATTCTGGACGTTAAGTGTATGATAATTTTCATTTATCTTAAGCCAAGGCTTTATAGTAGAGAAGCCTGCATTTTTTGTATTATTCCATTGGAATGGGGTTCTACTGTTATCACGGCTTCTGCGATACATACACTCCATAGCTTGTTCTTCCGAAAGTCCTGAAAGAATAGCCCTATGATATTGATCATGAGTCGCAATATCATCATACTCTGACATGCTGTCCATTCTACAGTTTGACATCCCGAGCTCTTGCCCTTGATAAATAAATGGCGTTCCTCTTAAGAGAAAATACATGGTTGCAAGCATAGCAGCGCTCTCAAAACCAATATCCTCACTTGGAATATATTTGTTTAGCGAGCGAGGTTGATCATGATTTTCTAAATAAACTGCTCCCCATCCAATTTTCTGTGTTTCAAGCTGACTTTGAAAAATCTTATCTCGCATTTCTCGTACCGTCCAATTAACTGGTTTAAACCATTCACCAGTACTAGGAACATCCAAATCAGTATAACTGAAGTCAAATACCATGGAGAAATAGCCATCTTTACCGATAAATTTTCCCAATAGCTCTTTTGGTACATCTGATTCTGCAACTGTCATACTATTATGTGGCTTGAAGGTTTTTTCTTTCAATTCTGTGAGAAATTCTTCTATTCCCTCCTGATTTAAAATCCAATTACCAATAAAACACAAGCCATCTTCACCATCTGGAGGATAAATACCTTCACAAAATGTTTTTTTGATGTTACAAATAGCATCAACACGGAATCCTCCCAAGCCTTTATCTAGCCAATAGTTTACCATTTCATACAGTTCTTCACGAAGCTCTGAATTCTCCCAATTTAAGTCAGGCTGTTTTTTGCTAAATGCATGTAAGTAATACTTATTGCTATTCCCTACTTGCTCCCAAGCTGAGCCACCAAAGTAGGATCGCCAGTTATTTGGGGGATTACCATCTTTTCCTTCGCGGAAAATATAATAATCAGCATATTTACTATTAGGATCCTCTAATGCTTTTTCAAACCATTCGTGCTCATCAGAGGTATGGTTAATAACCAGATCCATTAGAATTTTCATGCCTCGTTTATCAGCTTCGAAAATCAGTTTATCCATATCCTCATCTGTTCCAAATTGTGGGTCGATATGGTAGTAGTCTGAAATATCGTATCCATTATCGTCCATAGGAGATTTATATACCGGACAAAGCCATAGTACGTTAACACCTAAGTCTTTCAAATAATCTAGTTTTTTGGTAATTCCCTGTAAATCTCCTATTCCATCCCCATTTGTGTCATAAAAACTTTTTGGATAAATTTGATAGCATATTGCTTCTTTCCACCAATAATTGTTCATTTACTTTCCAACTTTCTACAAATTGTTTAAGATATTAATTTTGAAAAACACGATTCATTACTTTGATCTTATTTATATAAGAAAAAATTTTTATTACGGGACAATAACCAAACTATTAAACTCAATTGGTAATATTTTCAAGAGTCGAGTTAGAATTTTCGAGTCGAAGTAAAAATATTGTTATATTTTTACCTATTGAACCCAACTTTATTTCCTTATTTATTCTATTGACAAAACATATTATTTTATAGAACCTTTCATTACACCGCTAATAATCCATTTCTGTGCTAACACATATACAATGACCATTGGTAAGAGTGCCATTAAGTAGGAAGCAAATGCTGTATTGTAGTTAGTACCAAACTCAGACTGGAAAACATATTGGACTAACGGTAAAGTAGCGTGGTCATGATCCAGCATCACAAGCGGCAGCAAGAAATCATTCCATGTGCCTAAGCATGTAAGTATTGCTACTGTTGCGTTCATTGGTGCAAGTAAAGGGAAAATTACTTTCCAAAATACTTTCCAAGTACTAGCACCATCCATTACGGCTGCTTCTTCCAGTTCTACCGGAATCGAACGAATATAACCAACATAAATGAAAATATTAAAGGAAAGGTTAAACAAAATATAAAGAACGATTAACCCTGGCAAGTTATCCATCTGCCAAGCACTTGCTTGTTTTACGAGAGGTAACATTATAATTGGAAATGGAACAAACATAGCACTAACAAAATAATAGAATAAAGTTTTATAGATTTTCTTATGCATGTTACGGGCAATTACATAAGCTACCAATGAATTCGTCAGAACTGTAAATATGACAACAAAAGTT
>Ga0180215_1005021_pt1 | contig 11489 bp, 11 predicted proteins | sample eDN3rd37CBELigBY_FD_128871 | JGI IMG/M metagenome (GOLD analysis project Ga0180215, IMG submission 128871) | Enriched backyard soil microbial communities from Emeryville, California, USA - eDNA 3rd pass 37_C BE-Lig BY (version 2) (version 2) | ecosystem: Environmental > Terrestrial > Soil >...
CGCCGCCAGCGTTCGTCCTGAGCCAGGATCAAACTCTCCAAAAAGAGATTGATTGCTCAAAATTAATACTGACAAAATTATGATTTAAAACACTTCGTCTTGTTCAGTTTTCAAGGTTCAATTATTTTTGCGACTTAATTATATTATCAAACCACAGACCCAATGTCAAGAAGTTTTTTTATTTTTTCTTGTTAATTACTAACCTCTTAACAACAGAAATTAATATACCACGTTTTCTCGAGGTAATCAAGTGTTTAATTTAAAAACAATTATTTCCAAATAGTCAAACTAATAGGTTAAAAATCTTTCATATTACTTAATAGATATCGCTTATAGATCTCTTTATTTCATAGTACAAAAAGGAATCTCCATCCTATCATGTGAAATCGCGTTATTATATCGTTTTACCTTGAATTTATTTTCATTGAAATAGTTTTGATTTTGTACACTTATATACGGATTAAAGATAGGTTGTTTAATCCCATATTTTTTTACTAAAAATTCACTTATATTTACAATCAACACTTAAAATAAAGATCACTGTATAAAACCGTCGAAAATACAAAAAAGTGCCCAGAAGACTTTTAGTCGTTTTCTGGACACTTCTATTATTTAAACTGTTCTTTAGCGATGACGCATTAATGGGAATAATAGTACATCACGAATAGATGGTGAATTTGTTAATAACATAATTAGACGGTCAATTCCGATTCCAAGACCTCCTGTTGGTGGCATACCATACTCTAATGCTTCAACAAAATCTTCATCCATCATATGCGCTTCATCATTACCTTGAGCACGCTCTTTTAATTGTGCTTCAAATCGTTCTTTTTGATCAATCGGGTCGTTTAATTCAGTGAAAGCATTCGCATGCTCACGACCGACAATAAATAGCTCGAAACGATCTGTAAATCTTGGATCTTCAGGATTCTTTTTCGCAAGTGGTGAAATTTCTACTGGATGACCATAAATAAATGTTGGCTGAATGAGTTTGTCTTCCACTTTTTGCTCGAAGAATTCATTAACAATATGACCATATTCCATATTGTTATTGATTTCAACATTATGTTGAGCCGCAAGCTGACGTGCTTCTTCAACTGATGTAACTCCCCAGAAATCAACACCTGTATATTCTTTAATTGCATCAACCATATGAAGTCTCTTCCATTCAGGGGTTAAATCAACTTCATAATCACCATATTTAATTTTTGTCGTTCCTAAAACTTCTTGCGCAACATGAGCAATTAAGTTTTCTGTTAAGCTCATGATATCTTTATAGTCCGAATATGCTTCATATAATTCTAACATTGTAAATTCAGGGTTATGTCTAGTCGATACCCCTTCATTACGGAATACACGACCGATTTCGTATACTTTCTCTAATCCACCAACGATTAAACGTTTTAAGTGAAGCTCGATCGCAATACGCATATAAAGTTCCATATCTAACGCATTGTGATGAGTAATAAATGGTCGTGCAGCAGCACCCCCTGCAATAGAATGCATCATTGGAGTTTCTACTTCTAGATAGCCTTTACCATCTAAATATCTACGGATCGATTGAATAATAAGACTGCGAGTAATAAATGTTTGTTTACTATCTGGATTTACAATTAAATCTAAATAGCGTTGACGGTAACGTTGTTCCACATCTTTTAACCCATGGAATTTATCAGGTAGTGGACGCAAGGATTTCGTTAGAATTTGAAAATCGTTAACTTTGATTGAAAGCTCACCAACATGAGTTTTAAATACAATTCCTTTTACGCCGACAATATCTCCTAGGTCAGCCATTTTAAAAATTTCATATTGCTCTTCACCAACAGCATCTTGGCGCACATAAATTTGAATTTGACCAGTTAAATCTTGTAAGTGTGCAAAACCCGCTTTTCCTTTCCCGCGCTTTGTCATAATACGACCAGCAAATTCAACTTTAATAGCTTTTTGTTCTAGTTCTTCATTATCTAGACCTTCATATTGTGCAAATAATTGTTTAGCACTATGGGTTCTGTCGAAACGTTTACCAAATGGATCGATTCCTTTTGAACGTAAATCTTCCATTTTTTCTCTTCGCACGATCAGCTGATCATTTAATTCTTCATTACTCATAAATTATCATCTCCATCTTCTATTACTAAACATCTATGTATATAGCTTAATCGGCAATGAATGCTTTTAAACAGAAAACTGCCAGTATAATACTGGCAGCAAACACTAAAAACATTATAGGTTATAGCTGAATGAATTGTCAAACAAGTGTTACTGGGCAATTTCAGCATAAAAATTAGTTTCCAATTCGTTTACAAGTTCTGTTAGTAAGTTAACCATTTCATCTCTTGTTTCACATGCATTAATTGCATTTCGATATTTTCCGCTACCTTTAATTCCTTTTAAATACCAAGCAGCATGTTTTCTCATTTCACGAACGGCAATTGTTTCACCTTTTAACGCGATTAAACGATCTAAATGAAGAATACATACGTCAATTTTCTCTTTGATACTTGGTTCTTCTGTTAATATACCACTTTCCAAATATTTGACAGTTTGATAAATCATCCATGGATTTCCTAACGCAGCTCTCCCAATCATGACGCCATCGACACCTGTTTCATCTAGCATTCGTTTAGCATCCTGTGGAGTTTGTACGTCACCATTACCGATAACTGGAATTGAAACTGCTTCTTTCGCCTGTCTGATGACATCCCAGTTCGCTACTCCTTCATACATTTGCACACGAGTACGACCATGAATAGCTACTGCCGCTCCACCTGCCTGTTCAACTGCCTGTGCATTTTGAACAGCATAGATATGTTTTTCATCCCAGCCAATTCTCATTTTAACTGTAACAGGTTTATTTACCGCTTGTACGACTGCAGAAACCATATCATAAATTTTATCAGGATTTAATAACCATCTGGCTCCTGCTTCACACTTAATAATTTTATTAACTGGGCAGCCCATATTAATGTCGATAATATCCGCATTTGTATTCTGGTCAACGAATCTCGCCGCTTCAACTAGTGATTCTTTTTCACCACCAAAAATTTGTAAGCTAAGCGGTTTTTCCCGATCATCAATGTATAACATATTTAATGTTTTTTCGTTTTTAAATACAATTCCTTTATCACTGATCATTTCACAACAAACAAGCCCTGCCCCAAATTCTTTAACTGTAAGTCTAAATGCCGAGTTGCTGATTCCGGCCATCGGTGCTAAGATAACTCGATTTTTAATCTCTACATTACCTATTTTAAACAAAAGTTTTTTCCTCCTTAAGAAAGCCTAACAGGTTCACACCATTTATGAATCAAACCACTCGTTACAAATTACTCAAAGGGCAAAATGATCATTAGAATCTGGTCTTAATTCATCTATATCAATTTTTAGTATTTCTGAGATTCTCTTTAGCATTTCATTTGTTGGGAGACGGTTCCCACGTTCTACTTCCCCGAGTACAGAAACGGATACCTCTAATAGGTCTGCTAACTCTTTTTGTGTATAACCTTTCAGCTTTCGGAATGCCCGAATACGTCTTCCCCAATTCTCTCTTTCCATAATCGAACCCCTTCATTCTGCATATTTTCCAATAGTTCAGAAACAGATTTACCAATTGTTGGAAACTTAATATCGGGATTAATCTCAGCTAACGGCATTAGGACAAATGCACGCTCATGAGCTCTTGGATGAGGTACGATTAAATGGTCTAAGTGAATAATCTCTTGATTAAATAAAATCAAATCAAGGTCGACCGAACGTGGACCCCAACGAATGAGTCGAACTCGTCCTAGTTGGTTTTCAACAAATAAACATTCCGCTAATAACTGTTCCGGATTTAAGCTAGTTTCCACTTCAACTACCATATTTAAAAAATTTGGTTGGTCTTTTAAGCCAACTGGGTCTGTTTCATAGATGGAAGATAAATTGGTTACTCGAATTTCGGCTTTCTCTTGTAATAATTGAATGGCTTCTTTTAAGAAGCTTTCTCTATCTCCTATATTAGAACCTAACGATATATACGCTTTATTGTACATTGTATCATCATCCATGCCAATTTTTTTATATATAAAATTTTCCATAAAACGATCACTCACTGTTTCTTTTTAACCAACATTATAGTTATCTATTTCTTTCTATTTCAACCGCTACAGATTGATAGTACCCTGGAATCGGAGGGTCTGGTTTCGTTACTTTCACTTTGCAGGATTTAATATTGCTATAAGTCGTTAAGATTTCATCAGCAATTTTCTCAGCGACAGTTTCTATTAGTTGGTATGTATTGCCCTCTACAACGTTTTTTGAGATTTGATATAATTCAGCGTAATTCACCGATTTCGTTAAATCATCATTACGTCCAGCGGGTTGTAAATCTAGCGCAACATCGAGATCAACAATAAATCTTTGACCTAATCTTTGCTCTTCTTGAAAGACACCATGATATCCGTAAAACAGCATACCATTTACATAAATATGATCCATTCGTATTCACTCTTTCCAAACTATCGTTTTCTTACTAATGCATCCATCATCTTTGCCATTCGGCTCATTGGCTTCACATCATGCACGCGCATTATTGCACAGCCTTTTTCTATACCATAACAAACGGTTGCACCTGTTCCTTCCATTCGCTCAGATACTGGTAAATCTAATACGTATCCAATTAACGACTTTCTAGATGTTCCTAATAAGACAGGATACCCTAATGCAACAACTTTATCTAAATTTCTCATCATCTCTAAATTTTGCTCGGGAGTTTTAGCAAAACCAATTCCTGGGTCTAATATAATTTGCTCATCACTTACTCCACGTTTTTTAGCAATTTCAATACTTTCATAAAGGTCGAATAGGCAATCTCTTATAAATGATTGATAGTCCATATTTTTTCGATTATGCATCAATACAATAGGAGCATGATGTTCTTTTGCCACGTCACAAATTTCAGGGTCGTATTTCCCACCCCAAATATCATTGATAATATGCGCGCCATTTTTTAATGCTTCATCAGCGGTCTTAGCTTTATATGTATCAACAGAGATTGGCACAGAGACGTTTTTCGCTAATTCACGTATGACAGGTATGATTCGTTCAATCTCTTCATTTGCTGATATCGGGGTAAAGCCAGGTCTTGTCGATTCTCCTCCAATATCGATAATATCTGCTCCATCTTCAACCATTTGCTTGGCGTGCTCTACACCAGCTTGTAGATTACTGTATTTTCCACCATCTGAAAAAGAATCAGGTGTAATGTTTAAGATTCCCATAATGTGCGTCTTTTCTTCCAGGGGTAGTTCATATGGTCCACATTGAATGATTGACGTCATGATTCTCCACTCCTTTTAAACACTCATGGATATATTGTAACAAAACGATGAAAAGGAAAAAACCACAGCTAAAAAACTGTGGTTAAAATGATGTTACTTTTATTCAAAACTATATAAAGGAGTGCTGAAGTAACGTTCCCCTGTATCAGGAACGATCGCTAATACTTTCTTTCCTTTACCAAGTTCTTTTGCTACTTTAAGTGCTGCATAAATCGCTGCACCAGAAGAAATACCTGCTAAAATACCTTCTTTACTAGCTGCTCCTCTAGCACCTTCAAATGCTTCTTCAGTTGTAACATGAATAATTTCATCATATATAGAAGTATTTAAAACTTTTGGTACAAAGTTAGCACCGATTCCTTGAATTTTGTGAGGACCTGGTTTTCCTCCCGCTAAAATTGGGGAATCTTTTGGCTCTACTGCGTAAATTTTAATATTTGGATATTTTTCTTTTAATACAGAACCTGCACCTGTAATAGTACCGCCAGTACCGATTCCTGCAACAAATGCATCTAATTGATCGCCCATTTGTTCTACAATTTCAGGACCAGTCGTTAAACGATGAATTTCAGGATTAGCTTCATTATCAAATTGTTGAGGCATGAAATATCCGTTTTCTTTTGCTAGTTCAGCCGCTTTTTCAACTGCGCCCTTCATACCAAGAGGTCCTGGTGTTAATACAAGTTCTGCTCCATAAGCACGAAGTAAATTTCTTCTTTCAATGCTCATTGTCTCAGGCATAACTAATACCGCACGATAACCTTTTGCTGCAGCGACCATTGCAAGACCGATACCAGTATTTCCGCTTGTTGGCTCAATAATGGTGTCGCCAGGTTTTAAATCTCCTTTTTTCTCAGCAGCTTCAATCATAGCAATCGCAATACGATCTTTTACACTACTACCTGGATTAAAATACTCTAATTTTACATATACATCTGCAGAATTTTCATCAACTAAATTGTTTAATTTAACAATCGGTGTACGTCCAATTAATTCTGTTACTGAATTTACAGCCTTCAACACATGAATCACTCTCCAATTCCGAGTAAGTTTATTGGTTTAATTGTATTTTATTCTATGGAGATATTTTATGTCAATTCATTAGTGTTAAATTCCTAAAACTTTTCATTTTTTCATACACTCATGTTAATTTCTCTGTAAAGCCTCATTTTTTAATTCTTCCAGTTCCTCTTTTGAGAAGTGATAAGCTTCATTACAGAAGTGGCAAACGGTTTCTGCTTTTCCATCCTCATCAATAATATCTTGTAATTCTTTGACGCCTAAACTTATCATGGCACTTGCAAAACGCTCTTTTGAACATTTACATTCAAATTTCACTGGAATCGTTTCAAGAAGTTTTACATTACCTTCTCCTAATACTTCTTCAAGAATCTCTTCTGGGGTAAGCCCTTCTTCAATAAGAAGTGAGATCGCTCTTATGGACCCGATTCTTTTCTCTAAGGCACTAATCGTTTCTTCCGTTGCATCAGGCATAACTTGAACAATAAAACCACCCGCAGCTTCAATACTGTTGTCTGCATTCACTAGCACCCCAACTCCAACAGCAGATGGAGTTTGTTCGGATACAGCGAAATAATACGTAAAATCTTCCCCAAGTTCACCCGATACAATAGGAACTTGACCAGAAAACTTTTCTCGTAATCCGATATCCTTAATGACGGTTAATGTTCCATTTGTTCCTACCGCACGTTTTACATCTAATTTTCCCTTTTCATTACTTGGAAAATCTACATGTGGGCTCGTTACATAACCTCTAACTGAACCATTGTTTTTCGCGTCGACTAAAATATGACCTAATGGCCCATCTCCTTCGACTTTTACTGTTATTTCACCTTCATTTTTTAACATAGAAGCCATCATGACACTTGCAGTCATGGTTCTTCCAAGCGCCGCAGATGCCGTTCTCCAAGAATCATGTCTTTGTTGCGCCTCACTAATAGTTTCAGTTGTACGAACAGCGTAGGCTCTTACCTGTCCATTATATCCAAGCGCTTTTACTAAATAATCACTCATGTAATACCTCCTAATAGGACTAAAAATCCTATTTTACTTCGTTTATATTCTTTTTATAAATAATATGTAACCCTTTTAAAGTTAAGTGTGGGTCTACAAGGTCGATTTCTTTTGATTCTTTTGCAATTAATGGTGCCAATCCACCAGTTGCAATAACTTTTGGATTTGTTTTGGCAAATTCCTTCATTCTAGAAACAATACCATCAACTTGACCAACATATCCATAAAGGACACCAGCTTGCATTGCCTCTACCGTATTTCTACCAATAATGCTCTCAGGTGTAGTAATCTCAATTCTTGGTAATTTAGCAGCCTTTGTATAAAGAGCTTCCGTCGAAATACCTACTCCTGGAGCAATGGCACCACCCATATATTGTTTATCTTCATTTATATAACAATAGGTTGTTGCCGTTCCAAAGTCTACGATAATCAATGGGGCACCATATTCATGAACACCAGCAACTGCATTAACAATGCGGTCAGCTCCAACCTCTTTCGGATTATCATATTTGATATGTAAACCTGTCTTAATACCAGGACCAACAATAATAGGTTTTATTTTGAAATACTTTTCACACATTTTTTCTAAGAAGAAGTTAATTGGTGGCACAACAGAAGAAATAATAATGCCTGTTACATCAGTAAAAGACTTTCCTTCATGCTCAAATAATGATTTTATAATCATGCCGTATTCGTCTTCAGTTCGATTCCGATTTGTACTTATGCGCCATTGGTATTTTAGTTGTTCATCTTCATAAACACCTACCACGATATTAGTATTTCCCACATCTAATACAAGTATCATTTATTCACCAACTTTATATTTGATATTAATGCAAAAACATCTTAACATAAAAAATTTTAATAAAAAACAAATCCGTATTTACTTTTTATTTTGCACAAAAATGATTAAATGAAAAAGGCTGACTAACAGCCAGCCTTTTTCATTTAATGTTTATTTTCTTCGTCATTTTCATCTACTGCTTCTTTGGCAGTAATGTTAACTTTTACATCTTGGGTATCATCTTTAGTTGACTCAGCGGAATCCTCTTTTGAAGTTGTAACTTCAGGTAAAGTTCCATGATCGAATAAATGACGAATTTGTGTTGCATCTAATGTTTCTACTTTTAATAGCGCTTGAGCGATAACTTCTAATTTATCACGATGTTCCGTAATAATTTGTCTTGCTTTCTCATAACACTCTTTGATGATGCGCTGAATTTCCGTATCAATTTCATAAGCAATTTTATCTGAATAATTTTGCTCATTGTTTAAGTCTCTTCCTAAGAAGACTTGACCTTGTGATTGTCCAAATTGTAATGGACCTAATTTCTCACTCATACCAAATTCAGTTACCATTCTTCTTGCAATGCTAGTTGCTCTTTGGAAGTCATTGTGAGCACCTGTACTTACTTCACCAAATACAATTTCCTCTGCAACACGACCACCTAATAATCCAGTGATCTTATCAAGCAATTCCGGTTTTGTCATGAAGTAACGGTCTTCTTTTGGAAGCATAACTGCATATCCACCAGCTTGACCACGAGGAACAATGGTAACTTTATGAACCATATCAGCTTCATCTAGCACTAAACCAATTACGGTATGTCCACTTTCATGATACGCAACAATATTTCTTTCTTTTTGAGAAATGACTCTTGTACGTTTTGCTGGACCAGCAATTACCCGGTCAGTCGCTTCATCGATATCAGACATATCGATTTTCTTTTTGTTTTGACGAGCAGCCACAAGGGCAGCTTCATTTAATAAGTTTTCTAAATCCGCACCGGAAAATCCTGGAGTTCTCATAGCAATTGCTTTTAAATCAACAGATTCATCTAATGGTTTGTTGCGAGCATGTACTTTAAGTACTGCTTCACGACCATTAACATCTGGACGATCAACTGTAATTTGTCTATCAAAACGACCTGGACGTAATAATGCTGGGTCTAAAATATCAGGGCGGTTTGTCGCAGCAATAATGATGATTCCTTCATTTGCACTAAAACCATCCATCTCAACGAGCAATTGGTTAAGTGTTTGCTCTCTTTCATCATGTCCGCCACCTAATCCGGCACCACGTTGACGACCAACTGCGTCGATCTCGTCAATGAAAATAATACATGGGGCATTCTTTTTAGCATTTTCAAACAAATCACGAACACGACTAGCCCCTACCCCTACAAACATTTCCACAAAGTCTGAACCGCTGATGGAGAAAAATGGTACTCCAGCTTCTCCAGCTACAGCTCTCGCTAATAATGTTTTACCTGTTCCAGGAGGTCCTACTAATAGGACACCTTTCGGTATGCGAGCACCTAACTCTGAGAACTTACGAGGGTCTTTCAAAAATTCTACAACTTCTACTAATTCTTGTTTTTCTTCATCAGCACCAGCTACATCTCGGAAGCGGACTTTTTTCTTCTCATCATTATAAAGTCTAGCTTTACTTTTCCCAAAATTCATTACACGGCCACCGCCGCCTTGGGATTGATTAAGTAAGAAGAAAATGAAGAAAATCAAAATGACAAATGGAATCATAGATGTTAATAATTGAATCCACCCACTTGTTTCTTTAGCAGGAACTGGATTAATTTTAACATTCGATTTAAAAGCCAACTCTTCGATTTTACTTAATGAAGTTGGACTGTTTAAAACATTAACCGTAAATAATTGATTTTCTTTATATGATTTTAATTTCCCTGTAACAATATATACTTGTCTTTCTGGCTGTATATAAATTTCTGTTACGTCACCTTTTTCAAGATTTGTAACAAGTTCATTATAAGTCATCTTTACATTGTTATCTTGACCGTTAGTAAACATACTAACAACCCCGATGATGACTAAAAAAACTAAAAGATAAAATACGGTATTTCGTAAAATACGATTCATCCTTGACCTCCTCTCAAGGGAACAAACTTATTAAATAGTACCATAAAAAATTAGGCCTATTCAAGAAATACACCTTTGTTTTCTTATAATCCTAAAATGTAAAACAAATTCGTATTCTAATTGACTATTTTGTATAAACTTCAGGTTTTAGAACTCCGATATAAGGTAAATTACGATATTTTTCATCAAAGTCTAATCCATAACCAACAACAAATTCGTTTGGAATATTGAATAAAGAGTAATCTGCTTTAATATTTACTTTACGTCCTTCAACTTTATCAAGCAGAGTAACTATTTTTATTGATTTTGCTTTACGATAATGGAATAGATCGACTAAGTATTTTAGTGTTAAACCACTATCTATAATATCTTCAATAATTAAGACGTCTCTTCCTTCTACAGATGTATCTAAATCTTTAATAATTTTCACTTCACCTGAAGAAACTGTATTTTTTCCACCATAGCTGGAAACGTCCATAAAATCCATTTCTAAATATGTATCAATTCTTTTAATTAAATCTGCCATAAAAGGCAAAGCACCTTTTAATACACCGATGACTAATGGGTACTTATCTTTATATTCTTCTGTTAAAGTGCTAGCTAACTCTTGAATTTTCTCTTGAATTTCTTCTTCGGTAATTAATATCTTTTCGATATCTTGATTCATTGATCCTTTCCTCCTAGAAGTCTTTCCTTTTGTATTTTAATAATATATCCCCTTTATTTAATTCATTAGATTCATGTTTAGATTTCTTAAGCCCTGGAATCCATAAGATTTCTCCTTCACTATCTGTTACGATTGGCCATTCATCCCTTTCATGAATAGGAATTTTCTGTTCTATAAAAATAGACTTCACCTTCTTTGTCCCATTCATTCCCTTTACTTGAATTCGATCGCCATCTTGTCTAGTTCTAACAATTAACGGCAATTTAACATCTTTACTTAGGATAAAACCATTATTTCCCTGACAATCATGAACAGAACCCGTCATCATTAATTCTGAACCGTTCGGAAGTAGCAAGTTTTCCCCTTGATTCCATTCAAAAGAGTAACCCTTACCCTTTGACAATTGAAAACCGAACTTTACGATTGAATAGGATCGGTAAACCGTTAATCCGTCAGGTAAATTGACCATTCCAGATGGATGGATATTTTTAATTAAATTTAGAATTGCGTTAATATGTAGGGCTGATAAACTTGTGGGGAATAGTCCTTGATAGAGATAGTTTAATATTAGATGA
>Ga0180215_1005022_pt1 | contig 11486 bp, 10 predicted proteins | sample eDN3rd37CBELigBY_FD_128871 | JGI IMG/M metagenome (GOLD analysis project Ga0180215, IMG submission 128871) | Enriched backyard soil microbial communities from Emeryville, California, USA - eDNA 3rd pass 37_C BE-Lig BY (version 2) (version 2) | ecosystem: Environmental > Terrestrial > Soil >...
CGCGACGTGGACATGGCCGCCGAGATGGTGACGCTGACGAAGTACCAGATCCTCCAGCAGGCCGGCACGAGCATGCTGGCGCAGGCCAACCAGGCGCCGCAGAGCGTCCTGGCCCTGGTCCGCTAAGCCCCACCAGCAGCCCCGGCTGCAGCAGCAGAACCCCCCAAGGCGACGGGCGGCCCCACAGGCCGCCCGTCGTCGTTCGTAGGACAGGCGTCCATGCCGGCTCAACGGCGGCGCGACGGGACCGACCACCCCGGTCGTAGGAGCAGGACGGCTCCATGGAGGGAGCCGGGGACCGAATCCCAACGTCTTCAAGGAGAGAACGACGAATGTCCCTTCGCATCCAGAACAACGTCGAGGCGCTCGGCGCCCATCGCAACCTGACGGTCACGTCGGGTCACATGGCGAAGTCCATGGAGCGCCTGAGCTCCGGCTTCCGCATCAACCGTGCTGCCGATGACGCGGCCGGTCTGGCCATCTCCGAGCGCATGCGCTCGCAGGTTCGGGGCCTGGCCCAGACCACCCGCAACATCCAGGACGGCGTGTCCCTCGTCCAGACGGCGGAGGGCAACCTCGATGAGGTGCACTCCATGCTCCAGCGCGTCCGCGAGCTGGCCGTGCAGTACAAGAACGGCACGCTCAGCACGTCGGACCAGGCTGCGATCCAGACGGAGGTCAACCAGCTCGCGTCGGAGATCGAGCGCATCGGGACCTCGGCGAAGTTCAACGGCATCACCCTGCTGGCGGTGGCGGGCACGGTGACCTTCCAGGTCGGCGTGAACGACGGCGACAGCATCACGGTGAGCACCATCTCGCTGGGCGAGACGGTCGGGTCCTTCACGGCCCTGAGCAGCTCGACGGCCCTCAGCGCGATCGACGCGGCGATCACCGCCGTGTCGTCGGCCCGCTCGACGTTCGGCGCGGTGCAGAACCGCCTCGAGCACTCCCTGAGCGCGAACGCGATCTACCGGGAGAACCTCGTGTCGGCCGAGTCGCGGATCCGCGACGTCGACATGGCCGCCGAGATGGTGACGCTGACGAAGTACCAGATCCTGCAGCAGGCCGGCACGAGCATGCTCGCGCAGGCCAACCAGGCGTCCCAGGGCGTCCTGTCGCTCATCCGGTAAGCCTTCCGGGAGGGTCTGCGACGGACGCGGCGGGCGGCCCGAACGGGCCGCCCGTCCGCGTTCTGACGAGCGCCCTTCAGATCGCCCCGCGCCCGCCGACCACACGGGGCGATGAGCCTCGAGGCAACGATCGCGCGCGTCGCCGAGATCCAGCGCCTCCTGCAGCCGCAGGGCCCCGCCCCCGTGGCCCCGGTCGCGCGCGCCCAGAGCGCGACCGCCACGTCGGCGAGCTTCGCCGGGGTGCTCGGCCAGGCAGCCGCGACCTCCGGTGCCGCCGGCGTCGCCGGCGCCGCGCCCGTCGCGGCGGCCGGGAGCCGCGGGGCGCAGATGGTCGCCATCGCCCAGGCGGAGATCGGCCAGGCCGAGCAGCCGCCCGGCTCGAACGACTCGCCCCGCATCGCCGAGTACCGCACGGCGACCGCCGGCGCCGGCATCGGGCCGTGGTGCAACTACTTCGTGTCGTGGGTGGCCAAGCAGGCCGGCGCGCCGCTGGGCGAGCAGGGCCAGGGCTTCGGCGCCGTCGCCGCCACCTGGGACTGGGCGCAGCGCACCGGCCGCGCGATCCCGGCGAGCCAGACGCCGCAGCCCGGCGACCTCATCGTGTGGGACGGCACGCACATCGGCCTCGTCGAGACCGTGCTGCCGGACGGCCGCATCCAGACCATCGAGGGCAACTCCTCCGACATGGTCACCCGCCGCGTGCACGCGGCCGACGGCGACGGCGCGACGGGCTACGTGCGGATGTCCTAGCGGCCTGCCGCGCAGGTCACGAGCGCGCCACGACCGAGCCGATGCGCCGCGCGCCGGGATGGCGCGCCCCGAGGATCGCCGCCGCCTCCTCCGCCGCGCCGGCGGGCACGACGGCGATGAAGCCGCAGCCCATGTTGAAGACGCGCCACATCTCCTCCTCGGGCACCTTCCCGAGGCGTTGCACGAGCCCGAAGATGGGCGGCACCGGCAGCGCGTCCTCCAGCCGGTAGGCGACGCCGTCGTGCAGGCGGCGCAGGTTGTCCAGGCCACCGCCCGTGATGTGCGCGAGGCCGTGCACCGGCACGTCGCCGGCGAGCAGCTCGAGGACGGCGCGGACGTAGATCGCGGTCGGCTCGAGCAGCGCGTCGGCGACACTCGCCCCGCCCAGCTCGGCGGGCCGGTCGTCGAGCGCCAGGCCGCCGTCGGCCAGCAGCGCCCGGCGCGCGAGCGTGTAGCCGTTGGAGTGCAGGCCCGTGGACGGGACGCCGACGAGCGCGTCGCCCACGGCGATGTCGTCGCCGGTCACGATCGCGTCGAGCGCGACCGTCCCGAACGCCGCACCGCAGAGGTCGAAGCCGCGCGGCGACGGGTGGCCGCGGATGAGCTCGGGCAGCACGGCCAGCTCGCCGCCGGGGATCTCGATGCCCGCCTCCTGCGCGCCGGCCCGCAGGCCCTCCGCGATGCGGCCGACGCGCTCGGGGTCGGCCTGCTCGACGGCGAGGTAGTCGAGCATCGCGATCGGCTGCGCCCCGACGCAGACGAGGTCGTTCACGTTCATCGCGACGCAGTCGATCCCCACGGTCTCCAGGCGATCGGCCTGCTCGGCGACGACGAGCTTGGAGCCGACGCCGTCCGTGGTGAGCGCGATGCCGAGGTCGTCGGTCACACGCAGCACGCTCGCGTAGTGCCCGCCGCGCAGGACCGAGCGCGACGGCCGGCCCGGGTCGATCCGCGCCAGCCGCGCGACGATCGCCGCGACCGCGGCGTCGGACTGCCCGAGGTCGACCCCGGCGGCGGCGTAGGCGTCGCTCATCGACGCCGATCCTTGCAGGCGCGGCGGCGAGCATGCGCCGCGGCCAGTCCCGCCACCACGAGCCGTTCGGCCGCGTAGGGCCACCACGGCCCGCGCTCCGCCGCGCGCAGCGCGGGCGCGCACGCGAGCGTGGAGCCGAGCGCCGCGAGCGCCCCCGCCGCGAGCGCCCGCCGGCGGCGCCGCGGCGGGGGAGCCTGCGCGAGGCGCAGCGCCTTCAGCGCCGTCGCCGCGACGAGCACCGGGAGGCCGACCTCCCAGGACAGCGCGCTCGCCGCCGCGCGGTCGAAGCCGCGCAGGCGCGCCGCCGCGAGCGTCGCCCCGCGCCGCGACACCCCGGGCGCGAGCGCCGCGGCCTGCGCGAGCCCGAGGACGAGCCCGTCCGCCGGGCCCGCGTCCCGCGCCGCGCGACCGCCCGGCGGCGCGGCGTCCGCGGCGAGCAGCAGCGCGGATCCGGCCACGAGGCCGGCCGCCGTCGTCCCGGGCCTGCCGAGACGCTCCTGCACCGGCCGCTCGAGCGCCAGGCCGGCCAGCGAGGGGACGCCGAGCGCGAGCGCGTGCAGCGCGACGCGCCGCCCGTCGAGCGCGCGCAGCGCCGCGAGCGCGTCGCGCCGCAGGAGCCAGGCGAGCCCCGCGCCCGTGCCGGCGTGCAGCGCCACCTCGAGTTGCTTGCCCTCGGCGCCCGTCGCCCCGTCCCATCCCGCCAAGCGCGCGAGCAGCCCGACGTGCGCCGAGGAGGACACCGGCACGAGCTCGGCCGGCCCGTGCAGGGCGCCGAGGGCCGCGGCGTGCAGGGCCCGCACCCGTGGCCCTCCCGCTCAGGCGGTGGACTCGACGCGCGCGGCCTTCGCGCGGCGCTGCTTGAGGATGAGGTAGGCGACGCCCAGCACGATCGCGGCCGCGACCGCGTAGTCGATGTAGTGCAGGCTGTCCTTCCACTGCTCCCAGCGCGAGCCGACCTGCTGGCCGATGAAGGTCAGTGCGAAGACCCACGGGAAGCAGCCGAGCACCGTCAGCACGGAGAAGCGCCAGAACGGCATCCGCGCGACGCCCGCCGGCAGGGAGATGAACGTCCGCACGATCGGCAGCATCCGCGTGAAGAAGACCGTCGCGTCGCCGTGACGCTCGAACCAGCGATCGGCCCACTGCAGGTGGCTGGGCTTGATGTGCAGCTTGCGGCCGTGGCGCTCGAGGATGTCGACGCGCCCGTAGTAGCCGATGGCGTAGGCCACCCAGGACCCGACGAGGTTCGCGAGCGTGCCGACGACCGTCGCCGCGAGCAGCGAGTACTCCCCGCGGCTCACGTTGAAGCCGGCGAAGAGCATCGTCGCCTCGCTGGGCACGGGGATGCACGCGCTCTCGAGCAGCATGAGCACGAAGATGCCCGGCAGGCCGAGCGCTTCGACGACGTCGACCGCGACGTTGACGATCGGATCCGTCAGGGAGGCGAGGACGGTCACAGGCTGCGGCAGGGTACCGTGCCGAGGCGCCGTGGCCGTGCCGTTGTTCGATCCCGCCACCCCCCGCGCGGCGCTGCGCGACGAGCTCGCCGCGGCCCTCGCGCGGGTGCTCGACGACGGCCGCTACATCCTCGGCCCGGAGGTCGAGGCGTTCGAGGCGGAGTTCGCCGCCTGGCTGGGCACGGAGCACGTCGTCGGCGTCGCCAACGGCACGGAGGCGATCACGATCGCGCTGCGCGCGCTCGGCGTCGGCCCCGGCGACGAGGTCGTGGTCCCGTCGTTCACGTTCTACGCGAGCGCGGAGGCGATCCCGCCCACCGGCGCCACGCCGGTCTTCTGCGACATCGACCCGGAGACCTTCGTCGCGACGCCGGAGACGGTGCGCGCCGTGCTCACGCCGCGCACGAAGGCGGTCGTGCTCGTGCACCTGTTCGGCAACGTCGCGCCCGTCGCCGAGGTGGAGGCGCTCGGGATCCCGGTCCTCGAGGACGCAGCGCAGGCCGCGGGCTCGCGCCTCGGCGGCGCGCTCACCGGCGCGCTCGGGACGATCGCGACGTTCTCCTTCTATCCGTCCAAGAACCTCGGCGGCCTCGGCGACGGCGGCGCGGTCGCCACGCGCGACGCGCGGCTCGCCGAGCGCGTCCGCACGCTGCGCTTCCACGGCTCGCCGGACAAGGAGACGTTCGTGGAGGTCGGCTACAACAGCCGCCTGGACGAGTTGCAGGCGGCCGCGCTGCGCGTGCAGCTCCCGCACGTGCACGCCTGGTGCGACGGGCGCCGCGCCGCGGGCCGCGCGTACGCCGCCGCGGGCCTCGGGGAGCACGCCCGGCTTCCCGTCCCGACGCCCGGCGCCGACCCCGCCTGGAACCTCTACGTCGTCCGCCACCCCCGGCCGGAGGAGCTCGCCGCGCGCCTGCGCGAGCAGGGGATCGGGGCGCGCACCTACTACTCCGTGCCGGCCCATCGCCAGCCGGCGCTCGCCGATCACGGGCGCGGCGCGGACCTCCCCGGCACGGAGGAGGCCGCCCGCACGCACCTGGCGCTCCCGATGGGCGCCGCGCTGGGCGAGGAGGCGGTGGCCGAGGTCGTGGCCGCCGTCCGCGCGTGCGGGCTGTGATCCGGAGGGCGTCCTAGAATCCTGCGGATGCGCCGGCGGCTGAAGTCCGCGGCCTTCCCGTTGCACCGCCACTCGTTCCCGCAGCTCGTGGTCGACGGGGTGCTGGTCGCCATCGCCTACTTCCTCGCCTATCGGCTGCGGTTCGGCGATCTCGCAGGCGGGGTGCCCGAGCGCTACCAGGACCTCCTGGAGGCGACGATCATCCCCGTCGTCGCGGGCAGCCTGCTGGTCTTCACCGCCTTCGGCATGTACCAGCGCCAGTGGCGTTACGTCGGCCAGCGCGACTTCGTGCGCGTCGGCCAGGCGGTCGTCATCGCGACGCTGCTCCCCGCGGGCTACATCGCGCTGGTCAAGCCGGTCTCCACCGGCTCGGGCGTGGGCGAGGTGGGCGTCACCGCGCCCGCGGGCGTGCTCGTCGGCTTCTTCCTCCTCATGCTCGTGCTCATCGGCGGCATCCGCTTCGTCTTCCGCGTCCTGCACGAGCGCACGCTGGCCGGCTTCCGCACCCGCAAGGACGCGCGGGGCGTGCTCATCGTCGGCGCGGGCGACGGGGGCCGTCTCGTGCTGCGCGAGATCCTGCGCAACCCGGGCCTGGGCCTGCGGCCGGTCGGCTTCGTCGACGACGACCCGCTCAAACAGCGCCTGCGCATCGACGGCGTACAGGTGCTGGGCGACACGGAGGCGCTCCCGCGGATCCTCGACGAGGCCGAGCCCGACGAGGTCACGATGGCCATTCCCTCCGCGCCGGGCGTCGTCCGGGCGCGGGTCGTGAAGGCGTGCCGCGAGCGCGGCATCCCCGTCCGCACGCTGCCGACGGTGTTCGAGCTGCTGCAGAACGACGAGGGCCGCTACGTCCGCCAGGTCCGCGACGTGCAGGTCGAGGACATCCTCGGCCGCGAGCCCGTCCGCATGGAGCTCGACCGGGTCGGCGCGTACCTCGAGGGCGAGGTCGTGCTCGTGACCGGCGCGGGCGGCTCGATCGGCGCCGAGCTGTGCCGCCAGATCAGCCGGGTGGGCCCGCGGCGGCTCATCTGCCTCGACCACGCGGAGGACAACCTCTTCGCGATCCAGCGCGAGCTCCTCGAGGACCGCCACGTCCACCCGGCCGGCCTCGCCGCCGTCCTCGCCGACTGCAAGGAGGAGGAGCGGATGCGCGAGGTCTTCGCCGAGCACCGGCCGACGGTCGTCTTCCACGCCGCCGCCTACAAGCACGTGGGGCTGATGGAGGCCAACCCGGTGGAGGCGGTGCGCAACAACGCGATCGCCACCCGCGTGGTCGCGCGCGTGGCGGGTCAGGCGGGCACGCGCGTGTTCGTCCTCGTCTCCACGGACAAGGCCGTCGCCCCCGCGACCGTCATGGGCGCGTCCAAGGCGCTGGCGGAATGGGCGGTCGCCGCGGAGGACGTCAGGTTCCCGAGCACGAAATACGTCAGTGTGCGCTTCGGCAACGTCCTCGGCTCCTCCGGCTCCGTGGTGCCCATCTTCCGCCGGCAGATCGCGCGCGGCGGGCCGGTCACGGTCACCGACCCGCGGATGACGCGCTTCTTCATGACCATCCCGGAGGCGGTGCAGCTCATCATCCGGGCCGGGTCGCTCGGCGACGGCGGCGAGGTGTTCGTCCTCGACATGGGCGAGCCGGTGAACATCCGCGACCTCGCGACCGCCATGATCGAGCTGTCCGGCCTCGAGCCCGGCAAGGACATCGCGATCGAGATCGTCGGCCGGCGGCCGGGCGAGAAGCTCAGCGAGCAGCTGTTCAACCCCGGCGAGCGCCCGCAGCCCACGCCGGCGGAGCGGATCCTGCGCGCCGAGCGCCCCCCGCTGTCGCCGGCGTTCGTCGACGAGGCGTTCGCAGAGATCAACCTGCTCGTGCTGGAGGGCGATGCGGCCGCGCTCGCCGCGAAGGTGGACGAGCTCTCCGCGGCCATCCAGGGCAGCGAGCCCCCGGCGGCGGCCCACGACGGAAGCGGCCTGGAAACGACCATCTAGCATGGCGCCTTCCATGTCCTGGGCCTTCGCTGCGATCTCGGTCTCCGAGCAGATCGAGAAGTACGGCGCGTACGCCGGCCTCGCCGCGATCGTCGGCCTCGCGGTGCTGTCGCTGCTCTACTTCGCGCAGGCGCGCGAGGTGAAGCGACTGCGCGAGTGGGCCGGTCGCGCGCCGGAGCGCGCCGCCGAGCTCGAGGCGCGCGTCGCCGCCGAGGCGGCGCTACGCGCGAGCGGCACGCCCCAGCGCCCGCAGACGGCTGCGGCGCGGGCCGCGAGCGCACCCGCGGCGCCGGCGGCAGGCGCGCAGCCCGCGCCGGCCTCCGCGGGCCAGGCCTCGTCGTCCGCCCCGGCGACCGGCATGCCGGCCCCCGCCGCCGCCTCCCGCGCGGCAGCGGCGCAGGCCGCCGCCGCGCAGGGCGCAGCCACCGCGCAGAGCTCATCGCCCACGCAGGCGCCCGAGGAGAAGCCCGAGGGACCGGAGGAGGCCCCGCCCGCCTCGCCGTCCGCGCCGGCCGCCACGCCCGCACCGGGTTCCAATGGCGTCACGAGCACGCCGCCCACGACGGTCGGCCCCCGCGTGCCCGGCCGCCCGCCGCCGGCGTCCCCGCCTCCGTCGGCGCCCAGCCGCGCGTCCGTCCCCGCCGCGGCCACCGCGGCCGGCGCCGAGCGCCCGGTCGCCTCGCGCCCCCTGCGCGGCGGGCCGCCGTCGCGCACCCTCCCGCCGCCCGAGCCGGCGGGCGGGCGCCACACGCCGTCGCGGCGGGTGCTCGCCGTGCTGGGCAGCGGCGCGCTCGTCGTGGCCGCCGTGGTCGTCGTGCTGCTGCTCACGCTCGGCGGCGACGACACCCCGCCGCCGCCGAACCAGGTCGCCGAGACGATCGGGCGCACCGCGCCGGAGGAGCCCGCGCGCACGCAGAGCAGCCGCCAGGCGCGCATCGACAGGGCGGACACGCCGGTCATGGTCCTCAACGGGACCGGCGTGAACGGCCTTGCCCGGCAGGTCGCCGACAGGCTGCAGAGCACGGGCTACCAGGCGGGCGTCGACAACACGCAGGCGCGCCAGGCGACCATCATCGGCTTCCGGGAGGGGGCCGAGCCGGCCGCGCGCGAGATCGGCAGGCTGCTGGAGGTGCCCAGCGCCCAGATCCAGCCGATGCCGCAGGATCTCGCGGGCATCGCCGGCACGAACGCGGTGGTGGTCGTCATCGGGGCCGACAAGGCCAACGGCTGACCCTGGCACCGCCGCCCCGCCCATGAGCTTCGACGGCGTCCTCCTCGCCCGCCACGGGGAGACCGACGACAACGAGGTCGGCCGCTTCCAGGGGCACCGCGACCCGCCGCTCAACGACCGGGGCCGCGAGCAGGCCCGGGCGCTCGCCGACGCCGCCGCCCGTGAGGGGGTGCGCGAGCTGTGGAGCAGCCCGCTGCGCCGCGCGCTGCAGACCGCCGAGATCGTGGGCGAGCGCCTCGGGCTGCGCCCGCGCACCGACCCGCGGCTCATGGAGGTCGACGTCGGCGCCTGGGCGGGGCGCCGCGCCCTCGCGCTCGCGGTGGACGAGCCCGAGGCGTACGCGCAGTGGCGCTCCGGCGAGCCGTCGTTCCGCTTCCCGGGCGGCGAGTCGCTCGAGGAGCAGGGCCGGCGTGTCGCCGAGGTGCTGCGCGAGATCGCGCGCACGGCGCAACGCCCGGTCCTCGTCGTGTGTCACGGGGGCGTGATCCGCGAGGCGCGACGCGTGCTCGCCGGGGCTCCCCCCGGCATGCCGGTGGTCGGCAACGGGACGGTGCACCGGCTGTGACGGCGCTCTCCCGAGTGACGTTCCTCGCGCTCGTCGTCGCGACGTTCGGCGCCTTCTTCGTCACCCAGCGCCTCAAGCGCACGCCCCCGCCGGTGAACTCCGTGCTCGCCACCCCGCTGTTCTCGCCGAACGGCGACGGGCGGGGCAACGAGCGCGCGCGCGTCTCGTTCACGATCAAGAAGGACGACGACGTCACGATCGACGTGGTCAACGAGCACGGCGACCGCGTCGCGCGCATCGCCGACGGCCGCGCCCAGCGCGCCTACCGGCGCCTGTCGGCGTCGTGGGACGGGCGCGACGACGCCGGGCGCCCCGTCCCCGACGGCACGTACCGCTACCGCGTGGCGCTGCGCCGGGAGGGGCGGACCGTGACCCTGCCCGTGTCCGTCGTGCGCGACACGACGCCGCCGCGGCCGCGGGTGCTGTCGATCGGGCCGACGAGGTCGACCGCGCCGAGCGCCGAGCTGTTCCCCAACCGGCGCGGCGAGCCGATGCGCGTGCGCCTGTTCGTGCCCGGCCGCGACGCCCGCGTGCTCGTCTACCGCACCGACATCGCCGATCCCCGGCTCGTCCTCGAGCGCGAGGTGCCGTCGGGGGAGACGATCTGGACCTGGGACGGCACGGACGAGGACGGCTCGCGCCTGCCGTCGGGCACGTACGTCGTCGTCGCGCGCTCGCGCGACAAGGCGGGCAACGTCGGCACGTCCCCGTCCCCGCTGCCGCCCGACCCGCCCTACGGGCGGCGGCTCGGCGGCAAGGGCGGCGTGCAGATCATGTCCCTGGCGGCGGCGCCGCCGACGGCGCCGGTCGAGGCGACCGCGAAGGCGGAGTTCCTCGTCGTCGCCGCAGGCCGGCGCTACACCTGGCAGGTCCGGCGCGTCGGCGAGCCCGACCCGCGCTCGCGAGGGAGCGGCACGCGAAGCCGCGTCACCCTGCGCGCGCCCGGCGGCAAGTCGGGCCTGTACCTGTTCGAGGTGCGGACGGAGAACCGCGGCGTGCAGGTGCCCTTCGCCGTGCAGAGCGTCCGCTCCGAGCGCGTGCTCGTCGTCCTGCCCGTCACGACCTGGCAGGGGCGCAACCGCTTCGACGACGACGGCGACGGCTGGCCCGACACGCTGGAGGCCGGCCTGCCCGTGCGCACGGCGCGCCCCTACGCCGGCGGCACGCTGCCGCAGGGCGTCTCCGAGCACGTCGGCCCGCTGCTCGCGGCGATCGACCGCGCCGGGCTGCGCTACGACATCACCACGGACGTCGCGCTCGCCCGCGGGCAGGGCCCGCGGCTGCGCGGGCACACCGGCGTCGTGCTGGCGGGCGACACGCGCTGGATGGACGCGGGGGTGCAGCGCTCCCTGCGCTCGTGGGTGCGCGACGGCGGGCGGCTGCTGCAGACGGGGACCGACAGCCTGCGCCGCTCCGCGCGGGTGACGGAGACCGGCATCGAGCGCCCGACGCAGCCGACCCAGCGCGACCTCTTCGGCGCGCGCCTGCAGCCCGTGGCCGCACAGCCCGGCGTCACGCTGACGAACACCGTCGACCGAATCGGCCTGTTCCGCGGCACGGACGGCGTCCTCGGCCCGTTCGACTCCTTCGAGCCCACGACCGGCGTCGGGGCGGACGAGCGCATCCTCGCGGTGGCCTCCACGCCCGACGCCCAGCACGACGTCCTCGTCGCGTCGCGCTACGGCGACGGCGTCGTCGTGCGGCTCGGCCTGCCGGACTTCGCGCAGCGCATCAGCGGCGACCCCGAGCTCCAGACGCTCCTGAGGCGGATATGGACGTTGCTGCAGTTCCGCTAGCCGCCTCCCTGGGGGACACGGCGCAGGCCGCGGGGATGATCGCGGCGGCGGCGGTCGCCGCGCTCGGCCTCGTGCTGCGCGCGCCGCTCGCGCGCGCCGCGGCGCTCATCGGCGCCCTCGTCCTCGCCGCCGCGGTGCTCCTCGGGCACGTCTGGTCGACCGACCAGGTGCAGACGTTGCGCGACTCGCCGGCCCTGTCGGCGGCCCTCGCGGCGGCCGGGCTCGTCGCCGTGCTCGCCGTCGGCTGGGTCCTCGCCCGCCATCCGGCGCTGCTGCCGCCCGTCGCGGCGGCGGCGCTGCCGTTCCGCATCCCCATCGACGTGGGCGGCGAGACGGCGAACCTGCTGCTGCCGCTGTACCTCGTCGTGGCGGCGGGCGCGGTCGCGTGCGCGCTGCAGGCGCGCCGCGACCCGGACAC
>Ga0180215_1005023_pt1 | contig 11485 bp, 7 predicted proteins | sample eDN3rd37CBELigBY_FD_128871 | JGI IMG/M metagenome (GOLD analysis project Ga0180215, IMG submission 128871) | Enriched backyard soil microbial communities from Emeryville, California, USA - eDNA 3rd pass 37_C BE-Lig BY (version 2) (version 2) | ecosystem: Environmental > Terrestrial > Soil >...
CTAACCCAACGAGATCAACTCGAAATGGTTGCTATAGACCAGCTTGTCCCACAGAACCATTTAGTTCGTAAGATGGAAGCAGCTCTTGATTTTTCTTTTATTTATGATGAGGTTAAAGATGTTTATTCGGAAGTGGGTCGCCCAAGCATCGATCCTGTAATTTTAGTCAAATTCACCTTCATTCAGTATGCTTTTGGCATCCGTTCTATGCGCCAGACCATCGCAGAACGAGAAGAGGTTCGGAATGAGACCATTCCGAACCCCTTTTTTATGCAACAAATGAAATAATCACAATTCCTATAATGGCCACAATGGACAGATGAAGTCCATTCGTCTTGATGCCTAAGCGAAACCCAGATATTCCTGAAAAGCGGCTAATCATCAGGTTTAACCCTGAGAATGGACTTAATGCGGTGGAAATGACCCAGGTTAGCATTAGCAGCATCACTAAGCTTATACCCGACACCCCTAGCTCCTCTGCCTTCAATTGCATCGCTAAGGCGCCAATTGCGGCAATCTGATGGATTCCAATATACGTTATGCTAAGCACAATCAGCATGACTGCACTCGCAAATAAGAAAAAGGACTCATTCGCTAGACTCGTAAGGAAGGTACTGATGTTATTCGCAAATGATGTGCCTTGTAAAGCAAAAGCTAACATCCCCGCACTCATGAAGAGAGTCACTTCATTATTCATCATTGGAACTGTTCGATCGCGAAAATCAATGAATAGCGGAGCCATTTTCTGTCGATTCATGGTTTTAACTGTATATATTAGTGGAATCGATATAGAAATGAGACACACAATGATAATCATGGACCAGTTCGTTAGTTTTTCAATCAATAAACAAAGACTTATAAGAAAGACCACAAAGAAGCCTAACTTCGTCAAAAGAGTTCGGTGTTGGCTATCGAAAGCCACACTGGTATTCGCATCGTATCGAATAGGATTCTGTTTCTCCCACAAGGCAAATAAAAGGTTCCCGACGATTAACGACATGATCGCTAGACATAATCCATATAAGAAATACTCACTAAATGGTACATCTAAATAATAGAGAACCAACGAAACAGAGGCAAAATAAGGGGACCATGTCAATGCTGTTGTAAAACCAACAAGATACCCTTTCGCTGACATTGCTGATGGAAGTTTTAGTTCTTCAATGAACTCATTTAGGATTCTGACAGAGGCTAGGTTCAAAATGGGACTAATAATAAACAATGTACAGGTCATCCCAGCGTATAATTTCCTTGGTTGGTTTATAAATCTATGTAGGAAACTTGAAACTGCCTCAAAATACCCGAAAACTTTCAACGGAAATGATAAAAGTGGTGCTAGCGTAATTAAACAAATTAGTGGGAGAATTAAAGATATCCCTTGGTTCATTCCACCGAACCCAGTGCCTTTTGCCCATTCCATTATTATCCCGGTTGTCATCATCATAATGCCTAATAATCGTGGAAACCGGTCTGCATTAGCAGAACTTCCAACAAAGGTCAGCATTGCCAGTGTGAACACAACATATTGTAGCCACTGCAATTGTGCAAAATATTGTATGATGAATAACGCACACATCCCCAAAATTACATAACTTCTCATCTCATTTCTCCTCCACTAAATGCCAAAACCCATCTATTTCCATCGTAAGTCCTAACCCACAGCTTTTCAATTGATTTATTTACAAGGCTGTGTCCGTGAATCTTATCCTTCAGAACCAATCGATCATGTATATTTATAACTTATATCTTCTTCATTTTAGCTTTATTCCTTTGTAGAAAGTGGGAAAAATGCGGCATGGGCAAAAAAAGCATGCCTACCCCTTTGCGGATAGGCATGCTTCCCTTTTGATTATAAGTTTTGGAAAAACAGACGAATGACATCTGCTCCACCAATAAAGGTCCCTATTGAACTTCCTAGGTTTGCAAGAACAACCACCAATAATACACGTGTAACTTTGTTTTGCCAGAACCCTTTCACGCTAAAGACATCCTCAGTAAGGGTTTCAAAATCTTTAACACTTGGACGACTCATATACGCCTGCACAGCACCAGAAAACCAACCTGCTGCAAGTAAGGGGTTTAAAGAGGTAATCGGCGCAGCTATGAAACTTGTCAAAATCGCTAAAGGGTGACCAAAGGCAATGGCAGTGCCAATGGCTGATAACGACCCATTCCAAATGATCCAGCTAATCGCCTGTTGATAACCGGCAGACGGATTTGCGATAAAGGTATAAGCAATGATGAGTAAAATCAAAGCGGGAATCGACCACCCAATGATTTTCGGTGCTTTTGACTTTGGTGGCAGTTTGGTTAAGCTTGCTAGGTCATGGTCTTTCTTAATTTCCTCTTTTATACCAGGGACATGTGCTGCCCCTAAAACTGCAACAACCTTTTGTCCAGGTGCTTCCTTAATTTTCTGAGCGAGATATTGGTCTCTCTCATCAATTAAAGGCTTTTTCAACCTCGGAAAACTTTCAGTAAATTCCTGGAGCATCGAATCTAGCATATCCTGAGATTTCATTTTTTCTAGCTCTTCTTCTGAAATACTCTCATTGCTAAAAATTCCATACACAATCTGACTAAGGAGGAGTGACTTTCCTTTTATCCCGAGGTTCCCCCAAATACGTGAGAAGGTTACCTGAATATTTCGGTCAGCTAAAACGAGTTCAGCTCCATTCTCTTTCGCTGATTCAATTCCCTGAATCATTTCCTGCCCTGCTTGCACGCCTAATTGTTTAGCCATTCGTTTTTGAAAGGAAGAGATGGCCAAATTCATTAGAAGCAATGAAGCCTTCTTTTCTTTTATCACATTAAAAATGTCCATTTCCTTCCACTTGTTTCCCTCAATAATGGACTGATATCTTTGTTGATCAAGTTCAATACAAACAGAATCTGGCTTTTCAGTCTCAATTACTTCTTTGACCAGCTCTGCACTTTTTTTCGACACATGAGCGGTTCCAATTAAGATGTACTCTTTCCCATCTAAATGGATCCTAGTAATGTTTTCACTTTCCTGAGGCATATATGTACCTTCCTTTTATCAGCAGTCTAAGAGTCCGTTTTCAAAAAAATCATTCTACTTTTCATTATACAATATACGCCTATGAAACCTGAACTGAAAGTTTACTTACGCTTTTAATTACATTAACACTATTACTTGAAAATAATTAGTAAGAGTAGATAAGTAGTTGCACTCTCTACAAACACTGAATTTTATCGTATTAAAGGATTCAAACTATTCAAAAAATGGGTACAAATCCCTATTTAACAAATTCTGTTACTAGATTATTATTTAGAAACACTAAATAGTTTTAAGGAGGGGTTGTTTTGTCAAAGAGAAACTGGCCTTTAAAGGTCTTTTCAAGTTTTGCTGCAAGTACGGTTGTAGCCACCAGCTTATTTGCTGGAACATTAGTTGGTAGTGCTGAAACGCCTGAAGCAGCAACACCTACATATAATGTTTCAGGTGCATTTGATGCGGCAATTGCCAATGATGAGAGATTAATAGATATGTTGAAAAAGGAAGGGAAAATTGCCAAAGACGCAAGCCCTGCTGAAGCTGAAAAAGCTTTAAACAAGTATTTAAAAGGGAAATCCCAGTTGGGTAAAACAAAAGATAAACTACCAAAGCCATTAGCGGATGCTCCTAAGGCTAAAAAGCCAGAGAACAATGGGCTACAAAACGGCAAAGGGAATAAGCTGGGACAAGCAAAGAAGAACAAAGTAGATAGTGTTCTAGAAGAAGACTATACAGGTGAAGTTCGTTCCGACAAGGTACTCGTACTAGCTATTGACTTCCCAGACTATGAAAAGAGTTCTATAACAAAAGAAGAAACTGATATGTGGTATGAAGAATATCCTAATGAACATTTTCAAGACATGATCTTCGGTGATAATGGCTATAAAGGCCCGAATGGGGAAGACCTCTTATCGATGAAACAATATTATGAGCAGCAGTCTGGTGGCAGCTATACCGTTGATGGAACCGTGGCTGGATGGTACACTGCGGACCACCCTGCAGCCTATTATGGCGGGAATTACCCTGGTCCAGACGATAGTGACGCTCGCCCTCGTGAATTGGTTATGGAGGCCTTAACAAAAGCTGGGCAAGACCCAAATGTTGACTTAAGTGAATATGATGTTTGGGATCGTGATGATTATGATCGTGACGGAGTTTACAATGAACCAGACGGAATTATTGACCACTTAATGGTTATCCATGCTGGTGTCGGGGAGGAAGCAGGCGGCGGTTCCCTTGGTGGCGACGCAATTTGGTCACACCGTTGGAATCTAGATGCACTGAGGGCTGTTCCTGGTGGTACTTCTAATAGTGACCGCTTTGGCGGATTATTAGGCGCATACGACTACACTATTGAACCCGAAGACGGTGCAATGGGCGTATTCGCACACGAGTATGGTCATGACCTTGGTCTACCAGACGAATATGATACACAGTACACAGGCACTGGTGAGGCAGTCGCTTACTGGTCAATTATGGCTAGCGGTAGCTGGGCAGGAAATATTGGTGGAACCGAACCAACAGGATTCAGCCCATACGCAAAAGAAATGCTACAAAACAACCATGGTGGGAACTGGTTAAGTGGAACAACGCTCAATGCCACTGATCTAACAACCCAAGGTGAAACAATCCTTCTAGATGAGGGAGTCACAAAAGGAACAAATAATGATGCTGTACGTATTGATTTACCTAGTAAGGAAAATGTCCTAAACACTCCAAAAGAAGGCTCATTTGAATACTATGGTGGGAAAGGCGATGAAGCTGATCATAAAATGGTGGCACCAGTTGACTTAACAGGTGCTCAAAGTGCAACGCTTGACTTTGATACTTGGTATAATATCGAGCAAGACTGGGATTATGCAATGGTTCAAGTTTCAGCAGATGGAGGGGAAACTTGGGAATCCTTATCTAGTGATCGCACAAGCACAACTCTAGACCCTGATGGATACCCAGCGATTAAAGAAAACCTACCAGGCTACACTGGCTCAAGTAATGGATGGGTACATGAGACAATTGATTTAAGTGCATATGCTGGACAAGAAATTCAATTACAGTTCCGTTCTATGACTGACTGGGCAACAAACTTAGATGGATTCTTTGCTGACAACATAAAAGTAACAGCCGATGGTGCTGAAGTATTCTTGGACGGTGCTGAGAATGAACCGAAGTTCACTTTGGCTGGCTTTGAAAAACACGATGGTAAGTATATTACTAATCACTATTACCTATTAGAATGGCGCTCCCAAAACGGCGTTGATGAAGGTTTAAAGAACATCCGTCGTGGTGCGAGCTTAATGTCCTATGACCCAGGCCTTGTGGTTTGGTATGTAGATGAGTCTTATGATAACAACTGGACAGGCGTTCACCCTGGTGATGGCTTCCTAGGTGTTGTTGATGCTGACCAGCATACAAACTACTGGAGCGATAAAGCTGTAGGGGCTACACGTTATCAGTTGAATGATGCTGCATTTAGTTTAGAGAAATCTAGCAAAATGTTCTTAGATTATACGTCCATTAATGGAATCACACTAAAAGACAACTTTACAAAACGTACTCCACTGTTCGATGACAGTGCCGATTACTCCAATCCAGGTCATGTCGATGCCGGACGTAATGTCCCAACTTACGGATTAAAGTTCCGTGTTGTAGGTCAGAGTACAGATGGTACAGTTGGTAAGATTCTAATCTCTAAGTGATAAACAAAAAAAAGCCTCATTGTTGCATGAACAACAATGAGGCTTTTTTAACCTACTTTTTAGCAAGTTCTTTCTTATACTGTTCGAATTCCTTCGTTGTACAGCGCACCCAGTGATTTGGTCTGATTTCCCTGAATTCAGGCTCTTCACTAGTATCATGTGCCATCGGGTCATAGGTAATCCGTTGGCGTTCACGCTCATAGCGTGGATCTGGCAATGGAATGGCAGATAATAAGGATTTTGTATAAGGGTGCACCGGATGATCATATAGTTCATCACTATCAGCTAGTTCCACTAGGTTCCCCATATACATTACACCAATTCGATCACTGATGTATTTAACCATTGAAAGGTCATGGGCAATGAATAAGTACGTTAATCCCATTTCTTTCTGCAATTTTTTAAGTAGGTTAACTACTTGGGCTTGAATGGATACGTCTAGAGCAGAGATTGGCTCGTCCGCAATGATAAATTCTGGTTCAACGGCAAGTGCACGGGCAATTCCAATCCTTTGTCTTTGACCACCACTGAATTCATGTGGAAAACGTGTAGCGTGCTCTTTATTTAATCCAACTACTTCTAGTAGTTCTTCTACTCTCTTTTTACGTTCTGCATCATTCTTCGCCAGTTTATGAACATCAATACCTTCAGCGATAATATCCAGAACAGTCATTCTCGGATTTAATGATGAAGATGGATCCTGGAAAATCATTTGCATTTTACGGTTGAATTTCCGTAATTGACTACGATTTTTTGTCCCATGTACATCCTCGCCATTAAACTTCACTTCACCACTAGTGGCATCGTAAAGACGAATAATGGTTCTTCCTGCAGTAGATTTACCACTACCAGATTCTCCAACCAATCCAAAGGTTTCGCCTTTATAGATATCAAATGTGATTCCATCCACCGCTTTAATGACCTTGTCTTTTCCAGCTGAAAAGTGTTTTTTTAAGTCTTTTACCTCTAACACTTTTTCTCTTGTCATCGCTCTTCACCATCCTTGCGACCTGTATTAGCAAACCCTAGCATTCTCTGTTTGACAGATTCAGGTGGTTCAATATTAGGTGCATCAGGATGCAATAACCAAGTAGCTGCATAGTGAGTATCACTAACTTTAAACATTGGTGGTTCCATCTGTGTATCAATTTCCAATGCGTATTCATTTCTTGGAGCAAATGCATCTCCTACTGGCGGTTTAAGCATATTTGGAGGCGTTCCAGGAATCGCATATAATTCTTCATCCGTGCTATCTAATGTAGGCATTGAACCTAATAATCCCCATGTGTAAGGATGCTTAGGATTATAGAAGATGTCATCAACAGTACCCATTTCAACAATTTTCCCTGCATACATAACTGCTACCTTATCGGCAATATTAGCTACTACGCCAAGGTCATGAGTAATGAAAATGATGGCACTATCTGTTTCTTTTTGAATTTCCTTCATCAATTCTAGTATTTGCGCTTGAATCGTAACATCAAGAGCGGTTGTTGGTTCATCGGCAATCAGAACCTTTGGATTACACGCTAGTGCAATCGCAATGACAACACGCTGACGCATTCCACCAGAGAATTGGTGTGGGTATTGATTAATCCGTACTTCAGGTTGGGGAATTCCCACCTGGTTTAGAAGCTCAAGGGCTCTTTTCTTAGCATTCTCGCGGCTCATATTTTGGTGCTTAATAAGCCCCTCCATGATTTGGTTTCCAATTTTCATTGTCGGATTTAGCGATGACATTGGATCTTGGAAGACCATGGAAATATCTTTCCCGCGAATTTTTTGCATCTCTTTTACAGATTTCTTTACTAGGTCGTCGCCTTCAAGAAGGATTTGACCATCCTTTATATATCCTTGACCAGCAAGAAGTTGCATTAACGCCATTGATGTAACAGATTTACCAGAACCTGACTCCCCAACAATCGCCAATGTTTCACCTTTATTTAAATCAAAGCTAACACCACGAACAGCCTGCACTTCACCGTTGTAGGTGTCAAATGAAACTTTCAAATCTTTAACTTCTAATAATTTACTCATTCTAAACACCTACCTTTTATTTATGCATTTTAGGGTCAAATGCATCACGCAGACCGTCACCAACAATATTGAACGCAATCATAATAACGGAGATTAAGATTGCAGGGAATACAAGTAGATATGGATAAAGTCTTAAATTATCAAATCCAATATCAATTAATGAACCTAGGGAAGCATCTGGAGGAACAATCCCTAAACCGATAAAGCTCAAGAAGGCTTCAAAGAAAATCGCCCCTGGAATCGTGAACATTGTGTTGATGATAATGATTCCACTAATATTCGGAACCAAGTGCTTTCGAATGATTGTTCCGTTTGGCGTTCCTAAAGTACGAGCTGCAAGTACGAATTCTTGGCTCTTTACCTTTAACACTTCACCCCTGACAATCCGGGCCATACCTGTCCATCCAGTTATCGTTAAGGCAACTACAATGGAAACAATACCAGGCTGTAAAACCAACATCATTAAGAGGATAATAACTAAGTTTGGTATCCCAACGAGAATTTCGACAATACGTTGCATGTAGTTATCGACTTTTCCACCATAGAATCCTGAAATACCGCCATAAGCAACACCAATGACAAGGTCAATGATCGCTGCAACAAAAGCGATGATTAATGATACCCTTGTTCCTAACCATAGACGCGTCCATTGATCACGACCTAGTGTATCTGTTCCAATCCAGAAATAAGTGTCTTGTAATCCTTTTGCTTCATAGATATGATACGTTGCTTTTACCTTAGCTGAGTTCTTACTACCGTCACCCTCGTTAAGAACCTCGATATCAATAAAGTCTTCTGCATTGTCATAACGAGCAACTGCTTTTCTAGTAGCATCTTCTGCATCTTTACCTTCATAAGTTCCTTTAAGAGTACCATTAAACCCTAACCATGAGATATCTTCTAATACAGGAACACGCGGTGGCAATTTCGCTCTTGATAAATCTTGATCATCGTTTCCGTATTCATTAAATATAGGTGCAACAACACTCATAATAATGATGAAAATTAGAACGAATATACTGAACATCGCCATTTTATTAGCAAACAAAGTTCTTCTGGCATCTTGACCGAAAGTCCGACTAGGACTTGAAATCTTTTCGCTTGTATCCTCTTTACGAACAAGTGGCTTAAAAAGTTCCTTCGGTATATTGTTTTGATTTTTGTTATCCATGTTATTTATTTCCTCCTGTAAGTCTAATTCTAGGATCAATTAATCCATAAAGGAGGTCGACTACTAAGATAATCGCAACAAATAAGAAAGCAAACATCAACGTAGTACCCATAATGATTGGATAGTCATTCACCATTACAGACTTGACAAACTGTTCCCCAATTCCAGGAATCGCAAAGATTTGCTCAATTACCATAGAACCAGTCATCAAACTAACAGCCATCGGGCCAATTACTGTAACTAGTGGAATTAAGGCATTTCGAAGTCCGTGCTTCCAGATGATCCCTGATTCGTTCACACCTTTTGCACGAGCAGTTGTAATGTAATTTGAGTGAAGAACTTCCACCATCTCAGTACGTGTAAAACGGGCAGCCGTAGCCATAGGATGGATTGCTAAGGCAATCGTAGGAAGAATTGTATGTTCGAAACTTCCCCACAATGCTACAGGGAATAACCCTAACTTTACGGCAAATACATATTGCAATAAACCGGCAAAAACAAAGGATGGGATAGAGGTTCCTAATACAGCAATAATTGTCGATGAGTAGTCAAGGGGCCCATTACGGAAGATTGAGGCAGTTAATCCTAAGAGGATACCGACTATTGTTCCTATAATTAATGCTTGGAATCCTAATAAAGCTGATGGTCCCATCCTATCGGCTAAAATTTTTGAAACAGGTGTATTATCAAATGCGAATGAAATCCCTAAGTCACCTTGAACCAGCCCACCAATATACTTCACATATTGAACTGGAACAGGCTCATTAAGACCATACTTCTCTAATACAATAGCTTTTTGCTCTTCACTTAATTTATCTTCAGCATTCAATGGACTACCTGGTAGCAACTTCATGAGGAAGAATGAAACCGAGGCAATGATGAATAATGTAATAAACATGTACCATAAACGACGCAGAATATAGCGAGTCATTCCTGCACCCCCTAATTTACTTCAATATTTTTTTAACATACCCTAAACAATTGTTATTATTATCAGACTTTTCCCCTCAAAAAAGGAGAAAAGAGAGTATATGCCATAAAAGCACACACTCTCTTGGTCTTATTGCTAGAATAGGAATATTCTAAAGAAAAAGCTTATTTGGCTTATTCTGCAGATCCAACAGAAGCCCACTTATACTCATATGTTGCTCCAAATGGGTTAACGAACACACCCTCAACTTTTGGAGAAATCAATTGTGCCATTGCACTTTGGTATACAGGAGCAATTGCTGCATCTTCAAAAAGAATTTTTTCCGCTTCTAAGAAGTTTTGATAACGAGCGTCGTTATCTTGTGCTAGTGTTGTAGCAGATTCTTTTAGTAACTCATCGTACTTAGTATTTGAATAACCCATTTTGTTGTTTCCACCATCAGTAATCCAAAGAGTTAAGAAGGTATATGGATCTAGGTAGTCAGGACCCCATCCAGCAAACTGAAGGTCATAATCTTGGTTAGTATCTAAGTCAAGACGTTGTTCGAAAGGAACTTGCTTCAATGTTACAGTTAATCCTGGTAAGTTTGATTCAAGTTGGTTCTTAAGGTATTCGTTCATTACTTTGGAAGTTTCAGTGTCTCCACCTAGGAATTCAACTTCAACTTTATCTGTACCTAATTCTTCAAGACCTTTTGCCCAGAATTCTTTTGCTTTTTCAACATCATATGTTACAAGGTCGCCGCTAACTTCACGGAAGTCGTCTTCAGTGCCTGGTAGTGTAACAAAGTCTTTTGGAATTAATCCATTTGCAACGATAGAACCGTTGTTAAGGATTTCATTTACTAGATCTTCTTTGTTAAACGCTCTGCTAAGTGCAGCACGGATATTAACATTTGCAAGAGCTTCGTTTCTTGTTTGGTTCATCTTAAAGTAGAAAACAGATGTTTCAGGAGTTACTGCATAATCATCATGTGTTGCATATTGGTCAACTAAGTCAGAAGATAGACCAGTACGATCAACAGTACCTTCTTCATACAAGTCAACACCTACTTGTGGATCCTTTACAACTACATAAGTCATTTTGTCTAATTGTACAGTATCTGCATCCCAATAAGTATCATTTTTAACTAGTTCCCATTCACTAGAAGTACTTTCCCAGTTCGCTAGCTTGAATGGTCCATTTGATAATAAAGTTTCAGTGCTTGTTGCAAACTTATCACCTTGTGCTTCAACAAACTTTTGATTTAATGGTAAGAATGTACCAAAAGTTGTTAAAGAGTGGAAATAAGGAGTTGGATGCTCAAGCTCAACAACTAAAGTATAGTCGCCATCTGCCTTAACACCTAGTTCAGAAAGCTCAGCTTCCCCTTTGCTAACTGCTTCAGCGTTTTTAATTACGCCAGCCATCATGTATGGACCATACTCTGATCCTGTGTCAGGGTTTACAGCACGCTGCCAAGCATAAACGAAATCGTTTGCTGTAACAGGGTCACCATTTTCCCACTTAGCATCTTCACGTAATTTGAAAGTCCAAGTTAGACCATCTTCACTTGTTTCATGACTTAATGCAATACCTTCAACAGGTTGTGCATTTTCATCTAAACGATATAGACCTTCCATAGTAGCACC
>Ga0180215_1005028_pt1 | contig 11476 bp, 12 predicted proteins | sample eDN3rd37CBELigBY_FD_128871 | JGI IMG/M metagenome (GOLD analysis project Ga0180215, IMG submission 128871) | Enriched backyard soil microbial communities from Emeryville, California, USA - eDNA 3rd pass 37_C BE-Lig BY (version 2) (version 2) | ecosystem: Environmental > Terrestrial > Soil >...
AAGCCGGGCACCGACAATCCAGGCACTGACAAGCCAGGCACTGATAAGCCAAATACTGATAACAACAATCCTGGTAAAAATGATGATAAAACGAATAACGATGGTAAAAACAACACAACAACACCAGTCTCTAATGTTAAAAACAACAATGGAAACGGTAACACAAAAGTGGATACCGCAGTAAGTAATACATTACCTAAGACAGGTTCTGCCATGGATTCTACTATTCTAGTACTTGTTTCCTTTATGGTAATGGCAGTTGGTTTGCTAGTAAGGAAATGGAATCGCGCTTAGGAAAATAGTAATCTAGCCATTTAGAAGGAGGGCATCTTTCCCTCCTTTTTTCTAATAAGAGGAAGTGTAGGAATATGAAAAAGCTAGGCAATCTATTAATACTCTTCGGCATGGTGTTATTGATATTTGTCATTTATGCAAAAGTGCAAACCTATATGGAACAAAAAAAGTTAATTGATGAATACACATCACTTACGTTTACGGGTAATTCTGCTGACGAGAGTATTGAAAAGCTCAAATCTGCTAAGAAAGGTGATACAATAGGAATTTTACAAATTCCAAAGATTGATTTAGAAACGCCAATTGTTGAAGGAGCAGATATAGAGGATATAAAATTTGCTGTTGGTCATCTTCCGGCAAGCGGGAAAACGAATGATCTAGGAAAGGTAAATCATAACTTTGTCATAGCAGGCCATCGTTCTTATATATATGGTAAATATTTTAACCGTTTAGATGAATTACAAATCGAAAATGAAATTTTAATCAGTATAGGAAATAAGGAATACACCTATAAAATAAAGGACAAAAAAATAGTTGAGCCTACTGATGTAGACGTGATTAAACCAATGAAAGATAAATCGCTTGTTACTCTTATCACCTGTCATCCGAAAAATTCAGATAAGCAAAGGCTGATTGTTTATGGTGAATTCGTTTCTGAAAGGACATTTGATGGTCATGAGATAGCGGAAAAGCTAAATGAGTAAAATATCACCAGAATGGTGGTATTTTTTATTATAATTCGCCCTAGTATTATGGAATAACTTTGAAAATTATTTCAATATATGTAATTTCATCCCCTCCTAAACCACCACTATTTCAAAAACAGTGATATTTTACTATGTTTTTTCAAAATTACAAACAATCTTATTCGGATGGAAAAATAAATTTTATATAAAATAGAATATCCCTATATTGTTACAGATCTTTTTACCTAGATAAATATCTCGATTTAAAGGTTTTGTGTGAAAAAAGTAGTGGTCCGTATAGCGCTATCATTTTAGGTGATTTGACGAAACCTTACAGCAGGTGGTAGATATAAGTATGTTAATACTACCAGTATAGCGAAAACATATATTGGTATATTGTCTTTAAAAATTAGGGGCATAAAAATCAAATTACAATATGCAGACAGTCATGTTACATACTAAATAACTACCGTGGGAGAGAAGATTCAGGATGTTAGAGTCAAAAAGAAGAGCGGCCATATTTTTAATTCTTGCCTTTTTGTTAGCAGTTGTTGCCGGATTCTTAGTGTTTCAAAAGGTTAGGGATCTGAATTCTGAATTAGGCGGAATGACTAAAATTTATGTTGCAAAGGGAGATATTCCTGTAAGAACCCTAATCCAGGAGAACCAGATTACGACGATGGAGATTCCTAATAAATTTGTGAATAAGAAACAGCATATCACCAAAAAGGAGGATTTGTTGAATTCTGTTTCGGTTGTACCTTTAGCAAAGGAAGATGTCATAACAAAGAATATGCTAAAGCCGGCTACGAATCTACAAAATGAAAATAATCGATTAGTAGCTTTATATCCTTCCGAAAAAATTCAATTTGATCAGGTTGTATCTCCTTTAGATCGGGTGGATATTATTGTTTCTACCGAAACCGATGGACAGCCAACTACAGAAATCTTTATGAGAGATGTACCGGTAGCATGGGCTGACGGGGATAAGCCAGAAGATTTTGCTGGCGCAGCTCTTGAGGTGAGTATTGAGGATGCAGCCAAATTAATTCATGTACAAAACTATGCTGATAAAGTTCGGATCCTAAAAGCAAATGTAGGAAAAGAAGAGGCAGTAGACCCTGCAACGGAACAACAGCAGCCAGCTGCAGTCGAACAGCCTGCTGCGCCGGCTGAAACAGCAGTGCCGCCGGTAGATCCTGCAGATACTTCTTTGCAAACCCAAGAAGCACCTGTTCAATAAGCGGATAGATCTTACATCAGAATGAAGAGGGATACTATGGAGTCAAATCTTAAAATCTTATTAGTTAGTGACGATGAAGTCATTCATAATCAAATTTTAAATAGTATTTCAGGCAGCTATTCCGTTCAGCTCATTCAAACGGATGATGTTGTTCGCGAAGTGAATCGGGATATTCAGGATATTGTTATCTTTGTACAGCCTGATAAGGATGTGGCAGTTGAAAGTATTCAAAATGTTAAATCCATCAGTCCAGCTACCTTGATTATTTATATATCAAAGGGATCCGATTTTACACAGCTGAGAAATATTACAAAAGCGGGAGCTACGGAGTTTTTTGTGTATCCGGAAGAGCATTCCTTATTTATGAGCCGGGTTCCGGCTATTTTTCAAAACTATGAAAATAATAAGCTGAAAAAGGATCAATCCCTTCAATCGTTTACAAGAGGGAGAGGCCAAATCTTTACTTTATTCAGCGGGAACGGAGGCAGCGGGAAATCAAGTCTTGCTGCAACCCTAGCACAAACCATTAAGGTAGAAACAACTGCAGAAGTGATTTTAATTGATTTAAATCTACAGTTTGGTGGAATTGAAACCATTTTGTCAATTGAATCTAATCGTTCCATTGCAGATTTAACACCTGTCATTAATGAATTAAATGAAAGTCATATTCGAAATGTAGCCCAAAAAATTGATTCGTCAAAGCTAGATGTTCTTATTAGTCCTTGCGATGCAGAAGCAGCCGAAACGATTACAGAGGAATTTATTGCGAAGTTGCTACGAACATGCAGAAGAAGCTTTGACTTTGTCATTGTCGATTTACCCTCATATATCAATCACCATGTTGTAACTGCGTTGGAAGAGTCTGATCGTATTTTCTATATCCTAACTCCAGATACACCGTCACTTAAGGTGTTAAAGCAATTTGAAGAGCTTGCAGTCAGATTGGGAATTGAACTCCCTTCTAGAACGTCGGTTATCTTAAATAAAATCGGTAAAGAAAACGAAATTCAGGAAAAAGATGTGAAGCATGTTCTGAGATTTCCAATTGCAGCTACTGTCCGTTTGGACCATAAGGGATTACAGCCATATATCAATAAAGGGGAACCCATACGAAAAATGGCAAAGGAGAGAAGGCTGATTCCATTTGCAAAAGATGTGAAAAAATGGGGTCTTTCTGTACTGAATTAGGAGGATTAGCAAATGGCATCCTTATTTGATAAACGAAAAGAAAAAGTCAGCACGTCGAAGCTGCAATCCTATCAATATGAAAATCACCTGGTAGATGATTTGGTCGAGCATTACAAAGCAAGGTTGCTACGGGACACAAACCTAGAGGCATTGACCAAGCTTTCCCAAGGTGAAATGAGACTGAGTATTGAACAATATGTCAGCCAATTTATGGCGGAGGAAAAGGTTATTATCTCTCGTCATGATAAAGAGATATTAATTACCCGTATTTTGGATGAATCAGTCGGCTATGGTCCGCTTGAGCCATTAATCAATGATCCGTCCATAACAGAGGTTCTAGTGAATGGTTTCAATGAAGTATATGTCGAGCGGTTAGGTAAGCTAGAACTATCGGATATAACGTTTCGGGATGATGATCATGTTAGACATATCGTAGATCGGATTGTGGCGCCGATTGGACGTAGAATTGATGAAAGTTCACCGATGGTTGATGCACGCTTACCAGATGGGAGCCGTGTAAATGCAGTAATCCCACCAATCAGTTTAAATGGTACGCTGCTATCCATTCGAAAGTTCAGGAAGGATCCCTTCAAAATGGAGGATTTGATCCAGTTTGATTCGCTTAGCTCTGCTATGGGTGAGTTCTTAGATGGAATTGTAAAGGCAAAAATGAATACCCTCATTTCGGGCGGAACAGGAAGCGGGAAAACGACAATCTTGAATGTATTGGCTGCTTCCATCCCTCTTGGTGAAAGAGTTGTTACAATTGAGGACTCGGCGGAGCTGCGCCTGAATCGTCCAAATGTCGCTGGACTTGAGGCAAGACCGGCAAACGTCGAAGGCAGCGGGGAAGTATCCATCAGACAGCTTGTGAAAAATGCCCTGCGTATGAGACCGGATCGTATTATTGTCGGTGAGGTCCGAAGCGGGGAGGCCTTTGATATGCTTCAGGCCATGAATACAGGACATGAAGGGTCATTAACCACCGTCCATGCCAACTCTCCGGATGATGCCTTACGCCGTGTCGAGGCAATGGTCGTCATGGCAGGGATGGAGCTCCCAAGTCATATTGTCAGGGAATATATTGTCGGCGCACTCGACATTATTATTCAGGCAACCCGGTTAACGGACGGGACAAGAAAAATTGTTTCCATCTCAGAGGTGGTCAAGAAAGACGACGGCTCGCATGATGTAAAGGAAATTTTTCATTTTAAACGAACGGCCATGAAAGCCGACGGAACCATTACCGGTTATTTTACTCCTACCGGTTATATCCCGAAATGTCTGGAGAAATTAAAGGTTTTTGGGATATCTATACCTGAGCACAAGTTTACCCCCTTGCATGAGGAGGTATACCAATGATCATATTCGTTGTTTCTACGCTCGCTTTTTTCTCACTGATTATTTCCGTTTATTATATCTTAGGCTTTCGTAAGGAAAAACGGGAATGGAGAAAAAACCTTTATGATTTCTATCATGATGGAAAAAAACGTAAAAGTGTCATTGTGCTGTTAGGGGATCGCTTTGACCGCACAGAATATGCAGCGCCAATTTACGAAAAATTACGGACGGCAAACATTCCTTTTACACCATCTGAGTATATCGGTGCCCTGTTTGTTTCGTATATGGGAATCATCATTTTTTTACAAAACTTCTTCAGTATCAAGTATCCGATTAATCTGCTCATTGCAGGCTTAGTTTTAGAAGGAGGCAAGCGATTAATCTTCCTTTTACGAAAAAACCTAATGAAGCAGCGGATGATTGAACAGCTGCCTGAAATCTGCCGATTGTTGGCAAATGCTACACGTTCAGGGATGACGTTGACGCAGGGCATCAATCTAGTTGCCCAGGAAGTAAGCGAACCGGCAAGAGGCGAATTCAAACGGCTTGCACAGGAGATTGCTCTGGGAATTGACTTCAATAAAGCATTAAAATCAATGGAAAAAAGGATTACGAGCAAGGAATTTCAATTATTTGTTGCCACCTTGGTTATTCAAAAAAAGGCAGGCGGAAATTTATATTCCGTGCTGGATGAAATGGGACAGACATTGGAAGAGAGAAAAATATTGCAGCAGGAAATCAAAACTATGACAGCTGAACAAAGGTATGTAGCTTATATCGTCCCTGTCATTCCTATTTTCCTAGTCTTAATGATGAATAATGTGATCGACGGCTTTTTAGATCCATTATTTTCTGGATTGGGCATTATTCTTCTCATCCTTTTCTTGGCTGGAACCGTATTGACCTTTATTCTTGTTCGAAAAGTAACAAACATTAGGGTGTGAAAACATGGATGGAATGGTAGTCATTGTTGTATGCTTATGTCTTTTGTTTCTAGCCCTTTCATTGAGAAGCTATTATAGGTTTTTTATTCTAAAGCAGGAATTAAAGGAAGAGGTAAAGGAAAAGGCATATGTCTACAATGCTTTTGAAAAAAAGGTAACAAGAAGAGAGAAGACCATCTCAAGAATATTGGAATATGCAGATGATTTTTCTGTTATTGGGCAGCGTATTAATTTTTTTAGTGAAAACCATGAAATAAAAAAGAAATTAATGCAGGCAGGCTTTCCATATAACTTAACGTTAGAAAGATTTCAAGGCTTAAAAATGTTTCTTCTGATTGTGGGATTCATCATTGGAGGAATTTCATTCGTACTACGTTTGCCATATGCAGAAGTAGCCGTCCTTCTTTATCCGATTGCCGGTTATATGGGGGCCATTCTCTGGCTGAATCGAAAGGCAAAACAGCGCCAGGAGGAATTAACGTTCCAGCTTCCCGATTTCCTCGACACGATGAGTGTTACGTTACAGGCGGGAGTAGGATTAGATCAGGCTCTAAGGGATATCGTTCCTTATTTTGAAGGGCCGATTAAAGATGAATTTGGGCGTTTTATTCAGGAAACTGATGTTGGTGTGCCAAGAGGAAATGCCTATCAGTCGTTGTTGGAACGGAATGAAAGTAAAGAATTCCAAATGCTAATCAAATCACTCATCCAAGGAGAACGCTTGGGTGTTCCGATATCAAGAACCTTTAAGCATCAGGCTGAAGAAATGAGAAAGATAAAAAAAGAAAAAATCAAAGAGCAGGCAGCAAAAGCCTCGCCAAAGGTGACATTAATAACGACCTTTATCGTTATGCCATCCGCCCTACTTCTTATCGGCGGCTTGATGGCTATCAATATGTTCAAAGACAATAGTGGGTTATTTGATTTATTTAAATAAAAAAACAAAGGGAGAGAAAACAATGAAATCTTTATTAATCAAAGCATGGCTGAAAGCAACAGTACCAGTAAAAAACGAAAAGGGAGCGCAGTCATTAGAATGGCTTGGTTTAGCGGCCCTTTTGATTTTAGTATTAGGGATTATTTCAACAGCTGTAGAAGGGCAAAAGGATGGAATTGGGGATGTAATTGAAAAAATTATTACAAAAATAACTGGAATGGTTGGTTAATTTAAGGGGCGTTAAGCCCTTTTTCCATAAGGAGTGATTAAATGAAGCTGTTTTCTAAGTTATTCCTTCTCATAAGTATTATTTTATTTATTTCTGCCTGCGGTAAGGAGGAGCAGCCGGCCAATGAGAATGAAAAGGACCAGGCTGTAGAACAAACGGAGCAGAAGGACACTGAAAAAGTCAAAGAAACAAAAGCGAAAGAAGAAACTATGGAAGTGGATCCTCTTCCGACTACATATGAAGAATTGGCGAAGCTTCCTGTTGGAAAGCTGGTTGATTTTAACCCGGACATTTCGAATCCAGAAAAGACACTGGAGGCTTTCAAGGATCTGCCTACTCTTTCATCAAATCCTTCACAAAAGGAACTGGATTATTTTTACCGCGAATTACTTAAGCTTGTCCAGGATGAGTTTAAGGGACCTGAGGATTTGATGAAGGAAATGCGTTTCCAGGCTATAGGAAGCCCTGAAATGGAAGATTCACGTTATCAGTTCAAGGAAAATTTAAACGTCGAGATCATTTTAGATGCTTCAGGAAGTATGGCTCAATCCATCGACGGTAAAACAAAAATGGAAATCGCTAAAGAAACCATTACTAACTTTGTCAGCGAGCTACCTGAAGGTGCGAAGGTCGGTCTTCGTGTCTATGGTCATACTGGAAGTAACGCGGATAGTGATATGAAGCTTTCCTGCAGCAGAAGTGATATCGTATATGACATTTCGCCAATGGACGGAGCACCATTTCAAACAGCACTTGATTCGGTTCAGCCAACCGGCTGGACTCCAACAGGACTTGCTCTACGAGAGGCAAAAAAGGATTTAGAGGCATTTGACGGACAGGCAAATACAAACATTGTTTATCTAGTCAGTGATGGTGTATCGACGTGTAACGATAATCCGGTTCAAGCCGCCAAGGAGCTGTATGATTCCAATATTTCACCGATTGTGAATGTGATTGGCTTTGATGTTAATGCAGAAGGACAAAATGAATTAATTGAAATTGCCAATGCTACAGACGGCATCTATCAAAAGGTAAATGATGAGAGTGAATTAAAAAAAGAGTTTGATAGAATTTCAGATTTAGCTGAAACATGGAAGGACTGGAAGGAAAAGAATACGCAGGCACTAGAACGAAAGATGGTCCAAAATCAGCTTGATATTTTCGGCTATATAACCGATGAAGGGGCAAATGCAACGTTCGAGGGCAGTGAAATAGGATTAATCCTGTTTATTTTCAAGGAAAATGGAAAGATGGATGTTGAGTCCTATCGTTATTTAGATAAGGTAAATGACGAGTACCATGATTGGATCAATTCAGAAGTCGAGAAGTTTGAGACAGAATTAAAGAGCCTTAATAACAGCAGCTATGCTGAGGCAATAAAAGCTTTAGAAGAAAAATATCAGCAAAATACTCAATAAGCGAGGTGAGCGAAACAATTGTGGCAACGTATATTAAATAAGATAGCAGCACTATCCATGATTGCTATCTTACTAGTTTGGAATGTATTCCCTGTCTTTGCGTATGCTGGTGAGTTTATGAAACCAGGAAAAGCAATTACTCCTGGAAAAAGCTTTGCACCTGGTCAAGCGATTCAAGGCGGGCAGTTCATAGCCCCGGGCGAGGTGTACGAGCCTGGTGAAGCCTATGATCCGGGAAAGGCAGCTGTTTCAGGCCAGCCGATTCTACCAAAATCGCCATTAAACAATGGAGTGTTCATCATTCCAAACGCCACTGCACCGCTGCCAGGTTCAATACTGTGGCAGCTGAATGGCATGGAGCAGGGAAATGCTCTGCAGGGGGGAGCTCCTGTTAACGGAGGAAACGGTGTTTCAAACGGCAAAGGTCCTAACGGTGGACAAGTAATGGATACCGGCAAAGGTCCGAATGGGGGACAAGCAGCCGATGCCGGTAAAGGTCTGAATGGAGGGCAAGCAGCTGATGCTGGTGAAGGCCCGAATGGAGGAAAGGCAGCAGATACCGGTGATGGTACAGACGGAGGAAAGGCGACAGAGTCCGGCAAAGCAACAGATGCCGGCGATGCTCCAGATGGAGGAGAAGCGGAAGAGGAAAAGACACCCTCCCTGCTAAATACTCTCGTCAAAACAACAGACGGGGAAAGAGGCTGGTTCAGCCATGTAACAGGTATCTTTGATGATTTTAAAACCTATGGTCTTGGATTTCTAAACCGTGATGTTGCAGGTGCAGCCCTATCTATGATGGCAGGCTTTAAAATTGAAAAGATTGCCGGGACGACAGATGGCTATAAGGTAACAGGTCAGAAAAACTCTAAGTTATTTGATAGTCTTTACCAACGGTATAAGGGCTATGATGTTAATGGCAGTGACCGGTCGCTTGGAACTCATACAAAGCGCATTAAAGAGAGTACGTTTAACCAATTTCTGCAAAGTAAAGAGTTAAGACCAAAAGGTATGAAGCTATCAACCTTTGTTGCCAACTCAATTAAATCCGGTGTGATAGACGGCTGGAGTCCGTTCACGAAAAAAATCTTCACCTCACCAATCAAGAGCTTTAAGGATCGAAGTTTGTTTAATAAAGCGTTCATTTCAAAGAGCAATATGATAAAAATGAACGGACCGCTTAATTATGCAATGGCTGCAGCAGGAACACTTTGGGATTACAGCCCAGAAGGGAATAATAGTAAAAAGGGCTATTTTTCTTCTGACTTTTTCACGGATTTATCAACAGAGGTTGCGATTGGAGTAGGCTCAACAGCCATTGGAAGTATCGCATCAAGTGTGGCAACTGGAATGGTAGCCGGATCTGTAGTGCCTGGTCTAGGAACGGTTGCAGGTGCTGCAGCAGGATTATTAGCCGGCTTAGGTACCGCTGTGTTTATAAATCGAACAAGTCTGGGAAAAGGTATAAAGAACGGGATAAAAAGTGGATTCAAATTTGTCTACAGCAACATTGGCAAGGGCTTGGGAAAGGTAGGAGGGCTGATTGGAATTGGAAAGTGAGCAAAGGTTTAAGTTTTTCGAAGGCAATGGACTAGGTGTGTTAATCAGCTCCGTTATATTTGGCTTCTTCGGCAGCGCGATTCCGGATTGGTCCTTTGGTATTTTATTATTAAACTTGATTATTACGATCATTTCGCTTGGCTTGTCTAGATACTGGTATCAATCAGTTAAAAGTACAATCAGATATAACTCCTTAACCAGCTTTATCATGCTGATTACAATGGGAGTATATATGGCTGAACCCATCCTTCGACTATCATTTGGCACGCTTGTATTTTGGCCGTTTCTATTGCTGTATTTAGTGGTAATTGGCTATGCGTTGTTTAAACGGGAAATGATTTTTCAGGCTTTTCATAGGCCTGGAAAATCTAAGATTGTCTTTGGCTCGTATCTATTTGTTATCATTCTCATCATCATCAGTGCTTTTTCATTTCGAAATGGCCAGGAATTAATCCTGATGCAGCTGTTAGATGATCAAGAAGGGGTATTCTTTTTTACGGTTATTATGTATCTTGGTGGATTATTCTTATCATTTCTTTCGTTTGCACTTCTAAAAAAACCTGAAGATATTAAATAAAGATAATCGGGGGAAATCATGTTTCAGTTTATGGGGTTGTTAAAAACGTTGGGAGTAGTGATTTTTACATTTATTGCTGCTTCCTTTTTATTGGGGTTTTTCAATATAAATAATATCGCCATAACGGTGACGCTCTTATATATTTTTTGTTATATTCTAACGGGGTTTTTGGCGCCAATTTGGAACCCGAAAACCCCCTATATTGCCAGCTATATTGCCAGCCTGACTTTAACGGTTTTGAATTTACTCTTTGCCGTGCTTGTACTGGATATTATGGTATTTGCTGACCCGATGGATATTAACAGGGGGCTTGCGCGTAACACACTCTTGTCTCTTTTTGTAACATTCCTATGGGTGAAAATAGTGAAATGGAAACAGGGGAAAGAGCATGATTAGAGATATAAGTGATATTTTTAATAGAAATATAGTTACGATCCTATTAATCAGTCTAGTATTGGTCATACCTTTTACTTTTTTTATCTTTACTGCGATTCAATATTTTTATGTAATCGATACTGTTGAGATCGACAATTTGATTGCTCTTTTTCTCATCATCATCAATTTTACGGCATTATTCCCGCCCTTTTTCCATCTTGCATTAAAGGATTTACAGGATCATCCCTGTCAATTCATTGATTTGGTAAAGGTGTTCTTTCGCAACTTTGGTTATATGTCCTTCATTACCATTCTCTTTTTTATGATTGGTGCACTTGGCTCCTTTTTTCTTTTTATCCCAACTGTCTTATCCATTATAGTCATCTTTCTCATTCCGCTTTTTACTGATAAAGGAAATATCCGTGAGGCTTTTAGAGGGATATGGAACATCATGAAAAAAGAGCATATTTTCATTTTGTTAGATATTTTTATTGTTTTGTCATTAAATCTGTTAATCTGGTCGGGTTCACTGTATCTATTAGCTAATTTTGAAAATAATAGTTTGGTATATATAACCGTACGTGTTTTATTGAATGCAATATGTTTACCGCTGATTTATTTTTATTTAACCATTAAATATCGAGATGATTTGGGTGAAGGGTATGGAAAGTAAGACAATGGAAC
>Ga0180215_1005029_pt1 | contig 11475 bp, 10 predicted proteins | sample eDN3rd37CBELigBY_FD_128871 | JGI IMG/M metagenome (GOLD analysis project Ga0180215, IMG submission 128871) | Enriched backyard soil microbial communities from Emeryville, California, USA - eDNA 3rd pass 37_C BE-Lig BY (version 2) (version 2) | ecosystem: Environmental > Terrestrial > Soil >...
ATCAGACTGTCCATCAATCAAAGGAATCCCACCCACACCCCAAAAAGGCGCAGGACAGGGTTCAAAAAATTGGCATTGAACATAGTGCACGCTGTTGAGTTCTCAAGGAACGGACGCACCCGACCTCGGGACCCTCACGGGCCGCTCAGTCGGAGCTGTTTCGTTCTCAACCGGTCATCCCATGAGGACGGATCCGGATGCTTCGAGCTCTTCGAAGAGATGCTCTTCGAGGCTCGGAATGTTCGTGCCGCTTGAGGCCGATGAGCTCTTCCGCTCTCTCGCTCCTGTGGGGCAACGAATGAATACATTACGTCGATCCGCGAGGTCGTGCAACTCGGCACTGCATCCCGGGCGTGTCGCGCTGCAGAACCCCGGAATTCCGCGGGCCTCGCTGTTCGGCGCCGAGACGACGAAGGCCCCGACCCCCGCGTGAGCGCGGGATGGTCGGGGCCTCCGGCCGAGGCATCGGTGACTACTCGACGAAGACGCCGGCCAGGGTCTTCTTGCCGCGACGCAGCACGGCCATGCCGCCGGGCGGCACGCGCCCCTCGAGGGTCGCGGTCTCGTCGTCGATGCGCACGTTGTCGAGCGAGACGCCACCCTGCGCGATCGCGCGACGGCCCTCGCTCTGGCTCGAGACGAGTCCGGTGTCGGCGAGCAGTTGGGCGATCGAGGCGTTCGGCGAGGTCGTCGTGTTCGGCAGTTCGCGGAGCGCGGCCTCGAGGGTGTCGGGGTCGAGCGTCGAGAGGTCGCCCTGCCCGAAGAGCGCCTGCGAGGCGGCGATGACCGACGCCGTGGCATCCGGCCCGTGCACCAGCGTGGTCACCTCGTTGGCGAGCACACGCTGGGCCTCGCGCTTGAAGGGTTCGCGCTCGACGAGTTCGGCGAGCGCTTCGATGCGTTCGCGGCTGAGGAACGTGAAGACCTTGAGCCGATCGATCACGTCGTCGTCGTCGGTGTTGAGCCAGAACTGGTAGAAGCGGTAGGGGGTGCACATCGCGGCATCCAGCCAGATCGCATTGCCCTCGCTCTTGCCGAACTTCGTGCCGTCGGAGTTCGTGATGAGCGGCGTGCCGATCGCATGCACGTGCCGGCCCTCGACCTTGTGGATCAGGTCGGTGCCGCTCGTGAGGTTGCCCCACTGGTCGCTGCCGCCGGTCTGCAGCACGCACCCGTACTGCCGGTAGAGCTCGAGGAAGTCGTAGCCCTGCAGGATCTGGTAGCTGAACTCGGTGTAGCTGATGCCCGCCTCGGAGTTCAGGCGCGAGGCGACCGCGTCCTTCTTCAGCATCGTGCCGACGCGGTAGTGCTTGCCGATGTCGCGCAGGAAGTCGATCGCCGAGAGGTCGGCCGTCCAGTCGAGGTTGTTGACCATGCGCACCGCGTTCGGCCCCTCCCCCGAGAGGAAGCGGCTGATCTGGCCGCGGAGGTAGCCCACCCATTCGGCGACCGTCTCCTTGGTGTTCAGCGTGCGCTCGGCGGTCGGGCGCGGGTCGCCGATGAGACCGGTCGATCCGCCGACGAGGCCGAGCGGCTGGTGGCCGGCCAGCTGCAGGCGACGCATGGTGAGGATCTGCACCAGGTTGCCGAGGTGCAGGCTCGGCGCGGTGGGATCGAACCCGCAGTAGTAGGTGATCGGCTCGCCGGCGAGGAGTTCCTTCAGCGCAGCCGGGTCGGTGGAGACATGCACGAGGCCGCGCCAGTTGAGCTCCTCCCAGACGTCTTCGAAGGAGGCGTCGTTCTGCTGGGAAGCGAGGATCTCGGGGTCTGACACGCCAGCAAGAGTATCAGCGCGGTCGCGTCGGAAGACTTCAAGCCGAATCCTTGACCCCGTATGATCAAGTCTCTAACATTGATCACGCGCGATTCGAATCAGGGCGTTGATTCGACGTACTCAAGCCCGTGGCATGGGCACACCCCGAGGAGGCCGAGCATGTTCGTCGTCACCGCCGACCAGGTCGCCAGTCGCCGCGACGCCGACCGCACCGGCGACCTCGTCGCCGCGCTCACCGAGCGCTACGCCGACCAGCTCCTCCTCCCAGCCGACCAGACCGCCGGCGACGAGATCCAGCTGGTGACCCGCTCGGCGTCGACGGCCCTGTCGATCGTGCTCGACGCCACGCGCACCGGCCGTTGGAGCGTGGGGCTCGGGGTCGGTCGCATCCGCACGCCGCTCCCCGACGCCGCACGCAAGGCCACGGGCTCGGCATTCATCGCGGCACGCGAAGCCGTCGGGGCCGCCAAGCGCGCCGACGGGCGATTCGCGCTGCGGGCCGACGGCGCGGTCGAGGCCGCAGCGGATCTCGAGGCACTCGTGCGGCTCCTCCTGCTGCTGCGAGAGCGGCGCACGGAGCCCGGCTGGGAGGTCGTCGAGCTCATGCGCGCGGGCCACCAGCAGAAGGAGGCCGCCGCGATCCTCGACGTGAGCCCGGCCGCCGTGAGCGCGCGACTGAAGGCCGCGATGTGGCGTGCCGAGGAGGACGCGCGTCCGGTGCTCGAGCGGCTGCTCGCGAAGCTCGACGCCGAGGCCGGAACCGCCGACGCAGGAACCGCCGACGCCGGAACCGCCGGGACCGGAACCACCGAATCGGGAACCGCCGAGCCGGAATGACCGCGGCATCCGGGCGCTCGTTACACTGCTCGAAGCCGCGGCCTCCCGGTCGCCGCCCGGAAGGAGCACCGTGAACCTCGTCGCCGTCGCCGATGCGATCTCATGGTCGGCGCTCACGCTGTTCCTCGCGGCGGCGGCGACCCTGTCGGTGCTCGCGTTCCTGCGGCCGCGGCAGGTCTACGTGTGGTTCGCGACGGGGTCGCTCGCGGTCGCGCTGCTGGCGGCCGCATCGATCTCGGAGCCGTCGGAGCGCACGGGCTTCGGCCCCCTCGTCACGATCCTCGCCTTCGTGGCGGCGGTGTTCGGCGGCAGCCCGGCGGCGGCGACGGCGCTCAACCTCGCGATGGGCGGCACGGTCTCACTGGGGCTTCACGGCGGCATCGTCGTGACCGAACGGCCCACCCCGGCCGAGCAGCGGCAGGGCGTGACCACGGGCGCACGTCGCGAGGTGCTGCGCGGCGGGCTCACCATCGGCGTGCTCGAGCGCATCGCGACGGCCGGCACGATCATCGCCGGGTTCCCCGAGGGCCTCGCCATCGTCGTCGCCGTGAAGGGCGTCGGTCGCTTCACCGAGCTCGAGGCCCCCGAGGCGCGCGAGCGCTTCATCATCGGCACGTTCGCGAGCCTCATCTGGGCGTGCGCGGCCGCGCTGGTCGTGCACCTCGCGCTGCGCTGAGCCGAAGCGCACGCCGCCCCGCGGCGCTCTCCGCCGCGTCCCCTCAGTCGTGCGACCGCGCGTGCCGCCGGTACGGCGAGACGCCCGGCTCTCCCGGGATCCAGAACCGCCACGGGAACGCCGCTCCCCCGCCGGCGCCGCTGACGCCCGTGCGCGGACCCGACGCGAACGGCCCCGGCACGGCAGGCACCTCGATCGAGTACGGCGGCGCGAGCAGGTCGTCGCCGCTCGCCGACAGGGGCACCCCGAGGGCGACGGCGAGTCGCGCGGGCCCGCGGGCGAGGTCGCGGTCGGATGCCCCGGGCCGCCGCATCCGCGCCAGGTCGAGTCCCTCGACCACGGTCCCGCCGCGCAGCAGCACCGCCGACGACGATCCCGGATGTCCCGCCACGATGTTCAGGCACGTGTGCATGCCGTACGTGAAGTACGCGTAGAGGTGGGCGGCCTCGCCGAACATGACCGCATTGCGGCGGGTCCTGCCCCGGAACGCGTGCGAGCCCGGATCCTCCCCCACCCCGCGGTACGCCTCGACCTCCTCGAGGCGGATCGCGACGCGGCCCGCGTCGGTGTCATGCGCGAGCACGGCCCCGAGCAGCAGCGGGGCGAGCTCGACGGAGTCGCGCGCGAACCAGTCGCGTCCGACGGCGACGAGGTCCTGTGGCATCCGCCCGCTCAGCGCCCGCGCCCCGCGGCCGGCAGGCCGGCGACGAGATGCCGCACCCGGTCGGTGAGTCGCGAGAACTGCTCGTCGACGCGCACGGGCGCCGTGCCGCCGATGCCGTCGCGGCTCGCGACCGAGCCCACGACGGTGAGCACCTCGCGCACCTCGGGGGTGAGGTGCGGGGAGATCGCGGCGAGCGCGTCGTCGTCGACCGCGTCGAGCTCGAGCCCGTGCTCCTCGGCGTAGCGCACCAGGGCACCGGTGATCTCGTGGGCGTCGCGGAACGGCACATGCCGCTTCACGAGCCACTCAGCGACATCCGTGGCCAGCGAGAACCCGGCGGGCGCGAGCTCGGCCATCCGGTCGGTGTGGAACTCGAGCGTCGCGATCATGCCCGTGAACGCGGGCAGCAGCACCTCGAGGGTCTCGACGGAGTCGAACACCGGCTCCTTGTCCTCCTGCAGGTCGCGGTTGTACGCGAGCGGCAGCGCCTTCAGCGTCGCGAGCAGGCCCGTGAGGTTGCCGATGAGCCGGCCCGACTTGCCGCGCGCGAGCTCGGCGATGTCGGGGTTCTTCTTCTGCGGCATGATCGACGATCCGGTCGAGTAGCCGTCGTCGAGGGTGACGAAGCCGAACTCCCGGGTGTTCCAGAGGATGATCTCCTCGGCGATGCGCGACAGGTCGATGCCGATCATCGCGGCGATGAACGCGAACTCCGCGACCACGTCGCGACTCGCGGTGCCGTCGATCGAGTTCTCGGCCGGGGCGGCGAGCCCGAGGTCGCGGGCGACGGATGCCGCGTCGAGCCCGAGCGTCGACCCGGCGAGCGCTCCCCCGCCGTACGGCGAGACGTCGGCGCGCTTCGTCCAGTCGACGAGCCGCTCGAGGTCGCGGGACAGCGCCCAGCCGTGCGCCAGGAGGTGGTGGGCGAGCAGCACCGGCTGCGCGTGCTGGAGGTGCGTGCGGCCCGGCATGACGGCGGTGCGGTGCGCGTCGGCCTGCGAGACGAGCGCGTCGACGAGGTGCACGAGCTGCTGCCCGATGACGGCCACGTGGTCCTTGAGGTAGAGCCGCACGAGGGTCGCGATCTGGTCGTTGCGGCTGCGGCCTGCGCGGAGCTTGCCGCCGAGCTCGGGCCCGACGATGCCGATCAGGGCGGCCTCGAGCGCGCCGTGCACGTCCTCGTCGGCTTCGGCGGCGACGACCTCACCCGACGCGACCTGCGCCTCGAGGGTGTCGAGGCCCGCGAGCATGCCTTCGAGCTCGTCGTCGCTGAGGTAGCCGGCGGCCGCCAGGGCACGCGCGTGGGCGCGCGACCCGGCGAGGTCGTAGGGCGCGAGCTGCCAGTCGAAGTGCGTCGACTTCGAGAGCCGGGCGAGCTCGGGCGAGGGTCCGCTCGCGAACCGTGCGCCCCAGAGGGCCCCCTCGTTGGTGCCGTGCTCGGCGCCGGGTGCGTCGGTCATCACGCGTCCTTCCGCTCGAGCAGCCAGACGAGCAGCGCCTTCTGCGCGTGCAGTCGGTTCTCGGCCTCGTCCCAGATGATCGACTGCTCGCCGTCGATGACGTCGGCGGTCACCTCGTAGCCGCGGTCGGCCGGGAGGCAGTGCATGAAGACGGCGTCGGATGCCGCGAGCGACATGAGCTCCCGGTCGACGCGGTAGGCGCCGAAGGTCGCGACGCGGTGCGCCTTCTCGTCCTCCTTGCCCATGGAGACCCAGGTGTCGGTGACCACGACGTCGGCGCCGGCCGTCGCCTCCGCGGCATCCGTGTACAGCGTGACGGAACCGCCGGTGTCGGCGGCGATGCGGTCGGCGTCGGCCACGACGGATGCCGCGGGCGCGAACTCCTCGGGCGAGGCGACGCGCACGTGCATGCCCGCGATGGCGCCGGCCAGCACGTAGGACTGCGCCATGTTCGAGGCGCCGTCGCCGAGGAACGTCACCGTGAGCCCGGCGAGCCGGCCCTTGTGCTCGCGGATCGTGAGCAGGTCGGCGAGCAGCTGGCACGGGTGGAAGTCGTCGGAGAGCGCGTTGACCACGGGCACCGTCGTGCCGGCGGCCATCTCCTCGAGGCCCGCCTGCGCGTAGGTGCGCCAGACGATGGCCGAGACCATGCGCTCGAGCACGCGCGCCGTGTCGGACGGCGTCTCCTTGCCGCCGAGCTGGCTGTTCGCCGTCGAGATGATGAGCGGGGACCCGCCGAGGTCGGCGATGCCGACGGCGAACGACACCCGGGTGCGCGTCGAGGACTTGTCGAAGATCACGGCGACCGTCTGCGGGCCGGCGAGCGGCTTCACCGCCCAGCGGTCCTGCTTCAGGCGCTCGGCGAGGTCGAGGATCTCGGCCTGCTCGGCCGGCGTGATGTCGTCGTCGCGGAGGAAGTGGCGGGTCATGCGGTTCCGTTCGTGTGGGTCGGTCGGGAGGTCAGCGGCGGGATGACGCGACGGCGTCGAGCGCGCGGGCGAACTTGTCGGCGAACTCGTCGACCTCGGCGTCGCCGATGATGAGGGGCGGCGCCATGCGGATGGTCGAGTCGTTCGCGGCGTTCACGATGAGGCCGGCGCGCAGCGCCTCGGTGGCGACCGGCATCGCGACCGGCTCGGTGAGCGCGACGCCGAGGAGGAGCCCGCGACCGCGTGTTCCGGCGACCAGCGGTGAGTCGATCGCGGCGATGCGTTCGCGGATCTGGTCGCCGCGCACCGCGGCGTTGTGCACGAGACCGGCGGACTCGATCTCGCCGAGCACCGCATTGGCGACCGCCGTCGCGAGCGGATTGCCGCCGAAGGTCGAGCCGTGCTGGCCCTTCGAGTAGAGCGAGGACGCGCGCCCGAAGGTCACGAGCCCGCCGATCGGGAATCCACCGCCGATGCCCTTGGCGACCGTGATGGCATCGGGCGTGATCCCCGAGTGCTGGAACCCGAACCAGTCGCCGGTGCGCCCGGCGCCCGTCTGGATCTCGTCGACGATGAGCAGTGCGCCGTGCCGCTCGGTGAGCTCGCGCGCGGCCTCCAGGAAGCCGTTGGGCAGCTCCACGACACCGGCCTCGCCCTGGATGGGCTCGACGAAGAGCGCGGCGACCGACTCGTCGATCGTGGCCTCGAGCGCGTCGATGGTGGCGGGGATGTGCTCGACGCCGCCGGGCAGCGGCTCGAACGCCTCGCGCAGGTGCGGCTTGCCGGTCAGGGCGAGCGACCCCATCGTGCGGCCGTGGAATCCGTCGACCAGGGCGATCACCCGCGACCGTGCGCCGCCCGAGTTGTTGAGGCGCGCGAGCTTGAACGCCGCCTCGTTCGCCTCGGCGCCCGAGTTGCCGAACCAGGCGCGGCCGTGCTCCCCCGCGCCCGCGAGGCGCGTGAGGCGCTCGGCGAGCTCGAGCGCGGGCTCGGTGGTGAAGTAGTTCGACACGTGCGCGAGCCGGGAGGCCTGGGCGGTGATCGCCTCGACGAACACGGGATGCGCGTGGCCGAGGGAGTTCACGGCGATGCCGGCGAGGAAATCGAGGTACTCGTGCCCGGAGTCGTCCCACACGCGGGTGCCGCGGCCGTGGTCGAGCTTGGCGAGCGGCATGCCGATCGCCCGCATGATGCGCCGGTCGAACCGAGCCTGCCAGTCGTCGAGTCCGGTCATGTCGCTCATGCGGGCACCACCTCCGTGCCGATGCCCGACTGGGTGAATACCTCGAGCAGGATCGAGTGCGGGATGCGCCCGTCGATGATGGCCGCCTTCGCGACCCCGCCCTCGACGGCCTCGAGGCAGGCGGTCATCTTCGGGATCATGCCCGACTCGAGGTGCGGCAGCAGCGCGATGAGCTCGGGCACGTCGATCACCGACACCAGCGAGTCGCGGTTCGGCCAGTCGCGGTACAGGCCGGCGACGTCGGTGAGGATCACGAGCTTGGCGGCGCCGAGCGCGACGGCGAGGGATGCCGCGGCCGAGTCGGCGTTCACGTTCAGCGACTGCCCGGGGTTCGCGGCATCCGGAGCGATCGACGAGACGACCGGGATGCGCCCCGCCTCCAGTTGGGCGTGCACCGCGGCCGGGTCGACCGCGACGACGTCACCGACCAGCCCCAGGTCGACCTCGACGCCGTCGACGATCGCCCCGCGCCGGCGCCCGGTGAAGAGCCCGGCGTCCTCGCCCGAGAGCCCGGCCGCGAGGGGACCGTGCCGGTTGATCAGCGAGACGAGCTCGCGGTTGACCTGCCCCGAGAGCACCATGCGCACGACCTCCATGGCCTCGGGCGTGGTGACGCGGTAGCCGCCGCGGAACTCGCTCTCGATGCCGAGCCGCGAGAGCATCGACGAGATCTGCGGGCCGCCGCCGTGCACCACCACGGGCTTGATGCCCGCGTAGCGCAGGTAGACCATGTCCTCGGCGAAGGCCCGTTGGAGCTCGGGGCTCACCATCGCGTTGCCGCCGAACTTCACGACGATCGTCTCGCCGTGGAAGCGCTTCAGCCACGGCAGCGAGTCGATGAGCACCTGCGCCTTCTCATGCGCCGACGCCTCGCTCCCTGAGCCCGTCGAAGGGAGCTCCTCGGGCGTCATCGAATCCTCAGTCATGCTCAACTCGCGTATGCGCTGTTCTCATGCACGTAGTCGTGCGTGAGGTCGTTGGTCCAGATGGTGGCGGATGCCTCGCCGGCGTGCAGCTCGATGAGCACGTGGGTGGCCCGTGGCGTGAGGTCGACCTGCTCGCGGGGCGCGTCGGGGCGACCGGCATGGCACACGCGGACCCCGTTCATCGACACGTCGACGAGGTAGGGGTCGAACGGCGCCGTGGTCGTGCCGATCGCGGCGAGCACGCGCCCCCAGTTCGGGTCGTTGCCGAAGATCGCGGCCTTGAACAGGTTGTTGCGGGCGACTGAGCGGCCCACCTCGACCGCGTCGTCCTCGGTGACCGCACCGCGCACCTCGATCGCGATGTCGTGGCTCGCGCCCTCGGCGTCGGCCTGCAGCTGCAGGGCGAGCGAGCGGCACGCCTCGGCGACGGCGTCGGCGAACGCGGCGGCATCGGGCGCGACGCCCGACGCACCCGACGCCATGAGCGTGACCTGGTCGTTCGTCGACATGCAGCCGTCGGAGTCGAGGCGGTCGAACGTGACGCGGGTCGCCGCGCGCAGCGCCCGGTCGAGCTCGTCGCTCGGCACGACCGCGTCGGTCGTGAGCACCACGAGCATCGTCGCGAGGCCGGGCGCGAGCATGCCGGCGCCCTTGGCGATACCGCCGACGCGCCACCCGTCGCCCTCGACCACCACGGTCTTCGGCTTCGAGTCCGTGGTCATGATCGCGCGCGCGGCATCCTCGCCACCGGTTGGCGAGAGCCGTGCGATCGCCGAGAGCACGCCCTCCTCGACGATCTCGCCGTCGAGCTGTTCGCCGATCAGCCCGGTCGAGCACACGAGCACGTCGCCCGACGACACGCCGAGCGCGGCGCCCGCGGCCTCGGCCGTGCGGTGCGTGACCTGGAAGCCCTCGGGGCCCGTGAAGCAGTTCGCACCGCCGGAGTTGAGCACGATCGCCGCGACGCGGCCGTCGGCGATCGCCTGCTCCGACCACAGGATCGGGTTCGCCTTCGCCCGGTTCGACGTGAAGACCGCGGCGGCCGCGCTCGACGGCCCGCGGTTCACGACGACCGCGAGATCGAGCGCGCCCGAGCGCTTGATGCCGGCGGCGATGCCCGCGGCCTCGAAGCCGGCGGGGGCGGTGACGGTCACGGTGCGACTCCGTTCACGGGAAGGCCGGTGGACTCGGTGAGTCCGAGGGCGATGTTGGCGGACTGGATGGCCGCGCCGGCGGTGCCCTTCACGAGGTTGTCGACCGCGGCGACGACGACGACCCGGCCGGCGGCCTCGTCGACCGCGAGCCCGAGCAGGGCGGTGTTCGCGCCGAGCACGTCGGCGGTGCGCGGGAACTGCCCGGCGGGCAGGAGCTGCACGAACTGCTCCCCCGCGTACGCGTCCTCCCAGGCGGCACGCACCGTCGCGGCATCCGTACCGGGCACGATGCGGGCCGTCGAGGTGGCGAGGATGCCGCGTGACATCGGCACGATCACGGGCGTGAACGAGATCGTCGGTTCGGCCGCCCCGGCCCAGCGCAGCACCTGCTGGATCTCGGGGATGTGCCGGTGCACGCCGCCGACGGAGTACGGGTTCGCCGAGCCGAGGATCTCGCTCGCGAGCAGGTGCGCCTTGAGGCTCTTGCCGGCGCCCGACGGACCCACGGCGAGCACCGACACGAGGTCGCGGTCCTCGATGACGCCGGCCCGGATGCCCGGAGCGAGCGAGAGCGCGACGGTCGACGCGTTGCAGCCGGGGGCCGCGATGCGGCGAGCGCGCGTGAGCCGGTCGCGCTGGGTGCCCGACAGGCGCGGCAGCTCGGGCACGCCGTAGCTCCAGGCACCGTGGTGGTCGCCGCCGTAGAACGCGGCCCAGTCGTCGGCCCGCTCGAGCCGGTGGTCGGCGCCGCAGTCGATCACGAGCGTCTCGTCGGGCAGCTGCGCGGCGATGGCGCCGGATGCCCCGTGCGGCAGCGCGAGGAACACCACGTCGTGGCCGGCGAGCGTCTCGGCGCTGGTCTCCTGGAGCGTGAGGTGCGTGTACGCGCGGAGGTGCGGCTGCACGGCCACGAGCGGCTGGCCGGCGTTCGCGTGCGCGGTGACGGTGCGAACCTCGAAGTCGGGATGATCAGCCAGGAGACGGAGGATCTCCCCTCCGGCATAGCCGGACGCGCCGGAAACGGCGACGGAGTACGTCATGAATCAACCTTAGGGTCTGTGCGGTCGTGGCGAAGTTCCGGCGACGCCCCGCGACAGGCCCGACTAGGCCGCTGCAGGGGTCGCCGAGATTCGGCGAGCGCCACGACGTCGGAGGGCGCGCTCGACGCCACGCGCGGGGCGTGCGGAGCGTGCGGACCGAGGGGTGGACATGCCCTCGACCCTATCGATTCGACCGGGGTCGATCCAAATCGGGCGACACCCGGCGACCACGGTGTCGCATCGGATTCCGTCCGCGCGCGTGACGCTCGCCTAGGCTCTGGAAGACGAGCGCGCCGGCGCGTTCGTCGGATGAGGAGGAACCCATGGCCCTGCGCGTGCTGTTCATCGGGGGCAACGGCATCATCAGCTCGGCCTCGAGCGCCCGAGTGGTCGCCCGCGGCGACGAGCTCACGCTCCTCAACCGGGGCACGAGCACCACCCGGCCGCGCATCGAGGGCGTGCGGCACCTCACCGGCGACGCCGACGACCCGGCCTCGATCGCCGCCGCGATCGGCGACGAGACCTTCGACGTCGTGGCGAACTTCCGCTCGTTCTCGCCCGAGCAGGTGGCGCGAGACCTCGAGCTCTTCGAGGGCCGCTGCCGCCAGTACGTCTACATCTCGTCGGCCTCGGCCTACCAGAAGCCCGTCGGACACCTGCCCATCACCGAGTCGACGCCGCTGCGCAATCCGTTCTGGCAGTACTCGCGCGACAAGATCGCGAGCGAGGACCTGCTCGTCGCGGCCTACCGCGAGCGCGGCTTCCCGGTGAC
>Ga0180215_1005031_pt1 | contig 11471 bp, 9 predicted proteins | sample eDN3rd37CBELigBY_FD_128871 | JGI IMG/M metagenome (GOLD analysis project Ga0180215, IMG submission 128871) | Enriched backyard soil microbial communities from Emeryville, California, USA - eDNA 3rd pass 37_C BE-Lig BY (version 2) (version 2) | ecosystem: Environmental > Terrestrial > Soil >...
AAGCCCTGCCGGCGGTTTCCCGCGCGGTGGGAACGGCGGTCTACACCGGCGTCGATCTATGGCACCTGCTCAACGACGTGGCGGGCCTGAAGACCGCGTCCGGGGCAAAGAACCCCACGCTCGGCATGTATGTCGTCGCCACCGGCAGCGACGGCTACCAGGCGCTGCTGTCGATGGCCGAAATCGATCCCGGGTTCGGCGCGAACCAGGCCTTGGTGGCCTACGAGGTCGACGGCCAGCCGCTGGATCGCAACGGCATGGCCCGGCTGGTGCTTCCTGGCGACGTCCGGGCCAGCCGCGCGGTCTCGAATCTGATCGATCTCCAGGTGTTCGAGGCGCCGGCCAACCCCTGATCCGTTCACCACTTGCGGCGCCCGGCCAGCGTTTCCGCCAGCAGCCGCAAATCGCCCCGCAGCGACCACCAGGGATGAATAAAGGTGGCCGGCCGGTTCTTCTCGAAGAAGAAATGACCTGCCCAGGCCAGGCCGTAGCCGCAGATCACCGCGGCTACGAACAGCCACGGAGCGCGCAGCGCCGCCGCCAGCGCCATCAGCAGCACGGCCACGCAGGTGCCCGTGACATGCAGGCGCCGGGACACGGGATGCGCATGCTCCTGCAGATAGAAGCGATAGAACTCGTCGAAGCTGCGATAGCGCTCGCCCGGGGGCGGGCGTGGATGGCCGCTGCCCATATGCTTCCCCTGTGCCGGATGCTGCCGGCCTGTGGTTCCCATTATGCCGCCGCGCGCTGGCATGCCCGCCGATAAATACCCACGAGCAGGTAGTGCATTTCTTGCGTCACGCCGTATATGATTACATGATGTATATCATTATGTAACTGAACATCCACCCCGTGGGGGAATCGCACCAATGAGAATGCTCACCAAGAAGCGGCAACCGGGCACATGCTCGGCCTGGGCCGGCAATCGCGGCTCGGGCCGCGGTAGAACGGCACTCGCCGCGATGTTGTTGTCGGTCATGCTGGCCGCCTGTGGCGGCGGCAGCGGAGCCAAGCCGGAACCCGAAGCCGGCAAAGTGTCCGGCACCGTGACCTACGATGCGGTGCCGGCCGTCCAGTCGAAGGGCCTGGACTACGCCGCCACGCGCGCGCTGCCCGTGCGCGGCGCGGTAGTGGAGGCCTTCAGCGGCACCGAGGTCCTGGGCAGCACCGTGACCGACGCCCAGGGCAAGTATTCCCTTGCGCTGACCCCGGACCGTACGGTCCAGATACGGGTACAGGCGCGCCTGCTGCGCGAAAGCAAGGAAGGCGCCTGGAGCGTGGCGATACGCGACAACACGAAGCCCGGCTACCGCGCGGTGCCGACCAACGCGCCCATCTATGCCATGGAAAGCAAGTCGCTGACCGTTCCCGAGCAAGGCATGGTTCTCGACCTGCACGCGGCGTCGGGGTGGACCGGCGGCAACGCCACGGGCAGCTATGCCGGCGCGCGCGCGGCCGCGCCCTTCGCCGTGCTCGACCAGGCCTATGGCGCCATGCAGCGCTTCCTGGCCATCGCGCCGGACCTGAACTTCCCCCATCTGAACATCTACTGGAGCGAGAACAATCGCCCTGCCGAGGGCAGACCTAGCGACGGCGACATCGGCACCAGCCACTTCAACCCGGAAGGCGCGGCGCCCGGCCTGTACATCCTGGGCAAGGCCGACGTGGACACCGACGAGTACGACACCGGCGTGCTGGTCCATGAATGGGGCCATTACTTCGAGGGCCGGATTTCGCGTTCGGACTCCGTGGGCGGTCCGCACGGCGGCGGCGACAAGCTCGACATGCGCGTGGCCTGGGGCGAAGGCTGGGGCAACGGGCTGGCCGGCATCGTGCGCAACGACCCGATTTATGTCGATACCTCCGGCAGGAGACAGCAAGAAAGTTTCTTCCTCGACGTCAGCGCCCCGCCCGAGCCGCCGAACGACGCGGCCTGGTACAGCGAAGCCGCGATGCAGTATTTCATCTACCAGCTCGCGCAGCAGCCGGGCGGCTTCGAGACGACGATCTCCATCCTGCGCAACGAGCAGAAACTCACGCCGGCATTCACCAGCATCTTCCCGTTCGGCACCGCATTGGCCAAGCACCTGACCGACAGCGCGGTCATCGGCAAGACGAATGCGCTGCTGGCTTCCATCGGCACGCCCACGCTGGACGAGCTCGACGACTGGGGCAGCCGCGCGTCCTACACGATTCCAACCGTGCCGCCGACGGTCGCTGGCATCTATGTCCAGATCGATCCGCCACCGGCGGGGACGCCCGCCACGCCCAAGGAGATATGCGTTTCCAACCTGCTGGGCGAGGACTACAACAAGCTGGATCAGGGCCGCTTCCTGCGCCTCGAGGTTCCGAGCGCGGGCACCTACCGCCTGAGCACCACGCTCGTTTCGCCGGCGGGCTTCACCTCCAAGGCGCACATGCTGCTGTATCGCCAGGGAACGGTCCTCGAGGAACGCGACTCGACCATCGAGCGCAACCTCGAGGCCGGCACCCACACCGTCTTCCTGGTGGATACCGTCCTGACCGATGATGATCCTGAACCTCCCGAAGATACCCGTGTCTGCTACCAGGTGACCTTCGAACGTACTTCCGCAGGAGCCATGTGATGCGCCCGCCTCTGAACCTCCCCGCCGCGCGCGCCCGTGCGCCGCGCCTCGCCGCCGCCCGCCTGGCCGTCCTGATGGCGGCGGCCCTGCCCATACTTCCGGCCTGCGCCCATGACGCCCGGGCCCCCGCTGCCACGGCCGCGGCGGCAAGCGGCAACGCCTTCGTGGCACAGCCCGGCAAGCCCGGGGACGTCGTTGCCGTCTCGGTCCGCGCCCCGTCCGGACCGCTGGCCGCCGGCCCGGCCACCGTGGGCCTGGCCCTGCGCGGATCGCCCGGCGTCACCGAGGTCGAGCTGCGCTACGGCGTCGAAGGCGCGCTGCGCGTGGACGCCGCTTCGCCCACCGTCGTCTCGCTGGATGCGCAGCGCCGCGCCGTGGTCGAGGTGCCGGTCACCGTGCTGGCCACGGGGGTGCACTACCTGAACGTGTACATTGCGGCCAACGGACGGCGGTCCGCCCTGTCCGTGCGCCTGGATGCCGGCGAGGCCGCCACCCAGAACCGCAAGCAGTCCACGGCCGACCAGGGCGATTTCGTCGTGCTGCCGGCGCAGGAAAGCCGCTCCGGCGGTAACCCGCGCTGATGTCCAGGCGGCGCGCATCCGCGCCGCCTGTCTGACAGCGCCCGGTCCCATTCCAGGCACTGCGGCGATCAACTGGACAAACCGTTCCAGGCAAACAGCTCATGGCCGGCATGCCACTGCCGGCCAAGGACTGACCCCCGCTGCCCACGGTCTCCATACCCCTATGCGCACTGCGGTCGCCGGCAATGCGCCGGCCTGCCTTCGCTACAATAGGCGCATTGCAAACAATCGCGGAACAGGTGCTCACATGGCTCGCACGGTGTATTGCCTCAAGCTGAAGAAAGAGGCCGAAGGCCTGGACTTCCCGCCCTATCCGGGCGAACTCGGCACCAAGATCTGGCAGAACATTTCCAAGCAGGCGTGGCAGGATTGGGTACAGACCCAGACCCGCCTGGTCAACGAAAACCGCCTGAACCTGGCCGACGCCCGCGCCCGCAAGTACCTGCAGCAACAGATGCAGCGCTATTTATTCGAAGACGGCAGCGTCGAAGCCCAGGGATACGTCCCTCCCTCCGCCTGAGGAAACCCAAGGAAAGCCCACCCCACGTGGCCTGTGGGCCACGCCCCTCAAGGGGCGGCGCCAGCGGACCGGCAAAGCCGGATCCGCAGCGCCCTGGGCCTAGAGAGAGTGTCTTGGGTTGGGGCACGGGTGCTTCGATGCTGCCAGCGGCAGCACCGGCGCCCCACCCCAAGAAACCCGCACTAGACCACGACACGGGGGATCCGGCTCCGCCGGTCCCCCGCCGTCGGCCCCCTGGGGGGCGCGCGACAGCGCGTAGGGGGGGTCCTCTACCCGCGTAGGGGGGGCCCTCTACCCCGCCGCCGCTTCCCGCTCGACGTTGTCGACGCCCGTATGGCGCACGTCGCGGCCCTTGACCATGTAGACCACCAGTTCGCACATGTTCTTGGCATGGTCGCCGATGCGTTCCAGCGCCTTGGCGATGAACAGGAGTTCGATGGAGCGCGAGATCTTGCGCGGGTCCTCGATCATGTAGGTGATGAGCTGGCGGATCACGCCCTGCCATTCCGCGTCCACCGACTTGTCCTGCCGGACGACCTGCGCCGCGGCCTGGGCGTCCAGGCGGGCGAAGGCGTCCAGGGCCTTGCGCAGCATCGTGACCACGGTGTTGGCCATGTGCCATAGCTCGACGGCCGGCATGTTCATGCGGCCGGCCTCGTGGATGAGCTTGGCCATGCGGGCGATCTTCTCGGCCTCGTCGCCGGCCCGTTCCATGTCGGTGATCATCTTGATCACCGTGATGATCATGCGCAGGTCGCCGGCGGCGGGCTGGCGGCGGGCCAGGATGTGGCTGCACGCCTCGTCCAGCCCGATCTCGAAGCGGTTGACCTCGGTATCGCGCTCGATCACGCGCTCCAGGGTGGCGAGATCGCCGTTGGCCAAGCCATCGATGGCGCCGGTGATCTGGGATTCGACCAGGCCTCCCATCTGCAGGAAGCGCGACCGGACCTCCTCGAGTTCGGCGTCGTATTGTTTGTGGGTATGTTCAGTCATGCCGGCTCCCAGCGGAAGAACAATGGGCCTGGCCGTTTGTACCCCGGCCGCATGGGCGATGCATTGCACAGTTTATGAACATCATGTGACAGGAATATGTCTCTGCCCGATGTTCGCCGCGCGGTCAGGCGTGGCGGGGCTTGTCGAGCCGCCGCACGCCGGACTGGGTGGCCAGCAGGGCCACGTCCGCGCCGCGCAGCGCGAACAGGCCGCAGGTCACCACGCCCGGAACGTCGTTGATCACTTTTTCCAGGCCCTGGGCCTCGGCGATCTGCAAGCCGTGCACGTCGAGAATGACGTTGCCGTTGTCGGTGACGAAGTCCTGGCGCAGCCTGGGCTGGCCACCCAGCAGCCGCAACGCGCGGGCCACGGCCTCGCGGGCCATGGGAATCACCTCCACCGGCAGCGGGAAGGCGCCCAGCCGCTCGACCAGCTTCGATTCGTCGGCAATGCAGATGAAGCGCTCGGCCACCGAGGCGACGATCTTCTCGCGGGTCAGCGCCCCGCCGCCGCCCTTGATCATGTGCAGGTGGTCGTCGATCTCGCCGGCGCCGTCGACATAGATGGGCATGCCGGCCACGTCGTTCAGGTCGAATACCGTCAGCCCGTGCCCGGCAAGGCGCGCCGCGCTGCGTTCGGAACTCGCGACCGTGCCGCGTATGCGCCCCTTGTAGGCGGCCAGCCCATCGATGAACAAATCGGCGGTCGACCCCGTGCCGACTCCGATGACCACGTCCGGGGCCGCCACCTCGGCGACGAAAGCAAGCGCCGCATCGGCAGCCTGCTGTTTCAGTTCCTGTTGAGAAAGCATAATAAGTGGTGCAAAAACAGTGCTATGAGTTGCCAACAGACACTGTAGCATCTGGGCGCTGGAGCGCCACCGGGGTTCCGGCCGCCGCGCTCCGGAACGCGTATTCAAGGACAGGCATGCATATAGAAATAGGCGTCACCGCCACGCTTCTCGTCGCCATCGCGGTGCTTCTTGCCGGGCGGTGGCTGATCGGCCGGATCGCGCCGCTGCAGCGATACAACATTCCCGAACCGGTGGTCGGCGGGATGCTGGCGGCGGTGGCCATCACGGCGGCCAAGCTCATCGCCGGCACCGAGCTGTCCTTCGACATGGCGCTGCAGACGCCGTTCATGCTGGCCTTCTTCGCCGCCGTCGGCCTGGGGGCCGACGTCAAGACGCTGATCCGCGGCGGCCGGGGCGTGATCCTGTTCCTGGCCGCCATCGCGGTCATGCTGCTGTTCCAGAACGTCATCGGCCTGGCCGGCGCGCTCAGCATGGACCTGCATCCGCTGAACGGTCTGCTGGCCGGATCGATCACCATGCTGGGCGGCCACGGCACCGGCGCCGCCTACGCCGCCCAGTTCACCGAGGTCGACAACCTGCAGGGCGCCATGGAACTGGCCATGGCCTGCGCGACGTTCGGCCTCGTGCTGGGCGGCATCATCGGCGGCCCGGTCGCCCAGCGTCTGATCACCCGCCACCGGCTCGCGCCCGGCGGCGGCGCGGGCACGCATGCCGATGCCGCGCCGGCCGAGGCTCCGGCCGGGGCCCAGCGTCCGCTGACCATTCCACTGTTCGTCGAGACCCTGCTCCTGATCGTGGCCTGCGTGGTGGCCGGCAGCGCGCTGGGGGAACTCATGAAAGGCCGGTGGCTGACCCTGCCGCCCTTCGTCTGGACGCTCTTCACCGGCGTCGTTCTGCGCAATGTCCTGGGCCTGGCGCGCATCCGCGAGGTGGACGACGCCACGGTGCAACTGTTCGGCGAGGTCGCGCTGTCGCTGTTCCTGACCATGGCGCTGATCTCGCTGCGGCTGTGGGAGCTGGTCTCGCTGGCGCTGCCCATCCTGGCGATCCTGGCCGTGCAGACGGTGTTCGTCGCCGTCTACACCAGCGTGGTCACCTTCCGCATCATGGGCGGCAACTACGACGCGGCGGTGCTGGCCGCGGGGGCGTGCGGCATCGGCCTGGGCGCCACGCCCACGGCGATCGCCAACATGCAGGCCATCACCGACAAGTACGGCCCCTCGCCCCAGGCCTTCCTGATCCTGCCCATCGTCGGCGCGTTCCTGATCGACATCACCAACGCGCTGGTCATCCAGGGTTACCTCGCCCTTCCCCTCTTCGGCTTCTGACAGCGAGCGCAACGATGATCCGACGACTGATCCTACTCGTCCTGGCCGCCCTGCTGGCCGGCTGCGGCCGCGGGCCCGACCCCGCCGAAATCCAGGCTGCGGTCGAGACCCGCCTGCACGCGGTCTTCGCCCAGCCGGTGCTGGAAGTGGAGACCATCCGCCGGCTGGGCAGCGGCCCGCTGGCGGATGCCCCGGACGGCGCGGCCCGGCGCATCGTGTACTTCAACGGCCGGTTCAAGCTGGCCCGCGACTACGCCTTCGGCGACTGGCGATCGCTCAATCCGGCCGCGCTGGCCACGCTGCTCGGCGCCACCGAGCGCGGCGTGGAAGGCATCGAACGCGACGGCAACCGCGCCGGCGACGTCCTGCGGGTAAAGGGTTCGGTCACGTTCCAGGAAAGCGCCCAAGGGTGGCAGGCCGTGGATTTCGTGCCGCCGCCGCAAACGGCCGCCAGCCAGGCCGCCGCCGGATCGCCGGCCAAGGCCACCATCGAACGCATCCAGAACCTGTTCAACGATCCGCCCGCCAACAGCCAGCGCGCCCGCACCATCATCACCGAGGAACTGGCGGCGGCCGACCGGAAGATCACGCGCCGCCTGGACCGGCTGCGCCGCGCCTTCGTGCTAGCCGGCGGGCCGGAAACCGGAGAATACGATCTGCTTGCCCGCACCATCGCCGCGCGCCTGGCCGCGCAGGGCTTCGACGCCAGCAGTTCGTCCACCCAGGGCAGCATCGAGAATCTCCAGCTTTTGCAGCGCGGCGCCGTCAACGTCGCCATCGCCCAGGGCGACATCGCCCGGCAAGCCTACCTGGGCCAAGGCGCGTTCGGCGGCACGGCCCACCATCCCGAGCTGCGCGCCCTCGCCAGCCTGTATCCGGAGGCCTTGCACGTCGTGGTCCTGGCCGACGGCCCGATCCACGACATCGGCGATCTGCGTGGACGCCGGCTCGACGCCGGCCCCCCCGCGTCCGGCACGCGATCGTCGGCGCTGCAGGTCCTGGCCGCGCACGGGCTGGCGCCCGCCAGCGTGGAACTGGTCTCCAGTGCCGGGTTCGACGACACCGTCCAGGCGCTGGTGAACGGCCGCGTCGATGCGATCGCCAGCGTGATCCACGCGCCGGCGCGCCAATTGCAGCGGCTGGCCGCCGATCACCGCATCCGCATCCTGCCGCTGGCGCCCGCCGCGATCGGGCAACTGACGCGGCAGGACCCCTCCTTCGTCCGGCTGGCGCTGGCGCCGGGAACCTATCCGGGCCAGGGCGCGCCGATCGCGACGGTGGGCGTCAGCGCGCTGCTGGTCGCGGACGCCGGCATGCCGGCGGACGAGGTCCGCGGCGTGCTGCGGGCGGTCTTCGAGCAGGCCGATTTCATCGCGGCCGGCAGCCCGGCGGGCGGCCAGATCGCCCGCGCCTCGGCGCGCGTGGGCATGACCATCCCGCTGCACGAGGCGGCCGGCCGCTATTTCGAATCGGCCGCGCCCGCCCGGCGCTAGGCAACCTCTCCAGACGGCCAGGCGCGCGCGATCAGCGCGGCGCACACCGCGTCGCCATGGCCGGTATCGCTGTCGCCGTACAGCCAGCTCGGCTGCGCCAGCCTGGCCGCAATGAAGGCTTCGCCGACGATGCCGCCGGGCGAGTCCATCAGCAACGCCGCCTGCATCAACGCTGCCAGCAGGCCGGCGATGCGGCGCGCCTGGAACTCGGCCTCGTCATCGCCGGCGCACAAATCCGTCCAGGTCTGCCAGGCCGAGCGAAACTCCGCGTTGCCGGCGCCGCGCTCGCGCAAGTGTTCGCCCAGCGCCTCGAACGCCTGCGGGTCGCGTCGTATCGCCCGCAGCACGTCCAGGCACATGATGTTGCCGGATCCTTCCCAGATCGCATTGACGGGCGCCTCGCGATAAAGCCGGGGCATGGGGCCGTCTTCGACGTAGCCGTTGCCGCCGCAGGCCTCCATGCATTCGGCGATGGCGAGCACGGTCCGTTTGCAGACCCAGTACTTGGCGGCCGGCGTGACGATGCGCCGTATGGCCCGCTCCAGCGGCGCGTCGGACTCGAAGGCGCGCGCCAGGCGCAGCCCCAGCGCCGTCGCGGCCTCGCTCTCCAGCGCCAGGTCGGCCAGCACGTGGCGCATCAGGGGCTGGCGCAGCAGCGGCTGGCCGAACGCCCTGCGCCGCGAGCAGAAATGCAGGGCCTGGACCGCGGCCTGCCGCAACAGCGCGGCACTGCCCAGGACGCAATCCAGGCGGGTATAGGTGGCCATCTCGACGATGGTGGCAACGCCGCGGCCCGGCTCGCCCAGCATGACGCCCCAGGCGCCCTCGAACTCGACCTCGGCGCTGGCATTGCTCCGGTTGCCCAGCTTGTCCTTCAGGCGCAGGACGCGGACGGCGTTGCGGCGGCCGTCCGGCCCGTAACGAGGCACGAAGAAGCAGGACAGCCCCTGTTCGGCCTGGGCCAGCACCAGATGGGCATCCGACTGGGGCACCGAATAGAACCATTTGTGGCCGTCGAGCAGGTAGGCCCGGCCCCGGCCGGGCACACCGCACGGCACGGCGCGCGTCGTGTTGGCCCGCACGTCCGACCCGCCCTGCTTCTCGGTCATGCCCATGCCGATCAGCAAGCCGCGTTTGGCCGCCGCCGGCGCATCGGACGGATCATAGGCGCGCGCATGCAGGCGCGGCAGCCAATCCCCGGCGAAGTCGACCTCTCCGGCCGGCTCCCGCGCCAGCACGGGAATCGCGCCGAAGGTCATGGTGGTGGGGCACAGCGTGCCCGCCTCGACCTGGCCCTGCATGACGTAGCCGGCGGCTCGCTCGACCATGGCGCCCGGCCGCGGCGCCGCCCAGGGCGCCGAATGCAGTCCGCGCGCGGCAATGCCCTCCATCAGAACGTGCCAGGCGGGATGAAAACGGATCTCGTCGATGCGGCGCCCGACCGCGTCGAACGGCACGAATCGCGGGGGCTGCTCGTTGGCATCGCGGCCCGCCGCCATGGTTTCGCGGCCGCCCAGCCAGCGGCCGTGCTCGCGCAAGGCCCCGTGGGCATGGCCGGCGCCTTCCCGCGCCACCGCCTCCTGCAGCGCGTGATCGGTCTCGTACAGCGAATAGCCGGTGCACGGCTCCACCACGTTGAACGCATCGTCCCGCTCGTCGTCCGCCATGATCGCTCTCCCGCCGCCACTGCGGCATCGTCGCCATGGCCCAGTGTAGCGCCGGGCAAGCCCGGGCTATGCCGCAATGGGGCCCCGGGCGGGCCAAGATCACACCATCAATTCGACAAGAAACGGAGCATCCCTGCCGAAGCTGCTCGTCATCAGGTCCGCGCACTGCTCCAGCGTCGTGGCTCGTGCCGCTTCGACACCCATGCCGTTGGCAAGCTTGACCCAATCGAGCGGCGGGTGGCCCAGGTCCAGCATGCTCATGGCGGTGTCGCCCGGGATGGCGCCCACGCTCGCGTATTCGCCGATGAGAATGTTGTACTTGCGGTTGTTGAGGATGATCGTCGTGACAGGCAGTTGCTCGCGCGCCTGGGTCCACAGCGACTGCAGCGAGTACATGGCGGAACCGTCCGCCTGCAGATTGATCACCCGGCGCTGCTTGCCGGCGCCAAGCGCGGCGCCGGTAGCCACGGGCATGCCGTCGCCGATGGCGCCGCCCGCCAGATGCAGCCAATCGTGCGCCGGCGCGCCGTGGGTGAACTTGTAGAAATCCCGGCCGTAGGAAATGCTCTCGTCGGAAACGATGGCATTCTCGGGCATGACCGCCGCAAGCGTCTGGGCCAGGCCCTCGGGAGTGGGCGCCCCGCTTGCCGGACTCGGACGCGGCCCGGGATCCGGCATGGCCGCTTCCGGAGCATCCAGGGCCTTCACCAGCCCTCGAAGCGCCTCGACGGGATCCTGATCCGGACGGGACAACACGTGGAACCGGGCCTCGGGATCGTATTGAATCGACGGCATGTCGGGATAGCCGAAAAACCCCACGGGCGGTTCGGCGTTGACCAGAACGATGTGCTTGAACCCGCCAAGCGCCTCGATGGCCTGCCGCATTCCATAAGGCACCCGTTCGAGCTGCATGCGGCCGCGGCCGCGCGCCAGATGCGCGGTCACATAGCTGGCCATCACGGCCGCGCCCGTCGCGCAAGCCACCCACCAGGCCAGCCGCTGCGCCTCGCTCAGCACGCCGGGCCCGCCCAGCAGAATCAATACGTCGCGGTTATCGCGCAACATGCGCGCCGCGCCTTCGATCGCGCCGCCGTCGACGGCATGAGGCAACGGCGGATCCAGGGGCGTGCCGACCGCGCCCCCCTCTTGCCACGACACGTCGGCGGGCAGGATCAGGGTCGCGATCTGTCCGGGAAAGGTGCGCGCCGCGCGCACCGCCTCCACCGCGTCGCGGCCGAGATCGGCGGTCCTGGCGCTGGTGCGCACCCAGGCCGATACCGTTTGCGCCATGCCGGCCGTATCGGCGGTCAGCGGTGCATCGTAGGGACGGTGGTATGTCGCCTGATCGCCCACGATGTTGACGATGCCGCTGCGCGCGCGGCGGGCGTTGTGCAGATTGCCCATGCCGTTGGAAAAACCGGGACCGCAGTGCAACAGCGTGCAGGCGGGCTTGCGGGCCAGGCGGAAAT
>Ga0180215_1005033_pt1 | contig 11468 bp, 9 predicted proteins | sample eDN3rd37CBELigBY_FD_128871 | JGI IMG/M metagenome (GOLD analysis project Ga0180215, IMG submission 128871) | Enriched backyard soil microbial communities from Emeryville, California, USA - eDNA 3rd pass 37_C BE-Lig BY (version 2) (version 2) | ecosystem: Environmental > Terrestrial > Soil >...
GACGACCAGCCCGCTCTCCTCGCCCCGGCTCGCGGCCAGCGCGCGCAGGCGGCTGTTCGCAGCGACCCCGCCGCAGAGGACGAGCTTCTCCATCCCCGCATCGCGGGCGGCGCGCAGCGCCTTCTGCACGAGGACGTCGGCGATGGCCTCCTGCACGCTGGCGCAGAGATCGGCGAGGGCCTGCCCCTCCGGGATCCCGTGCTTGCGCAGGTGGTAGAGCACCGAGGTCTTCAACCCGGAGAAGGAGAAGTCCAGGGTGGCCTTCTTGGCGCCGGTCAGCCCCCGCGGAAAGCGGTGGGCCTTCGGGTCGCCGCCCTGGGCCAGCCTGTCGATCTCGACGCCGCCCGGATACGGGAGGCCCAGGAGCTTGGCGACCTTGTCGAAGGCCTCCCCAGCAGCGTCGTCGAGGGTCCGCCCCAGGAGGCGGTAGCTCCCGTAGTCGTCCACCGCGTAGAGGCTGGTGTGCCCGCCCGAGACGACGAGGCCGAGGAAGGGCGGCTCCGGCGCCTCCTCGTCCAGGCGGATCGCCAGGAGGTGCCCCTCGATGTGGTTCACGCCGACCACGGGCTTGCCGGCGGCCCAGGCCAGGGCCTTGCCTGCCTGGAGGCCCACCAGGAGGGCGCCGATCAGTCCGGGGCCGCTGGTCACCCCGACCACGTCGATGTCGTCGAGGCTCACCCCCGCCCGCTCCAACGCCTCGTCCACCACCGGCATCAGCTGCAGGACGTGGTTGCGGGACGCGAGCTCGGGCACCACCCCGCCCCACCGCCGGTGGATCTCGATCTGGGTGGAGACCACGTCCGAGAGGACCTCACGCCCGTCGCGGACCACCGCCGCCGCCGTCTCGTCACAGGATGTCTCGAGGCCCAGGACCAACATGGCGGGCCTTATAACACGCTCGGCTCCGGCGTCTTTCCCGATCGGATCTTCCCCGTGCGAACCGGGGCGCCTCCTGCTCAGGCGCTGGGATCAGGGGACCGCGTCCACCGATGGCGCGGCGCCGGGACCGAGCTGGAGGCTCAGGTAGTAACCGCCGCCGGCGAGCAGCAGCAGGAGCAGCAGGATCAGCCAGAGCCCGCCGCTCGAGCGGGGCTCCTCGATCCTGCGCGCAGCGGTGGTGAGGGCGGGCCTGCCGCCAGGATGAAGCGCAGAACCCACGACGTAGGGGGACGGAGGAGCGGCGGCAGTCGTCGGCGCAGACGGCTGCGATCCTCCTGCTGAAGCAGCTACTGCAGCTGCAGCAGCTGCAGGCGGTGAAGCGCTCCCCGCCGGCGCTTGCGCCTGCACCTGCGGCTGCGTCGGGGCGGGCGCCGCTGCTGCCTGGGGTGCCTCCTGGGCACCGGGCTTCTTCAGCTCGGTCACCCCGGTCGGCTCCACGAACCAGGACGCCACCTGATCGTCCTGGGTCGGGCTGCGGGCTGCCGCTGCCCTGGCACCGAAGTCCCGGTCGAAGCCGCGCCCGTTCTGCACCTTGTCCCCCGTGCGCAGGAGCCCGCTCCGGTAGAGCTCCAACGTGATCGTCAAGGATTCCTGATCGTCGAGGGGGCTCTCGTCGAGGACCGCGCCCAGATCGCGCTTGCCGTCGAAGAGCCGGAGCACCGGGTTCGCCTCGTCCGGGATGGAGGAGAGGCGCTCGGCGAGGAGGAGCGGATCCACCGAGAGGACGGTGTCGAAGGAGGGGAGCTGATCGGCGAGGCGGGCGCGCTCGTCCATCCGCCGCATCCCCTCCATCAGGAGTCCCTGGGTGGAGAAGTCGATCCGGTTGGGGAGGTCCACCGGCTTGAACTCGATCTCGAAGCTGCCCTCGGTCCAGGGGAGGAGGCGGAAGAAGGCGGCCTCGCCGACCAGGCTGCCGACGACCACGTCCACCACCTTGCCCTCGCGGAAGAAGATCGCGGCGGTGGCGTCCTTGTGGTTGCGCAGCCGGATCTCGCCGGTCTTCCTGCCGATCTCCAGGGTCTGGACCAGGTCCACCACGCCCATGTCGGAGAGGCTGCCGGAGAGGCCGCTCTTCTGGTCGCGCCGCTCCAACCGCTCCTTGTCTCTCTTCTGGAGGAGGATCTTCACCCGGGTGACCAGCTCCTGGATGTAGATCGGCTTGGTCAGGTAGTCGTCGACCCCCAGCTCCAGGCCCCGCACCTTGTGGTCGATGGTCTTCTGGCTGCTGAGGAAGACGAAGAGCGTGTCGGCGAAGCGCTCGTCCGCCTTGACCCGCCTGCAGAGTTCGAAGCCGTCCATCTCGTCGAGGCGGGTGTCGGAGATCACCAGGTCCGGGATGGATGTTTCACATTTCTCCCAGGCGTCGAGGCCGTTGACCGCAGTCACCACCTGGTATCCGGCGGTCCGCAGGGTCACCTCCATCACGCGGAGGTTCTTGGCGTCGCCGTCTACGAGCAGAAGATGTGGCTTGGCGGGGTGCATCGATCCCTCAAGAAAGCGCCATGATCTATTCGACGGCGCACCTGTCAAGAAACGCCGTTGGCTTCCAGAAGATCAAGCGCATTCAGGTAGTGGGTGATCTGCGCACATGTCGGATGTCGCCTCGCGAGGCGCTGCAACTCCTGCCGCGCCCTGGCGTGTGCGGGTCGGCTCGGGTCCGCGTTGGCGGCCCAGATCGCGTGGGCGCGGATCTCCGGATGCTCCTCGAACTGCAGCGCCTGCATGAAGAAGGCGAGGGCCTGGCTGAAGCGGCGCTGCTGCAGGAGCGACTCTCCCTTCGTGACGAGCTGGCGCACGTCCGCGCTCCGGATCCCGCCGCCCGCTGCGGCGCCCGCCTCGAGCTCGCGCAGGCAAGCCCTGCGGCGCGCGTCGTCGGAGAGGATCTCGTTGGCCTCGGTCACCGCGCTGAAGAGCTCCTTCACCTGGGGGGCGAGGTGGGAGAGGCTGCCGGGGAGCCGATCGGGATGGATGAGCTTCACCGCCTGGAGGAAGGCCTGCTTGATCTTCTGGTTGCTGGCGGTGCGCGCCACCCCGAGGATCGCGAAGGGATCCCCCTTCCCCACCAACGGATGCCGCTCCTCGATCAGCGCCCTCACCGCCACCTCCGCCTCGCGGTGCTGGCGCTCCAATTCGTCCCGTGCGCCCGAGCGGGCCTGCTGGGGAGCGGGCGCGGGGGCCGGCCGACGAGGGGTCGGCGGCTCAGCGCGCTTGGGCTCGGGCTCGATCCCCGCGGCGCGACCCCACCTCGCCTGCTCCTCCGCTGCGGCGGGTCCGGGGCTGCGCTCTCCGGCCCGGTCGGGGACCGCGAGGCCCATCAAGAGGAAGGCGGCCATCAAGGCGGTGGCGTGGTGCTCGCTCAGCTCCCCCCGCTGGACCTCGTGGATCGACTGCGGCGTCGCGAGCTGCGCGACGACCCTCTCCTCCTCGGGGCTGAGCTCGAAGTGGGGCGAGAAGCGCTCCCATCCCGATCGCAGCCGCAGCTTCTCGCCGTCGGGGAGACCGTCCGCGAAGATCCGCCTGGCGACGGCGCGCCCAGGCGGCGGCAGCATCGCGTCGACGATGGAGCGGTGGGCCCGCAGGTGGATCGCCTCGGTCCAGGCAGGGAGCCGGGAGGTGGGCTCGAAGGAGTAGGTCCCCTCTTCGAGGGCGGCCAGGGTGGAGAGGTGGCCCCGGTGAAGAAGGGCGAGCCCCTCCTCGAGCTGCGCCGGGGTCAGGAGCCCCAGGGAGACCAGGGCCTCGCCCTGCTTTCGCCCGTCCGCCACCGCCATCAGGCTCCGCTCCAGGCCGTGGAGATCGATCCAGCCGAGCTCGAGCAGAAACTGGCCCAAGGGCTTGAAGCCGAAGAAGACCTGCACGCCGCAGGGGTGTCCGTCCCGCAGGTAGAGCCGGGAGGTGCCGCCCCGCACGCCGAACTCCAGCTCCCCGCTCACCTTCTTTCGCAGCGCCTCGATCAGAAGGGAGGCCAACGGCGCGGCGCGAAGCTCGCCAGCGGAGAGGTCGCAGGAGGAAGTGAGCACAACTGGATATTACAATCTGTCGACCTCACTCGACAACGCTTGGCGCAGCGCTTCGTAGATCGCGATCCCCGCCGCTGTGGAGAGATTCAACGATCGCAGCCCCTCCCGCTGGGGGATGGCGACCGTCCGGTCGGGGTGGCGCGCGAGGAGGTCCTCCGGGAGGCCGTGCTGCTCGGATCCGAACACCAGGTGATCCCCCGGACGAAAGTCCGCCTCCCACAGCGTACGGGACCCGCGGCCGCTGAAGAGATGCACCCGCGGAAACGGCGCCTCCGCCTCCCAGGCCTCGACGCTCGGATGGATCCGGGCCACGACCTTGTCCCAGTAGTCCAGCCCCGCCCGGCGCAGATCCTTGTCCGCGATCGAGAAGCCGAGGGGCTCGACGAGCTGGAGCGAGGAGCCGGTGACGGCGCAGAGCCTGGCGACGTTCCCGGTGTTCGGCGGGATCTGCGGGTGGACGAGGACGATCGAGAAGGGAGGCTGGAGCGGGGGGATCATGGGGGAGATCCCATACCCCACTCCCGGTTCCGCTGCCTACCTCGCGGAGGGGCCCTCTTCGTCTGCCCGCCTCCGGCTCGCGAATCCGCGCGCACCAGCGCCGCCCGCGGCGGGATGCGGTAGGCTCGGGATCCGGCGCAGGAGGTCGCAGATGGAGACGAGTTGGTACGAGGCGACGAACGAGACCCGTGCGCTGCCGCTCGCCACCCGCACCGTCCGCGCTGCGTCCTTCGGCGGGAGGCTGCGCGGGCTGCTGGGGCGAACGAGCTTCGAGCCCGGCGAGGGCCTGCACCTCGAGCCCTGCAACTCGATCCACACCTTCTTCATGCGCTTCCCCATCGACGTGCTCTTCCTGGATCGCGAGGGCGTGGTGGTCCTCGCCCTCGGTCGGGTGCCTCCCTGGCGTGCGACCCGGATCGTCCGCGCCGCCAGGAGCGTGCTCGAATTGCCCGCCGGGATCATCGCCGCCACCACCACCGCGGAGGGGGATCGGGTGAGGTTCCACCAGCGCCTCTCCCTTGATCGTGAAAGCGCCATCCGGTAGTGGTCCTTCGTTGGCATCGAGGGGAAGAGGATCGGATGTACATCGAGGCAGCGGGCGGCTCGCATGTCGGCAGGAAGCGTACCGGGAACGAGGACAGCTTCCTCCTCCTCGGTGAAGAGAACCTCTTCGTCGTCGCCGACGGCATGGGAGGCCATGTCTCCGGGGAGGTGGCGTCCCGCCTCGCCGTGACGGAGCTCGAGACCTTCTTCCGCCTCACGGGGCAGGATCGCGAGCTGACCTGGCCGTTCAAGATGGATCCCACCCGCAACTACGACGAGAACCGGCTGATCACCGGGATCCGGCAGGCGAACGCCCGCATCGTGGAGCAGGCGCGGCGAAACCCCAGGTACAAGGGGATGGGGACCACGGTCGCCTCCCTCTACTTCGCCGAGGACGTCGCCTACGTGGGCTGGGCCGGGGACAGCAGGGTCTATCGGCTGCGCGACGGCGCCCTGCAGCAGCTCTCGGAGGATCACTCCCTCCTCAACGACCTGCTCCGGTCGAAGAAGCTCGCGCCGGAGGATGCGGAGAACTTTCCGCACAAGAACGTGATCGTCCGCGCGTTGGGGATCCAGGATTCCCTGGCGGTGGAGGTCCTGCGGGACACGCCCCGGGCCGACGACGTCTACCTGATCTGCTCCGACGGCCTGTCGGGGATGCTCTGCGACGACGCCATCGCGAAGATCCTGCAGACCGCGGCGAGCGATCAGGAGAAGGTCGACGCCCTGATCGACGCGGCGAACGAGGCGGGTGGGATCGACAACGTCACGGTGATCCTCGCCCGGTGTCGGGCGGCGTGATCCGAGGCGCCTCGGCGCCGCGCTCGCTTGGCGTCGCGTGGCACGAGCGGGTTCGTCGAGCGAGCGCGCCGGCCTCTTGCCCACCGGAGCGAGCTGCGCGCGAGCGTCCGTGAAGAACTCTCAGATCACCAGGCGCCCCTCGCAGCGCCCCGGCTCCACCACCGCACCCGGGGCGACCACCGTGTCCCGCACCTCGCCTCGGACCTCGGAGCCAGCGAGGAGCACGGCGCGGGGCCCCACCTTCGCGCCCGCGCGCACCTTCACGTCCGCGCCCACGTAGCAGGGCGCCACCAGATTGGCCCCCGCCTCGACGACGGCGGTCGGCGCCTGCAGCGCGCCGCTCCCAGGCCGCAAGGCCTCGGCTCCTGCTGCGGCGGCGATCCGGTAGCGGCCCTCCAGAAGATCGAGGTTGGCCTCGCGGTAGCGCTCGGGGGTCCCCACGTCGGACCAGCGCCCGCCCTCCTCCACGTGCCCCAGGATCGGGAGGCCGCGCTCGATCAGCTGCACGTGCCCCTGTCGGTTGACGCAGGCGGCGCCCTGGGCCGGCAGGACCTCGAAGATCGCCGGAGAGAGCACGTGGATCCCGGTGAAGGTGAAGGATCGCAGCGCCTCGCCGGGGCGCGGCTCCCGTCCCAGCCCGGCGATCCGGGCCACCCACCCTTCCGGATCCACCTCCACCGGCGCGTAGGGGGCGTCCGGCTCCCGCTGCCGGAGGACCATGGTGGCGACGGCGCCTGCAGCGCGGTGGGCGTCGATGGCAGCGCGCGGATCGATGTCGGTGAGGACGTCGCCGTTCAGGAGGAGAAAGGGCTCGCCGCGATCGAGGAGGGGCCTCGCCGCGACCAGGGCGCCGCCGGTGCCCAGCGGCGCGGGCTGCTCGAAGGAGAGATGGAGGCGGAGGGAGAGGCGGTCCGCCGCCTCGCGGGCTGCGGCGGCGACGGTGGCGGAGAGATGGTGGGCGTTCACCACCACCTCGTCGATCCCCGCCCCCTTGACCAGCGCGAGGTTGAGGCCCAGGAGCGTGTCCCCGAGGAGCGGCAGCGCCGGCTTGGCGATCCGATCGGTGAGCGGGCGCAGGCGGGTGCCGTGCCCCGCCGCGAGGACCATCGCGATCACACGAGCTCCGGCACGTGGCGGGCGAGGATCCCTCGCAGCTCCGCCAGCTCGGGTCGCCGCTCGAACGCCTCGCGCACGTAGCGAAGGGACGGCTCGACGTAGGGGAGGAAGGAGGGGTTCTTCTTCACCCGATCGATGAAGACGAAGCGCCCGGCGTCCTTCAGCTTGCGCTGCACCGTGAGGAGGTGGAAGTCGGCGATGAAGGAGTCGGCCTCCAGAGACGGTCCACCCTCCGCTGCGAGCTTCTCCAGGTAGCGGCGCAGCATCCCCTCCACGAAGTCCATGGGGAGCTCGACGTAGGAGTCGCGGAGCAGCGCCACCAGATCGTATTGGAAGGGGCCCTGGAGCGCGTCCTGGAAGTCGATCACCGCCAGATCGTCCCCGGGGAGCAGCATCAGGTTGCGAGACTGATAATCACGGTGGGTGAACCCGCGCGGCAGCGCCGCCAGGGCGTCCGCGATCGCGTCCGCGTGGCGCGCGACCCGCCCCGCTTCGTCTGCGTCGAGCTCGACCCCGTGGCGGGCCGCGAGGCCCCACTCCAGGAAGTGGTCCAGCTCCCAGCGGTAGAGCTCGAAGTCGAAGGCGCGGCTCGAGGAGAGGCAGCCGGGGTCCGGGTTCCGATCGGCCTTGGCGCGCAGGGCGGCGAGGAGGTCGATCGCCTTCCCGTAGAGCAGCTCCCTGCGCGCCTGCGACGACGCCTCGTCCGTGACCCCGATCGAGAGGCCCGCCTCGAAGGTGACGTCCCCGAGATCCTCCAGGACCATCAGCCCCTCGTCGGGCTCGTAGGCGTGGATCTTCGGGACCCGGATCCCGAGCCCGTCCAGGTAGCGGTGCACGTTGACGAAGGGGAGCTCCTCCGGCGCGTCGCCGCTGGTGACCTCTTCGCTCCCAACTCCCAGGGGCATGGACATGACGATCAGGGGACGGTCGGGGAGGCGGAGGCGGAAGTAGGAGCGGTTGGAGGCGTCCTGCTTCAACGGCTGCACGGTCCAGGAGGGATCGGGGGAGCAGCCCAGGGCCCGGGCCGCGGCGCCGAGGAGACGATCGTTGGTGGGAGTGCTCATGGCTGGCGCTGAAAAACTCCGGATCGAGGGGGAGGAAGGGGCGACACGCTGGCCTTGTGAGTAGCACAAAGGTCCGAGGGCTGGTATCTCGCCAGCCAGGGCCCATCGCCGGTCGCTCGCGAGCGGCTGGAGCCTGTCACGCTCCCATCATCAGCGCGGCGGCCCGATCGCCCCTCGGGGTCCTCTTCGCCGCTGGAAGGAAAGCCATGGAAGTCTTCCCGAACATCCTCGCCGCCATCGGTGAGACCCCCCTCGTCAAGCTCAACAAGCTGGTCGGCCCCAACGACGCCACCGTCCTGGTGAAGTGCGAGTACATGAACCCGGGCGGCGCCATCAAGGATCGGATGGCGGTCCACATCGTGAACAAGGCGGAGAAGGCGGGGCTGCTGAAGCCCGGCGGGACCATCGTCGAGAACACCAGCGGGAACACCGGCGCGGCCCTGGCCATGGTGGCGGCGGTGCGCGGCTACAAGTGCATCTTCACCATGCCGGACAAGATGTCGCAGGAGAAGATCGACACCCTGCGCGCCTTCGGCGCCGAGGTGATCGTGACCCCGACCAACGTCCCCGCGGACTCCCCCGATTCCTACTACGAGACCGCCAAGCGGATCGCCCGGGAGACGCCGAACAGCTTCTACGTGAACCAGTATCACTCGCAGGACAACGTGGAGGCCCACTACCTCTCCACCGGCCCCGAGATCTGGAAGCAGACCGGGGGCGAGATCGACTACCTGGTCGCAGGCCTCGGCACCGGCGGCACCATGTCGGGGAGCGGAAAGTTCCTCAAGGAGCAGAAGCCCTCGATCAAGAACGTGGGCGTCGATCCGGAGGGCTCGGTCTACCTCTCGTACTTCAAGACCGGCGAGCTCTCCGAGCCGCACACCTATAAGGTCGAAGGGATCGGCGAAGACATGCTCTGCGCCGCAATGGACTTCGACGTCGTCGACGACGTCCGCCAGGTGAACGACGCGATCTGCTTCGAGTACACCCGGCGCCTCGCCCGCGAGGAGGGGATCTTCGCAGGCGGCTCTTCTGGCGGCGCCGTCGCGGTGGCCCTCGACCTCGCCCGCGAGGTGGGCCCCGGCAAGACGATCGTGGCGATCCTCCCCGACGGGGGGAAGAGCTACATCTCCAAGTTCTACTCGGACGCCTGGATGAAGGCGAACGGCTTCAGCGTCTGAAGGCACGGCTGCCGAGGTCTGCAAGGGCCTCGCGTCTCCTCCTGCGCGCAGGGCCCGGTTCCGGCGTCGATCTCCATTCGAGGGAGCGCCGGCGCCGGCGGCCCGCTATATGAACGCCCTCGCCGCCCCGCCAACGGGCGGCAGCGGGAGCGGAAGGCTGCTGATCCGCTCTCGGGCGGCGTTTTGTGCTATGGTGCGCCGCTCTCAACGCCCGAGACGTGACGAAAGTGATCCGGGAGCGCCTGACGATTCGCCGATCGACCCTCGTTTGCGGGGGGCCTTCGACGAAGCGCGCCAACGCGCGAAGGCCACTGGATTCCCACGTCGGGCCAGCAGCGCACAACCAGTCGACCGCGGCGAAGGCCCCGGTCCGGGAGACAGCAGACGATGGCCTTCGAAGGTGACGGCAAGCAGGGCTTCGATACGTTGGCGATCCACGCGGGACAAGCGCCGGATCCTACCACCGGCGCGATCATGACGCCGGTCTACCTGACCTCGACCTACGTACAGAGCGGGCCCGGGGAACACAAGGGGTTCGAGTACAGCCGCACCCAGAACCCCACCCGCTTCGCGCTGCAGGACTGCCTCGCCGCTCTCGAAGGCGGGAAGTTCGGCGCCGCCTTCGCCTCCGGCCTCGCCGCCTCCACCTGCCTCCTCCAGGGGCTCTCGTCCGGCGATCACGTGGTCGCCTCCGACGACCTCTACGGCGGGACCTTCCGTCTCTTCGACAAGGTCTTCCGCCAGATGGGCCTCGAGTTCACCTACGTGGACATGACCGACGCCGCCAACGTGCAGCGCGCCATCGTCCCGGGGAAGACGAAGATGGTGTGGATCGAGACCCCCACCAACCCGATGCTCAAGCTCGCCGACCTCGCGGCGATCGCCGAGGTCTGCAAGGCGGCCAAGGTGACCAGCGTCGCCGACAACACCTTCCTCTCCCCCTACTTCCAGCGGCCGCTGGAGCACGGCATCGACGTGGTGGTCCACTCGATGACCAAGTACCTCAACGGCCACTCCGACATCATCGGCGGCTGCGTGATCACCAGCGACGAGAAGATCGCCGAGGGGATCTACTTCCGGCAGAACGCCTCGGGCGGCGTGCTCTCCGCCTTCGACTCCTTCATGATCCTGCGGGGCCTCAAGACCCTGGGCGTCCGCATGGAGCGACACCAGGAGAACGCGGCGAAGATCGCCGACTTCCTCGTGAAGCATCCCAAGGTGTCCAAGGTGATCTGGCCCGGCTTGGAGAGCCACCCCCAGCACGCCCTGGCCAAGCGCCAGATGAAGGGCTTCGGCGGGATGATCACCTGGGAGGTGAAGGGGGGCCTCGCCTCCGCCGATCGCTTCCTGCGCTCCCTGAAGATCTTCGCCCTCGCCGAGTCCCTCGGCGGGGTCGAGAGCCTGATCGAGCATCCGGCGATCATGACCCACGCCTCGGTTCCTGCCGAGACCCGCGCGAAGCTGGGGATCTCGGACGGGCTGATCCGGGTCTCCGTCGGCATCGAGGACGTTCGCGATCTGATCGCGGATCTGGAGCAGGCCCTCGCGCAGGCGTGATCGCCGCCGAGGCGCCCCGGCCCGCCTCGGGGCCGAACCCGATCGAGGACCGATTTGACCGAAACCGAGTTGACCGCAGAGGGTAAGACACAAATGCCCAGGACGAAGAAGACTGCGGCCCCTAGGACGGAGGCCGCCCCCACAGCCGCCCCCACACGCGCGCGCCGCAAGATCCCCCGCTGGGAGCCCAGGCCGATCCCCCTCCACCCGTTGGAGGGGCGGCCGGAGGATCCCAGGCTGGCGGCGGCCCTGGCCGCGCGGGAGCGCTGGCTCGGCAGGAGCGGCAGGCCCGCCCTCAAGAGCGCGACCCAGGCGATCGCCTTCGTGCGCGAGCGTCACCTGGTCCACCCGGTGGCGAACTCCGCGCTCCCCAACCTGATCGATCCGCTGGTCGGCAAGAGCTGCTCCGACGAGGAGCGCGAGAGCGGCCCCCTCGCCGCCACCCTCGAGAGCTGGTCCGCCGAGATCCGCGGTGCTCCCGATCTGGTGGAGGCGCGGCTCTGCTTCGACAGGCCCACCCTGGTCTCCTCCGACCTCTGGCCGTCCCTGGCGGTGGTCGCCGCCTCCATGGAGCCGGACCTCGGCAGGGGCGGGGTCCTCACCCCCGAGGCGGAGGAGGTGATGGAGATCCTCGAGCGCAGGGGGAGCGTCGCCGCCGATCGGCTGGCGCGGCTCCTCGACCTCTCGATGGAGGAGTTCGCTGTGGTCCAGGGCGAGCTCGAGAGCCGCCTCGCGGTGCTCTCGCGCCCCGA
>Ga0180215_1005035_pt1 | contig 11468 bp, 9 predicted proteins | sample eDN3rd37CBELigBY_FD_128871 | JGI IMG/M metagenome (GOLD analysis project Ga0180215, IMG submission 128871) | Enriched backyard soil microbial communities from Emeryville, California, USA - eDNA 3rd pass 37_C BE-Lig BY (version 2) (version 2) | ecosystem: Environmental > Terrestrial > Soil >...
ATGAACGGCGTCACCGATGTGATGATCGCGCTGGTCGATGTGCTTGACGTGTTCGATGAAATCCGGATGTGCACCGCTTACCAGTTTGCGGATCACCAACTGCACCACGTTCCTGCACTTCTGGATGATCTGGTTGGCGCGGAACCGGTCTGGCAATCATTACCGGGGTGGAACCAGGACACCACATCCGCTCGCACGTGGGATGATTTGCCGGAGGCTGCCCGTTCCTACCTCGATGCAATCGAAACCACGATCGGGGCACCGGTGAACTTTGCCGGAGTTGGTCCGGACCGGGAACAGACGATCGAGCGCAAGCGATAGGAAGGTGCACCTGCCTGGGTCCGCACGTCGAAGGAGCACAACATGCCACAGAATGTCATCCTCGATTCAGTCGCAATACGCAAGCTGATTCCACACCGGTATCCATTCCTGCTGGTGGACGCCGTGATTGTGCTCGATCCCGGTGTCAGTGGCGTTGGTATCAAGAACGTTTCCGCCAACGAGCACTTCTTCGAAGGGCACTTTCCTGAATTCCCCATCATGCCCGGTGTGCTGATTGTCGAGGCACTTGCCCAGTTGAGCGGCATCATTTTGGCCAGCAGTGGCGAGCATGAGGGCAAGATTGGTCTCTTTGCCGGAATCGATGGGGTCCGCTTCAAGCGGCAGGTGAAACCGGGTGATACCCTGCGCCTTGAGGTCCAGGTAGGAGCCGTGAGGAGAAGCATTGGAACCGGCACCGGCACCGCGACGGTCGACGGTGAATTCGCCTGCAAGGCCGACCTGATGTTCGCCATGGCCCCCGATCCCCGAATTTCCTGAAAATTCCACTGTTCCTGCTACAAAATACGGGAATCCATGGGAACCAGCACTATCGGCTGTCGTTATACTTGCGACACGATGGTGTGGTTGAATCCTGCCGGGACCGGCGACTGGCCTTTCTGGCAAAGGGGGAATTGTGGCGGCATCGGGACGAATAATCGGACTTGTCCTGCTCGGTGCGGGGATCGTGCTTGGTGTGGCGGTCAGTGCCTGGATCCTGGCCGGAGTCAACGAAGGTAACCTGGAGGGTTCAGGTGCGGCACTCGGATTCGTCCTGTTGTTCGGATTCCTGGTGTTGCCGCTCGTAGGTGGTGGAATCTTCTTCCTCGTCAAGGGAAGTGCCGAAGCGAAGGAACTCAAGGAGATTTCTGCCCAGCGCGCCCTGCTGGATATCGTCAAGACCCGGGGGCAGGTGCAGATTTCCGACCTCGTGCTTGAACTGAAATCGACAACCGACAAGGTGCAGCACGATCTGCACCAGCTTGTCGGGCGGGGATTGTTCTCCGGTTATGTTGATTGGGACAAGGGAATCCTCTATTCCGTCGAGGCTTCAAAATTGCAGGGACAGCAAACATGTCCCAACTGCGGTGGGCAAGTCGAACTGGCCGGCAAGGGGCTGATCAAGTGCCCGTATTGTGGCGCAGAGATTTTCCTGTAATTCGCCTAATGACCGAAAGGACGGCGCATGGAGCAACGTATTTCCGGCTGGCTGGCAACGGTGCCAGGCTACACCGGATATCGATCCAAGGAAGTCCGGCGTGACGAGGACAAGCGGGTCCGCGAAGCGACAGCGGCCCAACTCAACGCCATTGCCGATCGCCTGACGCAGGCGGGGGCCGATCTGGTTGCCAGCCGGCAACTCCACCGTATTTCATCCATTGAAAGTGCCCTCGCCGACACCCGGCACCTGGCCGACCGGATACGCAATGCCAGCTATGGATATGGCGGCATCTTCACTGAACGGTCGATCGATGACCTGGCGCTGGACCAGTTGCGCCAGTTCGATCTGGCTCTGCAGCGCGAGGTGTCCGGGCTGGAACAGGCAGCGGACGCGATTACGACCGATGTGGGACTGAACACCTACCGGACCGAACTCGGCCAGTTGACGACACTCTTTAACACGCGCTCGGACGTGGTCGATACCGGACGGGCAACAGCAGACGAACAAGCCCTTGCCCTGCTTGATCAGCCAGCCAAGGCAACTCCCAGCCCGCTGCTGAATGTCAGTGTCGGTGATGCGCTTTCCGTCCTCGGTGACAATTTCACGGCTGATGCCACCATCGATTTGCAGTATCGCGACCTGCGGATCAAGCTGATCCGGATCGACAATGACCAGCAGCAGGGCGAACGGTGGCTGCTCGGGTCGTCCTCGGTCGAAACATTCCCCTCGGCCGATCTGGTCGAGGCCACGAACACGGAAACGGCTGTGGCGACCACTGGAACCTTCAGTTCCCTTCCGGCGACCGCATCATTGAAGGGGCCGCAGGGCTCGAACGACAATGTGCCTGTCTCCTTCTCCTACGCCAATGACGAATCGGCAATCTCGATGGAAATCAATATCGGGGGAACGGTCCGCTCCTTCAATGGCCGACTTCTCAAGGACATCGATGTCGAAATCTATGGACCGACCGGCAAGTAACACGTACAGCAGGAAAGGAAACATGCAATGGGTATTCTCGATCGCGTTTCCCGTCTCGTCCGCGCAAATGTCAATGACCTGATCGACAAGGCTGAAGATCCGGAGAAAATGATCGACCAAATCCTGCGCGACATGCAGTCGAATATCGGCACTGCCCGGCAAACTGTTGCCTCGATGATTGCGCAGGAGAAGGAACTCGAAGCCGATCTTGCGGAAACCCGCCAGCTTTCCGGCGAATGGGCCGAAAAGGCGAAGCGCGCGGTTGCCGCAGGCAAGGACGACCTCGCGCGCGAGGCCCTTCGCCGCAAGCGGGACAACGACGAGAACATGAAGGTCTACGAGCAGCAGCACGCGGCACAGCAGCAGACTGTCGGAAAGCTCAAGGACCAGCTTCGCCTGCTCGAATCGAAGTACCAGTCCACCATGGGGCAGCGTGACAGCCTCATCGCCCGGCAGCGGCGCGCCAAGGCCTCGAAGCAGATTGCCCAGCAAGTCACCACACTTTCCCCACTTGATGCCGGTTCTGAACTGGATCGCATGGAGCGAAAAATCCGGGGGACCGAAGCCGAAGCCGCGGCACTCAACGAACTCGGTTCCACCTCTTACGATGCCCAGTTCCGCGAACTCGACTACGATGTGGAAATCGAAAAGGAACTCGAAGCGCTCAAATCCGGCAAGCCGATCGCCGGAGCGCTCTCCGATGGCAACGAATCGACCATCGAAGACGATCTTGCCAGCCTGAAGGAGGCCCAGGCGAACACGGTAGAAAACCAGTAGCCACCACCCTGGCAGGAGGGAAAAACCGCCCGTCCTGCCAGGATCCCGTGAAGCTGGCGTTCCTGCAGAGCGTTGAGAAAGGCGACGGCCGATGGCTATTATTGACCTGATTGAATATCCAAACGAGCAGCGAAACGAGTTGGTGCATCGCATTCCCGAAACAGGCTCGGGTGAATTCCGCCTCGGTTCGCAACTTGTGGTTCGCGAAAGCCAGAATGCCGTTTTCGTGCGCGATGGCAAGGCACTCGATGTGTTCGGACCGGGACGGCATACCCTGTCGACGAATAACATCCCGCTCCTTGGCGGGGTGATTGGTGCATTGTTTGGTGGGAAATCACCATTCACGGCCGAAGTCTATTTCGTGTCGATGCGGCAGTTTACCGACATGAAATGGGGATCGGCTCAACCACTGGTGTATCGCGATACCGAACTCGGCATGATCCGGCTGCGTGCATTCGGCACCTACAGCATGCGGGTGCGCGATCCGCAGGTGCTCGTGAACCAGTTGACAGGGACGCGCGGTTCCTTCACCACTACGGGTATCGAGGATTTCCTGCGCAGCATCATCCTGAACCAGTTCAACGACTTGCTTGGCGATGTCCAGACGTCGATTCTCGATCTTCAAAGCATGACGAAGGAAGTTGCCGACGGAACGCGCCTGGCACTTGCGGATCAGTTCAACCGGCTTGGATTGGATCTGATCACCTTCAATATCAGTGCAATCACACCGCCTGACGAAGTGATGAAGCGGATCGACGAGCGCTCCGGTATGGCCGCGCTTGGCGACATGCGGACGTACACCCAGTTCAAGGCGGCAGAAGCGCTTGGCGATGCGGCGCGAAATCCCGGTGGAGCCGGCGACGCCGCATCGACAGGAATGGGCCTTGGTGCGGGTCTGGGTCTGGGCCAGGTGATGGCTGACAGCCTGAGGCAGGCCCAGCAGGGACCGGCCCCGCAACAGGCTGCTCCGGCCGCCGCTACGGTTCCCTGCCCGAATTGTGGCAAGGGAATACCGGCCGGTTCGAAATTCTGCCCGGAGTGCGGTCAGAATCTCCAGCAGGTCGCCTGCCCGAAGTGCAACACGCCAAACCCGCCAGGTGCCAAATTCTGCACCAATTGCGGTACCAATCTCACCACATAACTCACTTCAGGTTCCCGACTCACGAGCCCGGCGCATTCCAAAACGCCGGGCTCGTTTGTGCTGGTTTTGTCCCTCATCCCACCTGCACAACGGTTTGGCAGTGAAGTACCCTGATTCTCCGCGTACGTACGCTTCGATTGCCCTTTAAATACCCACGAAAATGCGGTATAATAAGGTGTTTGGCTCATCTCTTGTCATCCAAACCCAGGAGCCCATTATCGTGGAAACAGGAAATGTCAGAATTGCCAGCATTGACTCGGAAATGCGGCAATCATATCTCGATTATGCCATGAGCGTCATTGTGCAGCGGGCGCTTCCCGATGCACGTGATGGTCTCAAACCGGTTCATCGCCGGGTGTTGTACGCCATGCACGAAATGGGTATGCGCGCCAACACACGCTATCGCAAGAGTGCCGGTATTGTCGGTGAAGTCATCAAGAACTTTCACCCTCACTCCGATACTGCCGCCTACGATACCCTCGTGCGTATGGCGCAGGATTTCAGCCTTCGCTATCCCCTTGTGGATGGTCAGGGCAACTTCGGTTCAGTCGATGGTGACAGCGCCGCGGCCATGCGGTACACCGAAGCCAAGATGGCACCGATTGCCGAAGAACTGATGGCGGATATCGAAAAGAACACCGTCGATCAGTATCCGAATTACGACAACACCATGCAGCAGCCGACGGTGTTGCCGGCGCGCTTCCCCAACCTGCTTGTCAATGGCAGTGCCGGGATTGCCGTCGGGATGGCAACCAATATCCCGCCGCACAATCTCTCGGAAATTTGTGATGCCGTGGGTTATGTCATCGACAATCCTGAAGCAACGCTCGATGAATTGCTGGAGATTGTCCCAGGTCCGGACTTCCCGACTGGCGGGACCATCCTCGGCCGGGAAGGTATCCAGGCCGCATACGCGACTGGTCGCGGTCGCGTGGTCATCCGGGCGAACGCATTCGCCGAGGAGCAGGAACGCGGCAACCGCATGCAAATCGTCGTCACCGAACTGCCCTACCAGGTCAACAAGGCGCTCCTGCTGGAACGCATTGCCGACCTGGTGCGCGAAGGCAAGATGGACGGCATCAGCAACCTGCGTGACGAATCCGATCGCAGTGGCATGCGCATGGTCATCGAACTGAAGCGCGATGCCCAACCAAAGAAGGTGCTGAACAACCTGTTCAAGCACACTGCATTGCAGCAGACATTTGGGGTCAACATGCTGGCGCTCGTGGAGCGGGGAACCCAGCCACGGGTGCTCACGCTGAAACGCGCCCTGCAGGAGTTCATCACTCACCGGCAGGAAGTGCTGACTCGCCGCACCGAGTACGAACTCGAACGTGCCCGGCGCCGCGCCCATATCCTCGAAGGCCTCAAGATCGCCCTCGACAACATCGATGAAGTCATTGCCATCATCCGGCGGTCGCAAAGTACGGAAATTGCCCGCAATAACCTGCGGTCTGCGTTCGAACTTTCCGAAGTCCAGGCGAATGCCATCCTCGATCTGCGACTGGCGCGTCTTGCCGCTCTCGAACGGCAAAAGATCGAGGATGAGTACAACGCGGTCATGGCCGAAATTGCCCGTCTGGAAGAATTGCTGGCCAACCCGGTGATGATCCTTAACCTGATCAAGGATGACATGGCCGAGATCAAGGAAAAGTACGGAGATGCTCGGCGCACCCTGATCCAGAATGTGTCCGGCGATATCGACGATGAGGATCTGATTCCGGAAGTCGATGTGCTGGTGACTGTCACGCAAAAGGGCTATGTCAAGCGGATCGCAGACGAGACCTACAAGGTCCAGCATCGCGGTGGCAAGGGCGTGACCGGGGTGACCATGCGAGAGGCAGACACCCCCCAGCACATCATCGCGGCAAACACGATGGACTACCTGCTGGTGTTCACCAATCGCGGTCGTGTCTACCAGATCAAGGTGCACGAACTCCCCGATGCCGGACGAACGGCCAAGGGGTTGCCGATTGTCAACGTGATCGCCATGCAACCCGATGAATCGGTAACCACCCTGCTCAAGGTAAAGGATTACAAATCCGCGAAGTACCTGTTCTTCACCACCCGGCTCGGTCGGGTCAAGCGTGTAACACTGGACCAGTTCCGCACCGTCCGCTCCAATGGCATCATCGCCATTGGCCTGGACGAAGGCGACGAGCTGGCGTGGGTGCGCATGACCGATGGTGACAGCCACATGGTCCTGGTCACCTCCGGTGGCCAGGCGATCCGGTTTGCCGAAGACGATGTCCGACCAATGGGTCGCAGTGCGGCCGGGGTGATCGGAATCCGGCTTGATCCGGGTGATCAGGTGATTGCCTCAGCCGTGGTCAAGGATGACCTCGATTTGCTGGTCGTTTCTTCAAAGGGACTCGGCAAGCGCACCGAGATTGAGCAATACCGGCCACAGGGTCGCGGTGGCAAGGGTATCCAGGCCATGCGACTGACCAACCGGACAGGTCACATCGTGGCCGCGGGCATGGTTCATGAAGACGACGCTGTGATGCTGATGAATACGCGCGGAATCACCATCCGGATCGCCGCTTCGTCCATTTCCAGGATTGGTCGCACCACGCAGGGTGTAACCCTGATGCGGCTGGGCAAGGATGAGGAAGTTGCCTCGATGACGATCATCAATCCGAAGGATCCGGAAAGCACCGCCCGCCTCAACAGCCTGGAAGAAAATGGAGCGGTGGACGGAGCAGGAAAATAGCGGTCGGCAGCAGAGCAGGTGACAGGGTTGCCTGTCTGCCGCAGTCTTTAGCGCACCGGGATCGTCATATCGAGCGATCCCGGTGTCTTTTTTCATCTGCAAGCAGCGAGATCGCGCGTTATGCCAGCCAAGAACGCAACCGGGTGGAAATCCGCCTGGAACACCCTGCAGGAACTGGACGAAGCCTGGCCATCCGGCGAGTTTGTTTCCGCTCCAGAAATCGATGCCTGGATCGAACGATTCGGCGTGCTGACAGGGAAATCGTCATTCAGTGACCTTGCGAAATCGGTACCGATGCAGCGGCGTGATGCCTATATCGAGCGCATCCGCCGCTTTTCAGACCCACGCACCGCATTCCGCACGCAAAATGTCGAATTTGTCGAGAATCGCCTTGTTGAAGATGCAGAATGGTTTGAATCTCTCGAAGCCTGGCCTTTAACAGATCGACAGCGCAGGGCCGTTGTCATCAACGAAGCTGCCAATCTGGTCGTGGCGGGGGCCGGTACCGGCAAGACGTCCACCATCATTGCCAGAGTCGAGTATCTCGTTCGGCGCCAGCTCGCCGCCCCGGATGAAATCCTGGTCCTGGCATTCGGGACAGATGCTGCAGCAGAACTCAACCAGCGCATTGCGGGTCTGGAACACGCATCGAGCGTTCGCGCTAGCACGTTTCATTCACTCGGGTTTCGCATCCTCGGTGATGTCGAGGGACACCGCCCTCCACTGACGGCGCTTTCCAGCAAGACTGGCTCGCTGCAGATGTTCGTCTATCAAACCCTGCAGCAACTGGTAACCCACAAGGAATACTGGCGGTTGTTCGATGCCCTTGCCCGGCTGACCGGAACGAACGAGAACCTGATCGAACCGGTGCGCTCCTCTCGTACCGGCCGCGGCGAGATGCACACTCAACTGGTGAAGGACCTGGCCGAATGCGTGTCGTTGTACAAGGGGCAAGATCGGGACATGCTGTCCCTATTGCGATCGGCGACAAAACCGGAGGCGAAAGTCTTCCTCAATATCCTCGAACTGGTAATGCAACGCTACCAGGAAGAGTTGGCATCATCTAGCCAAATTGATTTCAACGACATGATCAATCGCGCACGTGCTCACGTGCGTTCCGGAAAATGGCGGAGTCCCTACCGGCACATCATCATCGACGAATTCCAGGATATCGCAAACTCGACATGGGATCTGGTGCAGGCATTGCGACAGCAGGTACCTCACGCTCGCCTGTTTGCTGTTGGCGATGACTGGCAAGCCATTTATGGCTTCAACGGTGGCGATGTCAGCATCATGACGGACATGGAGCAACGTGAACCGGCACTGGCCCGAACCGATCTCGATGTTGCCTTCAGGTACCAGCAGGAACTGCTGGATATCAGTTCCCAGTTCGTCATGAAGAATCCCCGCCAACTCCGCAAGAAACTGAAAGCACAGCAGGGAAAAGGCAAGACGAAACCGATCTGCATCATCTTTGCCGAAGAGGAACGCAAGGACGACGCGTGGAACAAGGTGCTCCAACGAATCGCCAGGCAGACGCAGGGTGAGTTGGCCACCGTCTTCGCCCTGGGCCGGTACACCTTCAATGTGCCGCGTTCCGCAGCCGCGATCACCAGGGATTTCACAGCCCACAACTTGCAACTCAAGTTCATGACAGCGCACCGGGCCAAGGGACTCGAAGCCGATTATGTCGTGATTCCGGAGATTTCCGCAGGTGAATATGGATTCCCGTCGAATCTGGAAGATCACCCCGTGATCAGCATGCTGAGAACATCGCAGGAAACGTTTCCCAATGCGGAGGAGCGGCGCCTGTTCTATGTTGCTCTCACCCGAGCACGGCAGCGCGTGTTCCTGATTGCGCCTGCCGATAATGCATCCCCGTTCATCAGTGAAGACCTGATGAAGCCCGAACTGCGCAAGTTCGTCACGGTCATCGGAAAGCCGGTGGAACGACCAACCTGCCCTGATTGCCACCAGAAGACGATTCGAAAGCGATCCGGGAAGAACGGAACGTTCTGGGCCTGTTCACGGTACCCGACTTGCCGTGGAGCATTGCCGAATTGTCCCGAATGCCAAACTGGTGGGCTGTACCAGAAGCAGAACGGAGGCAGGTTTCATTGCACAAGTTGTGAGCGCACCTTCCCGATCTGCAAGGATTGCCACCGTGGTGCGGTCTATGATGGTGAAGGAAAATATGGTGTGTTCGAGAAATGCACCAATTACCGGAATCACTAGCGCCCAATGGCAAGGAATCCGCGCTCTGTGAAGAAGCGATCCTCCGCAACCGACAGGGAATGACCTAGATTGAAATGGTGTGCGAAGGCTGGTTCATCAGGCGGCGCGTTTCCCTGACCCACAGGCTAAGGGTCGGTACCGCAATGGCCAGCACCACCGCGACAAAGACGATGCCAAAAAACAGCAATTTGCTCATCCAGCCAGAGCCAATCGGAAACGCCGCACCGGCCCGGTTTGCCGGCAAGGCAATGAACTCCAGGGCGATCGCAACTGGCGCCACCAATGTCGGGTAGGCGCCCGGCAGGATCGAGGCAATGACAGTGAGAAACGCCACAGAGAGATATATAAGCGATATTCCAAGGAGGGCAGACCGGAATCCGGTGATTTCCGTGGGACCGGCAAGCAGCGGTACCAGCATCGCGGCGGGCAGGAACAGCACCCCGGCGTACTCCGGATCCTCATTCGAAAGAACGGCACACGCCACCGCAATGGCAACCAGCACAAAGGCAATACCGAGTGTTGTCAGCAAGGGTGCCAGCAAGGTCCCGTTTGAACTGTCCAGGTATGGCACCTGAACCACGCTTTGCCGGATCACCAGGACCGGAAACACCAACCCTAGCACGAGCAGGTTGATGATCGCCGTCCGGCGCCAGAGTGGCCGCGTGTTGGTATTGGACAGGACGAAGACAAGCAGGCTGGGTATGAGCAATCCCAGCGTCCATACCGGAACGCCCAAAGGTTCCAGTGGACCGATCATCAGCACAATGACCGCGGCTATCGCCACCAGCACGTCGGGTAGTGTCTGGCTGAGAATCTGCTGTGGTGAAGGAAGCACGATTCGCGGTCCGGAGCGTGGAGATCGTTCCGTGCGCTTTGCGCGAGACGCTGGTTCCTGCTTGCGCTGGGTCGAGCGGTCACGCGTCCGGCGGTATCCGGTTGATGCAGGTTGTGATCCCCGCGTGGCTCCTTGTCTGCGACGTTCCATTCGATTCCAGTTACTTTTTCAGGAGAGAGGCGATTGGCACCTGTGTTCGCTTGCGCTGCCTGAAGGATGACAATTCCGTGATCCCGCACAGTTGCAACATCGCCAGCGTCTCCTCAAAACCATTGCCAATATGGTGGGCAAAATGTGAATCGCTCCCGATGGTCATCAGGTTGCCGCCCATCGATGTGTACAGCCCGACAATCTGGCCGGCGGGCATCGACGTCTTCGGTGCCTGGCGCAATCCGGACGTATTGATTTCAAATGACGTGTTCTTTTCGATCAGTACGGAAAAGAGCTGGCGCAGCAACTCCTCGCAGGCAAGCGGATCATAATCGCCTGCCGCCGGAGGAGCGTATCGCTTGGGCAGATCGATATGGCCAAGGGTATCGAACCAGCCGGTTTCTGCTGCTGCAATCAATTGCACGTAGTAGGCTTCAAACACCTGCTGGACGGATCGATGATCGAAGTATTCGGGAAAGATGATTTCTCCATCATCCCCATAATGGCAGGAGCCTATGATGAAATCGTACCCGGGATGCGTATCCAGCCACTCACCCACTTCATCCCTGATCCGGGTGTTGAAATCGACTTCGGCACCAGCAAGAATGGTCAACCGGTCACCGAATGCTTCTCGGACCCGGGAGACATCTTCCATGAATCCATGGTAATCGTAGTAGCCATAGGACATGTCGGCGAGTTCGTGCTCAACATGATCGGTGAACGCAATTTCCGTGATGCCGGCGGCAATTGCTGCCTTGCAGGATTCCTCAATGGGGGTATCGCAATCTGCCGACCGGGTTGTGTGCACGTGGTAATCGAACATCGAACGTCATCCTCCGCCGCTCAGTGTACCCTGATCAAAAAAACCGTGTCTCTCAATGATTGGAAGCGGTGAACCAGGTATGTGGAACCATTTCATCGACTGGCTCGAAGAACTTGGCTGGACCTTGCTACACATCGGTCAGCAGGCGGGCCAGGCCGTGATCATTATGGTCATTGCAGTCATCGCCGGCAATTACGCTCGCCGGTTCATTGTGCGAAATCTTTCGGCCAGATCCTTTGGCCGGAATGGCGCACTCATGATCGGCCGATCTGTTTCCACCATCCTGGTGATCGTCGGTGCACTGGCCGTGATTGGCAATCTCGGCGCGAGCTGGAC
>Ga0180215_1005037_pt1 | contig 11460 bp, 9 predicted proteins | sample eDN3rd37CBELigBY_FD_128871 | JGI IMG/M metagenome (GOLD analysis project Ga0180215, IMG submission 128871) | Enriched backyard soil microbial communities from Emeryville, California, USA - eDNA 3rd pass 37_C BE-Lig BY (version 2) (version 2) | ecosystem: Environmental > Terrestrial > Soil >...
CGCCTGCTCACGATGGTCACCGATGTGAGCTCGTTCGCCCTGAACGTCACCTCTCTGATCGGTCTCGGCCTGGCCATCGACTACGGACTGTTCATCGTCAGCCGATTCCGCGAGGAACTCGAGGGCGGCGCCGACACGGCGGCGGCGACCCGACGCACCGTCCTCACCGCGGGCCGAACGGTCATGTTCTCCGGGCTGCTGCTGATCTGCGCGTTCGCCGGGATGCTCGTGTTCCCGCAGGCGGTGCTGCGATCCCTCGGTCTCGGCGCGATCGCAGCGGTCCTGAGTGCGGCTGTGCTCGCACTGACCGCGATCCCCGCGCTGCTCGCCATCCTCGGGCCACGGATCAACTCGCTGACGTGGAGCAAGAACGCCGCTCATCGCGGTGAGGCGCGGGCCCGGCGTTTCTGGGGTTCGGTGGTCGTCGGGGTGATGCGGAGGCCCGCGGTCATCGCCGTCGCGATCGTCGCGGGTCTGCTCGTGCTGGCGTTCCCGGTGCTGCGCGCCTCGTTCGGGGAGGTCGAGTACACGGCTCTTCCGGAGAACGCCCCGGCGCGCGTGGCGACCCAGGCGTTGCTCGACGACTTCCCGTCTACCGGTAACGGCGCCACGCTCCTGGTGCGAGGGAGCGACGGTGGCCCGCCGTCCACGACCGCGGTCGGCGAGGTGTCCCGCGCGGCGGCCCGGGTGGACGGCATCGCCCAGGCGTTGACGGTCGCCTCGAACGGCGACGTGACGGTGGTGCAGGCCCTGTATGCGCAGGGTGTCGACGGCACCGCCCGGGCCGGCGACATCGTCCACGAGTTGCGGGCGGTCGATGCGCCGGCCGGCACCGAACTGCTCGTCGGTGGCGGCCGGGCGATGGTCGACGACGGCAACGCTGCCATCTCCCGGTGGCTGCCGGTGATGCTCGCGATCATGGTGGTCTCGACACTGGTGCTGCTGTTCCTGGCGTTCGGGTCGGTGGTGCTGCCGCTGAAGGCCGTCGCGATGGCAGCGTTGAGCCTGGCCGCCACGTTCGGTGTGCTGACCTGGGTCTTCCAGCTCGGGCACGGTGCGGAACTGCTCGGGGTGACCGCGAGTCCGCTCGAACCGTCGTTCGTGGTGTTGATCCTGGCGGTCGTGTTCGGCCTGTCCACCGACTACGAGGTGTTCCTCATGTCCCGGATGGTCGAGGCCCGCGCCGCCGGGGCGACCACCGAGGAGGCGGTGAAGTTCGGGACCGAACGCACCGGCCGCGTGGTGACGGCGGCGGCACTGCTGCTGATCGTGGTCACCGGCGCGTTCACCATCTCCGGGCTGTCGATCATGCGGTTCCTCGGTGTCGGCATGATCCTCGCGCTGATCATCGACGCGACGGTGGTGCGGATGCTGCTGGTGCCGTCACTGGTGAAGCTGATGGGCGAGGCCAACTGGTGGGCACCGGCGTGGATGAAGCGGGTGCACGAGAAGGTCGGCATCGGGCACTGACCGAAGGTCGGCATCGGGCACTGACCGAAGGTCGGCATCGGGCACCGACCCGGTGATCAGCGGCCGGCCAGGATCCGGTAGCCGCGCTCGTGCAGGCGACGGTGTTCCGCCCATCTCCGCGCGGTCCAGGCAGGTTCGGTGTGGGCGGCGGTGATCGCCGCGGCGGTCGAGGCGTGCAGGTCGAATTCGAGGTCGCGGCGCAGTTCGGCAAGCTCGCGGGCGCCGTCGGCAGCGACGATCCGGTCGATCGTTCCGGCGACCTGGTCGTCCGCGTCGGCGAGGATCCGGCGGTGCGCCCGCGGCAGCACACCCCACATCACGACGATTGCGACGACCACACCGATGACGGTCTCGACGAGACGTTCCCGTGAGACCACGACCAGATCCGCCGGTGTGCCGAGTGCTCCGAGGAGCAACGCGAGCGGGGTGATGAACACCATCGCGAGCCCGTAGTTGCGCACCAGATATGCCTCGATGCCGGCCATCATCGCGGCGCAGACCAGGACGAGCGCGGCCCCGCGCACGTCGAGCAGCGACAGTCCTGCGAGCAGCGCCAGCCCGAGCGCGGTACCGACGAATCGGTGCGCCGCGCGGTAGCTGCCGAGGATCCGGTCCGGCCCCTGGTGCAGGATCATCGCCGCTGTGATGACCGCCCAGTCCGGCCGTCCCAGTCCCGCCGCGACCGCGATTCCCCCGGCTACGGGTCCTGCGACGAGCAGCCGCAGCACCACCGTCACGGATCGGCCGCCCGGATGCGCTGCACGCGCGAGCCGGTAGCGGACCGACGGCCGGCGCAACGGAACCTGCGGACGGAGGTCGTCCTCGGGGTCGGCTTCGTGGTGATCGACGCCGTGCAGCACGGTCGCACACCGTGCGTGCGCGCTCTGCAGCGCCCGGACCAGCGGATCCTCCGATCCGACGAGCCCGGCGTCGTGCAGGCACTGCCACGCCGCGTGCAGGTCGTGCACTGCAGCGCGACGGTGGGCCGCCGAGTTCTCCTCGCACACGGCCTCGACCGCGGCGACCGCGGCGGCAACCGCGGTCCGCTCGGCGGTGCGCGGCCGGGCGACCACACCCGACATCGCGACCGCCAGCGCGGCGCCCGCCCCGATCGCAGTCCATCCCACGATCGTCGCGACGGGTACCCCGGCCGCGGGCAGCGACGACGCGATCTCGAGGGCCAACAACATGAGGAACGCACCGGGCGCACCGAGTCGCAGGGCGTCGACGACGAACGCACACGACGCCACCACCACCGTCATGGTGAGCACCACGAGCATCGGCCACCATGCGGATCCGCCCGCCGCGACGGCGCTGTGCACCACCGACCCGACGGCGGCTCCGAGACCGGCCAGCGCGACGAGCACGCACCCGAGGATCCCCACCGCCCGCCACCGCACCCGGTACGGACGGGTCTCGCCGTAGACGACGGCGAACGCCCCGAGCGTCGCGATCGCGGACACCGGCCCGGCTCCGGCGAGGACACCGGCCAGTCCGGGCACCGCTACGGTCACGGCCGCGCGCGCGACCCCCGGCCATTTGCGTCCCAGCCTCGGTATTCCCACCATCGCCGGCCACGGGGCAGCAGGGGAAGGAATCGGCAGGTCTACTCGGGGCACGACCATTCAGATTAGGAGGATCGCGGTCGCAGCCCCGAATCCGAAGCCTCGGGTGAGGCGCATCTCACCCGCTACAGCGCGGTGACCTTCGACGCGACGGTCGGGCGCACCGGCTTCGGCGCCGCACCACAGCTCGCCGGTCGCGCCGGCAGTTCGTGTAGCTCGACGTCGACGCGCCAGGCGCGGCCGTCGCGGTGACGCACGATCGGTGAGGCTGCCTCGTCGACGGTGAGGGCATCGATTCCGGCGGCTGCGTCGATACCGGCGGCGGCGTCGAGTTCGCGCACCGCGATCTCCGCGACCTGACCGGCGGCGGCCCACGTGCTGCGTCCCCGCAGCCCCGGCAGGTACACCTCGCCGGCGGCTGCGGCACGCACCGCGTCGGCGCTGTGCGCGGCGTCGAGCCGACCGTAGGTATAGCCGGTGGGCAGCAGGATCATCGACGGTGCGAAGCGGTGCCCGCCGGTGTGCGAGCACTCCCACACCGTGTCGCCGAACTGCTGCGCGAGGGCGGCCGCGATCGGGCGGCCCCGCACCGCGCAGCACTGGTCGCGTTTGCCGTGTGCGCACACCAGCACGATCGGGTCGGTCACCGCGGCGCCGAGAAGGGGCGCCGGGCCGGTGACGACCCGGGGCACGATGTCGAGCAGCTCGGCCGGTTCGGTGATCTCGAGGCGTTCGCACCACGTGTTGCCGGGTTCGGTGCGGGCGATCAGCACGGTGCGGGTCGGGCGCTCCACGTCGCGACCGGGACGGCGGATGAACTGGATGCGCACCCCCGCCGCGTCGGCGCGGGCGGACAGTTCGGTGGCGAGCTCGGTTCCGAGGGCGGTGCCGTCGAGCACGTCGCGGCCCCACCCGGAGGGAACCTCGAGGCACACATATCCCGCGGCCGTGGCGGCGGTGCCGGGCAGCGGCTCCTCGGGGACGGACGGCGCGGAGCAGATCGGGGCGGCGATGGTCACCCGGCCATTGTCGCCGGTGCGGTCGTTCGTGGAAGCGTCGGCCCTCGGCGAGCTCCAGGACGAACTTCTCAGCCCTTCTCACCGCGCAGACGTCGCAACCCGGCGCGGGTCCACACGCGCAGGAATCCTTGGGACAAATAGGCGAAGCAGCCGAACGCCAGCGCCCACTTGGTGACGCTGATCGTCGAAGCGGCGCGAACCGTGGTGTCGTCGATGCGGTCGCGGTGGTCGAGCAGATACAGCCCGGCGATGTTCTCGACGTAGTCGCTCGCCGCCGCGGCCACCGATGCCACGGCGAGGGTGCGGCGGGTGCCCGCCGACAGTGGACGATACTGGTCCAGCGACCGCGCTCCGGCCCGCAACGCAATCGCAAATGTCAAGGGGTGCACCATGTCCCAGTAGTAGTGCTGCCGGTAGCGCTGCAGGTCCTCGGGCTGGAGATTGTCGAGGATCTTCCGGTACTTGTCCGCCGAGAAGGTGGTCTGGATCGCGCCCACGGTCGGGGCCGTGGACCCGAGGACGCGGGCAACGTTGGCCTGGGAAACCACGAACACCGCGGCCGAGCCGAGGAGCCGACGATCCGATGCGGTGAGAGCCATGCGCACGATGCTACCGACCGCGCAGCGCCTCCGGGTGAATCATTCGGTGCCGCCATCCGCGCGGCCGGGCGACAGCCGCCGATGCCCGGCTGCGCGCGGATGTCCGCCACGTCCGCTTCTCGAATTCCCTGCCACATCGTCGAATTCGCGGTATCGACTCGAGCCGTCACCTGCAGTACGCGCGAACCGGTGGCGTGCACTATGGTCTACAACCGCAACCGCACATCTTGGGGGGATGAACGTGCCGGATTCGATCGAAGCCGACCTGGATCACATACTTTCGGTCTCTGCGATCTTTCGATCCGTTGCGCGCAGGGTCGGTGAGGTCGACACGGAACAGGTATCGGCGGGAGCGGCCGACGGATTCCCGGGCGGAGCTGCGATCGTCGACGCTTTGGCACCCGTGCAGTCTGCCGTCCAGCGCGCGTTCGTCATCCTCGCCGACCGCGCGTACTCGACCTGCGACACCATGGACCGCGTCTGCGAGGACTACAGGAACACCGATGATTTCTTTGCGGCCGAATTGAATCGGGCAATCCCGTCGTGATCCCGTCGATCACGAACGTCCGAAACTGGACCCCTGCGGTACTCCACGACCGTGCGCTGGCCGTCGACGGGCTCACTTGCGTCCTCGGCGGCGCCCGTGACGAGTACGCCACCACGGCATCGACGCTGTGGCAATCGTGGGTGGGTCGCGCGGCCGAGGCCGCAGAGGATCACCTCGACCGGGAACACCGGCACTTCCGTGCGATCGCCGAGGAACTCATCGCCGTCTCGGATCAGCTCCGCCGGGCCGACACCGCACTGACCTTCGCCGTGCTGTCCGCGCGCAATGCGATCGCGAATGCCGAACGCAACGGATTCACGGTCGACGATTCCGGGATCACAGCAGGCCCGGACACCGGCGCACCCGAGACCGCGATCGAACACGTAGAAGCGATCCGTGCGGCAATGCAGACTGTCGGCGAACTCGACGATCACTATGCGCGAGCCCTCACCGAGATCGTCACGAACCTGCTCGAGATCATCCCGAAGGGGGCAGTTCTCTCGCCCGGCGAAGCCGCCCACGACTGGGCGTCGCTCACCGACGGGACGCTGGACGCCGACGAAATCGGGCGGTTGCTGTCCAACCTGACGGCCGCCGGGCTCGACGGGAACGCACTCGCCGCGCTCGCCGCCGGAAACGAGATCTCGATGCTTCCGGCGGGATCGATCCGCTATCTCGAGGAGTTCTACCGCCAGGGCGGCACGGACGGCTTCCTCGCGTTGCAGCACGCGCTCGAACAGGACGGCAGCCCCAGGGCGGTCGCGGCCGGGCAGGCACTGGCCTCGGGGATTCTCATACTATCGAACGAGAACGTCGTGGATGCCGACGGACAGCGCGGCGGCTGGGATCGGCTCCCCGCCGACGTACGCGACCTGGTCCGGTTGAATCCGCAGACGCCGCCGCCGGCGACTCTGTCCGAGTTCCTGGATTCACGCTCGCCGTTCGAACGCGAGCGATTGGAAGGCACTGCCGGAGCCGCGGCCGCGGCGCATGCCGCGATGCTGAACGACCCCGGTGACGACTACGCCCAGCGTGTCGGCCTCCAGAACGATTTCTGGCGGTACGTCGCGGCAGCGGACGGTGTGCCCGGCACACAGCTCGCCACGGAACTAGTCCGGGCCGCAGCCACCCAGGTGGAACTTGTCGCCGCCGATCCACCCGAGCGCACGGTCGTCAGCGACGCGGCCTACCGATTCCCGGGCGATGTCGGCGAATCGCTGCTCGATGTCGCCACTCGCAACAACGAGGCGAATGCCCGGATTCTCACCGACGACTTCGACGGCGACGGAACACCCGATTCCCGCCGCGACACGGTTCTCGATCCACTGTTCGCCCACGAATGGCACGACGAGGGAGCCTCCCTCGGCCGGCTCACGTCGTGGATGACGGACGACGCACTCGCAGCGCACGCGACGGGTGACACCGGCTCCCCCGACTTCGATCGCCGGGACCGGGCGGACCGGGCGGCACTCGGGCTCGCCACTTATCTCTCCGATCCCGACCACTACGAACGATTCATGGATATGCACGGGCCGGACTCCTCGAATCTCGGGGAGGTGAATCCGGAACTGCTGCACGCCGCGAGCCGGGGGCTCGTCGGCTACATCCCGCACCTCGCCGGTATCGATACGGACAGCAGCGAATGGGGAACCCGCGCACTCGAATCGAGCGACGCCGGCGACAAGCGGTTCGTCCACGCCCAGCGGGTGTTCTCGCTCATGGCAACCGGACAGGATGCGAACACCACGTTCATGGGCGGTGCGCTCGCCTTCCAGGAAAGCTACGACCACGTATTCGTGCGCAGCCTCGTCGAGCCCGATAAGTGGGGAATGATCTCGCCCGACACGGCCGCCGCCGGAAACAGCGCACACATCCAGGCACTGATCGACACCGGCATCTACGGCGCCGCGCTCGAACAGTCACGGGACCAGGAGAACATCGCGAACTTCGTCGCCGAACGACGCAACCAGGCATACGACGTCGGCTACACGATGATGCGCAATGCGGTCGCCTCGTTCCTCCCCGCGAACTTCACGGTGGGAATGGGGATGGACATGTTCAACCCTACTGTCCGGGACATCTTCACAATTCCCGAGGCACCGACGGAGAACTACGCGTTCACGGTGAACGAATCGATGTTGGACTCACACAACGATATGCGCATGATGCGATATTTGATCGAGGAGGTCGGGACACCCCGGCACCCCGCCGCAGTCCAACACTTGACGCTGATCGGATTGCTCGACGAAAACGCGATGCTGGCGCACAACGCTGATGCGCAAGCGCAGCATGATGCCCAGACGATTCGAGCCAGGATTTCATCCGCAATGATCGCCGAATACGGCACCAACCTGCTCGAACGCTACAACGACGAGTACCGTCTGAGCTACGTTGACGTCGCACCCGCCACACATCTCGGCGCGGACAGGTGACGCATGAGATTCACCACCTGCGCCAAACTGGCGGCTGCGATTGTCGTGCTGACCGCGTGCAGCACTCCCCAATCCGCGGATCGAGAAAATGCGACCATGAATACGCCCGGGCAGGAATCGCTCCCGGATCGCTCCACGTTGTCGCACAGATGGTTTGCTCCCCGAGATGTCGACCTGGATGCGCCCGCAGTTCAGGTCGCACGCGCCTACCGCGAATCCGACAACCTCTATCGAAGCACCGGGGATCTGCGGGCGGCGCACCCGGGCTTCGACGGCCTGTTCCGAAGGGGCCTGGACGCCCACACGACTCCCTATCGGAGAACAGGAACGATAGACGACCACATCCTCGATGTCCGATCGATTACCGACCGCAGGGACCGGACTGTCACTCGGGTGGTGATCTGTGAGGATCGGACAGGGATCGCGGAGCCGACCGGCGATATGTGGACGGTCCGGGAAACAGGAAGCGGACCGATCGTTCTCGTCGTCGAACGCGTCGGTGATACGCGCGAACCGGCTTCCCTGGATCCCGCAGCTCGCGTCTCCAGCCCGGCGTGGAATGTGTTCGACGGTTGGAAAGTCGAAGACAATCTCGGCGCCACCGATGCCACCCGCGAATTCTTCTCCCGCGACGATCCCGAGGATACACACCTCGAGAACCTTTGCCTGTTCGAACAGCCCCGTCTGAGACCTGATGTCCAACCCGGCGACGTTCTCACGACCGCACCCGTCGTCGAAGTACCGGTCCCCGGCTGGCCGACCGAAATCCGCGCGCCCGGATGACAGCCGCCGACGACCGGCAGCGCGCGGATGTCCGCCTTGCAAGCGGCTGCGGGCGACTCCCTCAGAGTTCGGCGACCTTCAGCAACATCTCGGCGACGACCTTCGGTTCCGTGATCATCAGGTCGTGCCCGGTCTCGATCTCCCAGACCCGTTGCGCACCATCGGATCTTCCCTCTTTCACACCTTCGATCGCGCTCAATTCGGAGATGCACACGACGTCGGTTCGGGGAATCTTCCGCATCGCGGCCTCGTTGATCAACAACAGCGGTTGGACGAAGGTCTCGAGCGGATGCGGCGTGAGCCGATTCTGCATCCACTCGAGATCGTCGGGGTCGGTGACCCCGTACAACCGCCCCATCTCGGGTACCGGCCACAACACGAGTTCGGCACCGTCGACCTCACGGATGGTGCTGCGCGCGAATTCCATGAGGGCCGGGGCGATGTCGGTGAGGGACTGCCCGTCGGCGGGGCTCGCGGCGTCGAGATAGACGAGATGACGGATCCTTCCCGGCGCCCGGTCCGCGACTCCGGTGATCACCATGCCGCCGTAGCTGTGACCGACGAGGATGACGTCGCTCAAACCCTCGAATTCGAGAACCGCGAGGATATCGGAGATGTGGTGATCGAGATCGATACCCGGACGCACCAGATGGGCACGGTCACCGAGACCGGTCAGCGTCGGGGTGTGGACGTCGTGGCCCGCGGCGCGCAGCAGCGGCGCCAAGCGCCCCCAGCACCACCCGCCGTGCCCACCGCCGTGTACCAGAACAAATGTCGCCACCACGTACCCGCTTCCCCCTGGCAGAATCCCACTCCAAAAGATGAATACCACGTTCTCCAGCAGACCGGAAATGGGTGGTTCGCGTCAAATGTCGTAATCGACGACGACCGGCGCGTGATCGCTCATCCGGCGATCCGCCGACGGTTCCCGGTCCGTACCCCCCACGGTCGCGGTGCGCGCCAGACCCGGAGTCGCGAGGTGGTAGTCGATCCGCCACCCGACGTCGTCGGTGAACGACTCCCCCATCCACGACCACCACGAATACGGGCCGTCGACGCCCGGATACCGGCTGCGGACGACGTCGACGAGGGTGCGGGGCGAGAGCAGCGAATCGAGCCACGCGCGTTCCTCCGGAAGGAACCCCTCGGCCTGATTGCTGCGCCGCCAGTTCCGCACGTCGTGCCGGGTGTGCGCGATGTTGAGATCGCCCATCAGCAACAGTTCCCGGCCCTGCGCCTTCGCCGCGCGGCGCGACCGCGTCAGCTGCCGCGCGAAGGCGGCGAGAAACCGCATCTTGCGCTCGTATCGGGCGCCGCCGTCCGGCGCCTCCCGCATCCGCCCCGGCTTCTGCAGGTGCGCCGGAAGACCACCCTTCGGCAGATACAGCGACGCGACGGTGAGCGGGGCGTCGGCCAGATCGACCTCGATGTACCGGCCCTGGCCGGCGAACTCCCCCAGCCCACGCGCCAACGGCACCCGTTCGAGATCGACCCGATCGAGGTGTTCCTCGCCGGGCGCACGCAGCAACGCGGTCCCGCTCCAGGTACGCACCGCGGCCGGTGGCTGCGCGGTCAGGATGCCGACGCCGTTGCGGCCGGCGAGAGTGCCCTCGTCGTAGGCGAAGTGGTACTTGCCGAAGACGCCGGGCGGAATCGCGGCGGCCGGGGCACGGACCTCCTGCAACGCGACCACGTCGGGGTCGCGTTCGCGCAGCCAGTCCTCGAATCCGCGCCGCTGCGCCGCGCGGATGCCGTTGATGTTGAAGGTCGCGATCCGCACGGTCAGTCCATGAGAAACGGCAGCACGGCCGCTTCGAAGTCGCGGAAACGGTCCCGGTGGATGCTGTGCCCGCACGCGATGTCGCGGAGGGTGCAATTCGGCAGTGCCGCGGCAGCCTCGGCGAGCAGGTGCGGATCGACCATGCTGCCGGGCCGCGCGCCCCGCAGGAACAGGGTCGGCGCGGCGAGGTCCGGCAGCCTCTGCCACCACCGCGGATCCGGGGTGCGGAACTGTTCGATGGCCGAGGCGGTCATGCTCCGGTCGAACGCGACGGTCGCGCGCGGGTTGCGCACCAGACTGCTCGTGGCGTGCCACAGTTCCGCGACCGTCGGACGGCGGGACGGGATCTCCGGGACGGGATCGCCGGCGCGCAGCGGCAGCGGTGATTCCTCGAGTACGAGACGGCGCACCAGGTCCGGGCGATCCTGGGCGATCAGCGACCCGGTGCGGCCGCCGAGCGAATGACCGACCAGGTCGACGGTGTCGAGGTTCAGGTGGTCGCACAAACCGGTGATGTCGGCGGCGAACTCGCCGAACAGGTACGACCCGGCTCGGGCGCTACGTCCGTGCCCGCGCAGGTCGATCGCGACGACCCGGCGTCCGGCGGTGACGAGAGTGCGGGCGAAGCGGTCCCAGGTGCGGCTGTCACCGCCCATGCCGTGCACCAGCACCACCGGAACGGGGTGGGCGCGAGCGCTCGGCGCCGAGTCGCGGTAGGCGATCGCCACACCGTTCGGCTGGGCTGTCAACACGGTTTCCACGGACATCGAGCCTACTCAGTCGTAGACCCCCTCCACTTTCCAGCCGCCCGAGGTGTGGATCACCAGCAGCGCCCGCGACCCGTCGAGCAGCACCTGCAGCCGCGCCACCGCCCGGGCCTCGGCCGGATCCCACCAGTACTCGTCGACCGGCCAGGGTCCGGCCCAGCCCACCACCTGCCATCCACGGCTTCCCCACCGCAGATGTGCCGGTGCCGCGCTCAACAACCCGCGCTCGGTCACCGCGACCTCCGCGCCCGCGTCGTCGAGCAGCGCAATCGACGGCGGAACGGTCAGCACCATGGCCGGGGCGGGTGGCGGGAGCCGCCCCGGCCACGGCGCCTCCGGGTCCGACGCGGGGACCCGCTCGTCCCCGACCGGCACCAGGGTGATGCGTTCGGCCGGGCCCCGGCCGCCGCTGAGCACCCCCACGAGGACGGCCTCACCGCCGAGCAGGCCCTGCACCCGCACCAGCGCGCGGCGGGCCCGTTCGTCCTCGTCGCCGAC
>Ga0180215_1005039_pt1 | contig 11457 bp, 12 predicted proteins | sample eDN3rd37CBELigBY_FD_128871 | JGI IMG/M metagenome (GOLD analysis project Ga0180215, IMG submission 128871) | Enriched backyard soil microbial communities from Emeryville, California, USA - eDNA 3rd pass 37_C BE-Lig BY (version 2) (version 2) | ecosystem: Environmental > Terrestrial > Soil >...
AAAAAGCATTTTGTAAAAATTCATATTGAAGGATTCCTGCAATCATCTGCCTGCTCCTTTATCGTGGTGATGATGGTCATGATGATGGTCATGATTATGTGTCAGAACATGTACATCATGCCCGTAGATTTCTGACATTTCATTTATATTTAAGCTTTCAAATTCTGCTGTATTTCCATGGAAATGCAAATTCTTATTCAGGCAAGCCACATGAGTGACTTTATCAGAAATTGTGCCAATGTCATGTGTAACCAGCAATAGAGTTATACCAAGCTTCTTATTTAAATCATCAAGCATCTCGTAGAAAGACTGGACATTTTTTACATCTACACCTACTGTGGGTTCATCCAATATTAGCAATTTTGGATCGCTTACCAATGCCCGGGCAATGAAAACCCGCTGCTGCTGCCCGCCTGAAAGCTCGCCTATATTGCGTCCGGCAAACTCTTGCATGCCAACAGATTCAATAGCATGCAGAACTTTTGCCTGATCGGCCTTGCCCATAAATTTAAAAAGCCCCAGCTTCTTTGTAAGGCCGCTTGAAACGACTTCAAAGACCGTTGCCGGGAATCCTGTGTTAAATGAATTTGCCTTTTGAGAAACAAACCCAATGTTCTGCCAATCCTTAAAGCGGCTTATTTCATTGCCAAACAGTTTGACGCTCCCCTTCTGCACTTTAAGCAAATTCAGGATAAGCTTTAGCAGGGTTGATTTTCCCGAACCATTTGGCCCGACGATTCCAAGGAAATCTCCTGAATTAATGGTCAGATTAATATCCTCCAGGACATTTTCTTTCTCATATCTATAAGAAACATGATCTATTTCAATAATTGGCTGTGCCATTTTTATCACCTTACATATTAAGAATCATTACGATTTACTAACACAGTATACAGGAACCTGCATTCAAAGTAAAGGTACATGCTTATTTATTGGAATTTCAAAACTTATTGTCACTATTCATATTCTTAACTCATAAAGTACTGAGGAGGAGTGATGAACATGAAAATATTCGAAAACATCATTAATCACAAACTAAGCAATATTACAGCAGATGAATTATTAAAATATGGAGAGCAGTTCAACATCAGAATTACAAAAGCGCAGGCTCAGAAAATTGCAGACCATTTGAGAGGAAAGCAAGTAAACATCTTTGATGATCGGGAACGGACAAAAATAATAAAAGAAATTGCCAGGATTGCGGGTCCGGAAACTGCAAGGGAAGTAAACAGGCTGTTTTTGCAATTTACAAAATAGGACTTGGCTTATAATACTTAATTACTCATGCAAAAAGCTGTGCATTCTCGGGCACAGCTTTTTATTATAGTTATCCAGCCGTAATGGCTTCTAGTAGATTTTCATTGAATTCCTGGCTGCGCAGCATATTAATTTCTTGCTTATAAGGCGCTTTTTTATTGTTTTTATCTTCGCCAACATAAGGAGTCTCCAGAATTTTAGGGATATCCTGTAATTGAGGATGATGAACAATGTAGTTTAACGCACTGAAGCCAATGTGGCCAAATCCGATATTCGCATGACGGTCTTTACGCATTCCGCGCTCATTCTTACTGTCATTAATATGGAGCACTTTCAGGCGGTCAAGCCCAATAATCTTATCGAATTCTTCCAATACACCATCGAAATCATTTACAATATCATATCCTGCATCATGCGTATGACAAGTATCAAAGCATACAGATAAATGGTTGTTATAATTGACTCCCTCTATAATCATAGCCAGCTCTTCAAAGGATTTCCCGCACTCCGAACCTTTTCCGGCCATGGTTTCTAGTGCGATCTGCACATTTTCTTCGCCATTTAAGACTTCATTCAAGCCCTCCACGATTTGTTTGATGCCGGCCTCTGTTCCAGCTCCTACATGTGCACCTGGATGAAGAACAATCTGCTTAGCACCAATCGCTTCGGTGCGGTCGATTTCAGAGCGAAGGAAATTAACGCCTAATTCAAATGTTGAAGGGTTTGAAGTATTCCCGATATTGATAATATAAGGAGCATGTACAACGATATCAGCAATCCCGTGCTCTGCCATATGCTTCAGCCCGGCCTCAATGTTCAGATCTTCGATTTTTTTTCTTCTTGTGTTTTGCGGGGCTCCTGTATAGATCATAAATGTATTGGAGCCATATGAAACAGCTTCTTCACTTGCTGCTAAAAGCATTTTTTTTCCGCTCATGGACACATGTGATCCAATTTTCAGCATGACGATACCTCTCCCTTTAATATTTCTTTTAAAAATTTGTTTTACTTATAAACCATGCCCGTTGATTTCCACTGCGTGCATTTTGATTTCCGGAGGAATGAGAGCCTTCTCGGATTCGACTGCAGGGTCTCTCACTCCCTCTCCTCCCGCAGGACTTTGACTAAGCTTCCTTGAATTAACTTTTCAAGAATCAAATCCCATCAGCTCCCAACCAACTCAGTGGTTAAGACGAGTTAGCAGGTCAAAAGTCTTGCAAAAATTTATTTGCGCTTTATTCTTCTTTCGCGTTTTTTAATTTTATCCATTTCCCATTTCATTTTCTTTTTATATCCTGGTTTTACTTTTTTTGGTTTTTTCACTAGTGATGCAGCTTTTTTATCAATGTCATCTGTTTGTTTCTGTCTTGTTTTTCGCTTATTGCGATTATCCAGGTCTGTCCATTCACCTTTTTGCAGATCTTTGTGCTGGAATTCCAATCCCATTTTTTCAAGTCTGTTTAATGCATCTTCATCGGAAGTCTCATACACCGTCACAGCAATTCCCGAGAATCCTGCACGCGCTGTCCGGCCAACCCGGTGTATATAAAAATCAAGATCTGTCGGAAGTTCATAGTTGATTACATGGCTGATTCCCTGTATGTCAATGCCCCGGGCTGCCAGGTCTGTTGCCACAATATATTGAAACTCAAGGTCGAGAATCTGCTTCATCATTTTCTTTCGCTCACGAGGGTTAAGGTCTCCGTGAATCCGCCCGACTTTTAGACCTTTGCTGATTAATCCGTCTGCCACTTCATCTGCCTTTTTCTTGGTGTTGGTAAAAACAATGGCTAAGTAAGGATTAAGCGAAGTCAATGCTTGGTAGACAAGTTCCACTTTGTTTCGATGTCTGGACGGCAAAAGCCAGTGCTCAATATTAGCTGCTGCTGCCTGCTTAGGCTCAACGTGAACATATTTCGGATTTTCCATATATTTCTTCAGGAAAGGCTTTAGCTTCTCCGGAATGGTAGCTGAGAACACAAGCATCTGAAGCTTTTCCGGCATCCTTGCTGCAATCTGATCAACATCCTCAATAAATCCCATATCAAGCATTAAATCAGCTTCATCCACAATAAGAATTTCTGCAGTATGCACAAATAGCGCCTGTTCCTTTACAAGGTCATTAATTCTTCCAGGAGTCCCTACAACCACATGAGGCTGTCTTTTCAGTTTTTCAATCGTTCTCTGCTTATCTGTTCCGCCGATATAGCAGCGGGCAGTTATCTCTTCTCCTTCTGGACAATGCTCTGTTACTTTAAGAATTTCATGATAAATCTGGTTGGCCAGCTCACGTGTCGGTGCAGTAATAATGGCCTGAACCTCCTGGCGGGATGGATCAACTTTTTGAAGAATAGGCAGTACGTATGAATGAGTTTTTCCTGTACCTGTCTGCGACTGGCCAATGGCGCTTTCACCCTTCAGTACTGCAGGAATCATTCTTTCCTGAATTTCTGTCGGCTCGAAAAAGCCAAAATCCTTAACCGCTTCTATAATAAAAGGCTTCAAATTAAATCGGTCAAATTTCGTTTCGTTCATATAAAAACTCCTCAATTATTCAGATTCGCCTCAGTTCAGGCAGCATCCGAAACATATATTAGTGAAGTAAGATCTACTAGTATCAACTGCAACTTGCTGGTTCCGAGCTTTTCCTACATCCTGTTATTATAATAAAGTTTCCTGCAAATAACCACTCATACAGGCATTTATATTTTTATGATAAGCTTTTTGGGCGATTTTAATAAATAAATTGGTTTCTTCTGCTTTATGCCTAAACCAAAATGGGATAAACGCATACTTTATTATATGAAATTTTATTAAGAAGCAGAAATGTGCAAAGAAAGGAGGCCAATAGATATGATGCCAGGATCAAGACCCCCTATGCGCGGAGGAATGCCTCCCCATCCTTTTATGACACCGATGCAGGGAAGACCTCCTATGGGGCCAATGATGAGCGGTCCTCCGGGAATGAAACGCGGTGGAGGCAGGGGAGGATTGCTTTCAAAAATATTGGGAAAAGGCAATGCACAGCCTGCAGCCGGAATGGGGGGAGCAAGAGCAGCAGGAGGCTCCCCCGCAGGTGGAGGCATATTGCAGGCAATAAGCAACCCTTCTTCCATAAACGGCTTTTTAACAAACACTCAAAAGGTTCTAAATACCGCACAGCAAATTGGACCAATGGTTCAGCAGTATGGTCCGCTGGTCAGGAATCTTCCTGCTATGTGGAAACTTTATAGAGGTTTGAAAGATGCCCCTGAAGCTGATGAGACCGCTTCTGAACCTAAAGAGGAATCCAATCAGACGAAAGCAGAAAAAAAGAAACCAGATTCCCAGAGCAAAAAAACCAAAAAGGCACCTGTCTCTGAAAAGCCAGCCGTTAAATCATCTTCAGCAGAAGGTATTTCCAAACCTAAATTATATATTTAAAGAAAAGGATGCTGAGGCATTCTTTTTTTGCTTTTTATTAAGAAGAATTACTCCTTTTGTAATATCGGTTTATCTCTTATATAATAGAAATGCAATATGGGATTTTTCCGCATTAGAAATAGAACTCACTTCAATTCAGATATAAGCTTTCATTAGGGAGGATAAGCAGATGAATGTCATAAAAATCTCTCCTCGGGGGTATTGTTACGGTGTGGTGGATGCAATGGTTATTGCCAGAAACGCTGCACTTGATCCGTCATTGCCAAGACCCATCTATATTTTGGGTATGATCGTTCATAACAAACATGTAACAGATGCTTTTGAAGAGGAAGGCATTATTACACTTGATGGGAAAGACCGCAAAGAAATCTTAGATAAAGTCGATAAAGGCACTGTCATTTTTACAGCACATGGCATCTCACCTGAAGTGCGTGAAGCAGCCAAACAAAAAGGCCTTGTGACAATCGATGCTACGTGCCCTGACGTAACAAGAACACATGATTTAATCAGAGAGAAGGAAAAGGAAGGTTTTCAAATCATTTACATTGGCAAAAAAGGCCATCCAGAACCTGAAGGTGCAGTAGGTGTAGCTCCTCAAGCAGTCCATTTAGTGCAGACCATTGAGGATGTAAATGAACTTAGCATACAGGCTGATAAAATACTGGTGACTAATCAGACTACAATGAGCCAATGGGATGTCGTACATGTTATGGATCAGATAAAGGAAAAATATCCTCACGCAGAGTTCCACAAAGAAATCTGCATGGCTACCCAGGTGCGCCAGGAAGCTGTTGCGGAACAAGCTGGCCAGGCTGACGTTTTAATCGTCGTGGGGGACCCAAAGAGCAATAACTCCAATCGTCTTGCACAGGTATCAGAAGAAATTGCCGGTACAAAAGCCTACCGCATTGCTGATATAACTGAACTGGATGTGAATTGGCTAAAAGATGCAACGACAGTTGCAGTCACAGCAGGAGCCTCTACACCGACACCGATCACAAAGGAAGTCATCACGTTCCTGGAACAATTTAATCCCATTGATGAATCCACATGGTCACGCGAGAAAAAAGTGCCATTAAATAAGATACTTCCTAAAGTGAAGAAGCCTGCAAAGCTATAATCAAAAAGACCGGTCCCTATAGGAGACCGGTTCTTTTTTAGTCAAACAAACTTAAATGGATCCGTATGAATTTCAGAAGGAAAAATGGATACGCTATACCCTTTTCCAGAACACATCTGTACTAATTTTTGGGCAACTCCCTTTTTCATTATTTTTTCCACATTATGTCCCGGATCAACAATATTGAGGCCCATCATCATGGCATCATGTGCCACATGATAATACATGTCACCTGTAACATATACATCAGCCCCCTTCATCTTTGCTGACATGAAGTATTTATTTCCATCTCCGCCCAGGACAGCAACTTTCCTGATTTTGGATGAGAGGTCACCTACTACCCGGACTCCATCCACTTCAAGTGTATGTTTTACATGCTCTGCAAATTCCTTTAGAGTCATCTCGCTGATTTCTCCAATTTTTCCAAGCCCAAGAACTTCCCCCTTGTTTTCAAGCTTATAAATATCATAAGCAACTTCTTCATAAGGATGGTTTTTGAACATGGCCGACAGCACTTTCTTTTCTATATGTTCAGGATAAATGGTCTCAATGCAGACTTCTTCAACAGTCTCAAGCTTACCCTGCTGGCCGATATGCGGATTGGCCTCCCCATTAGGCTTAAACCGCCCTGTTCCACGGGAGGCGAACGAACAATGACTGTAATTGCCAATTGAACCTGCCCCTGCGTTTCCAAGCGCTTGCCTTAGTGATTCAGCATTTTCTTCAGGTACAAACACAGCGAGCTTTTTCAATTCAGTTTCATATGTTGGATATAAAACTTCTGTATTGGTCAGCTTCAGTGCATCAGCAAGCATATCATTGACCCCGCCTTTGGCGATATCCAAATTGGTATGTGCTGCATATACGGCTATATCATGTTTGATAAGCTTTTCAATAATTCTTCCGGATGGAGTATCCGTTGAAATTTTTTGCAGCGGCCTGTAGATTAACGGATGATGAGCAATAATCAGCTGTACCTTCTTTTCAATTGCCTCATCAACGACTTCTTCCAGCACATCAAGGGCAATCATGACATTTTCAACGGGGGTGTTAAGCCTGCCGATCTGGAGGCCGATTTTGTCTCCTTCCATCGCATATCCTTTTGGGGAGAACTGCTCAAATAATTGGATAATCTCATGTCCATTTATTTTTTTCACTGTTTTAGTACCTCCTCTGCCATTTTGATTTTCTCCTTCAGCTCCTGTTTTCTCTTTTCTGTTTCGCTGGAGTATGCAGCCTTATCGAGCTGCAAAAGGATTCTCTCCCAATTTTCCCTTTCACCAATCCACTTGTTTCGAAAAACTTCGGATTTTTGCTCCATTAGAAAAGGGCCCATCAGCAAACCTTGTTCTTTATTCTTGTATGGTTTCAAAGGCTCTCCTTTTTCAGCTGCAAGGATTTCATAAATCTTTCCGTCTTCTTCGAGAATTTCTTCAGCGATTAGCTCCCAGCCGTTAGCAATCAGCCAGGTTCTAATCGAGATGGCACTTAAATTCGGCTGGAGGATAAGCCTCTTTATAGCAGCAAGCTTGCTCTTCCCATCTTCAAGAATGCTCGCAATTAAAGCGCCTCCCATGCCCGCAATGGTTATACAGTCTACTTCGCCTGGCCCAATTACTTCAAGGCCGCTGCCTTTTCTTACAGAAATCTGATTTTCGAGCCCTTCCATTTTCACCTGTTTTTTGGCTGATTGAAACGGCCCTTCCACCACTTCACCAGCAATAGCAAAAGGGACAATGCCTTTCTTTACTGCGTAGCAGGGCAAATACGCATGGTCTGAGCCTATATCAGCCACTCGTGAACCAGGGGGGATATAATTTGTTACAGCTTCAAGCCGATTTGATAATTTCTCTGTATTCATTCTGTCACCACTTATATATGTATTGTAACAAGCGCAGAGCGCCTGCCTATCTGCTCCTCCTGAGAGAAAAGCTAAAAAAAGCTATCGTAATTTGCGATAGCCTTTCTTATAGTATAAAAAAAGTCCTTTACATATGCAAAGGACTTTCATTATAGGTATTACTTAAGGCCTGCTAACCATTCAGCCATTTCGGCAGCTTTGTCTTGAGGCACTAATCCTGGAGGCATTGAGCCTTTACCGTTTACTACGATATTTGCGATATCATCTTGTGATAAACGATCGCCTACACCTGTTAGAGCAGGACCAACTCCACCTTGATACTGGTCACCGTGACATCCGATACAGCTCTTCTGATAAATTTCTTCAGGGGTTGCAGCTGCAGTTTCTTCAGTTTCAGCACCGCCGCCTTCCTGTTCTTTAGCAAGCTCTTCCATATCGCCAAGACCTTTAAAAGAAACAAGGAACATTGCTACCACACCAAAAACCATAATTAACACAAATGGAATGATTGGATTGCGATTCATGATTTAACCTCCCTTATGTAAGCACATTCAGTTTAAGTAAGTATACAAACAATCTCTATTTTACTTTAAAAAAGTCAGAAGGAAAAGCCCTATTGTAAACTTTGTCAAATCTTGTTCATAAAATGGACAAAAACTCCATCCTGAGGGTGGAGTTTTTGTCCTTCCTATTATTGGATTCATAATAAATTTAGCACCCAATAAGGCGTGCAATGACCATTCTTTGTACTTCTGAGGTACCTTCACCTATTTCTGTGAGCTTTCCGTCTCTCATGTAGCGTTCTACATGGTAGTCTTTCATATAGCCGTATCCTCCGTGGATTTGGACGGCCTGATCAGCGATTTCCATACAGATTTCAGAAGCATAGAGCTTGCACATGGATGCTTCTTTTGCGAAAGGTCTGCCCTGGTCTTTCAGCCATGCAGCTTTGTAAACCATATTCCTTGCCAGTTCAATTTTCATTGCCATATCTGCAAGTTTAAATTGAATAGCCTGAAAATCTGATAATGAACGGCCAAACTGCTTGCGTTCCTTTGCATACTGGAGTGCCTTGTCATAGGCAGCCTGCGCTATTCCTAGAGCCATAGCTCCAATTCCAATACGCCCTCCATCCAAAGTAATTAAAAATTGTTTAAAGCCCTCTCCTTTTTTGCCGAGCAAGTGCTCAGTCGGAACGCGTACGTCTTCAAGGACAAGTTCAGTAGTATTTGATGCATTGAGTCCCATCTTTTCGTAATTATCGATCACAGTAAATCCTTCTGCATCCGTTGGAACAATAATTGCGCTTATTTCTTTTTTGCCATCCTTTTCACCGGTGACAGCAGTCAATGCTAAATGCTTAGCATAGCTTGCATTTGTAATGAAACACTTATTTCCGTTAATGATATATTCTCCATCTTTTTCTACGGCTGTTGTTCTTGTACCGCCTGCATCAGAGCCTGCATTTGGTTCTGTCAGACCGAAAGCTCCAAACGACTCACCTGTACAAATTGGCACCAGATATTTTTGCTTCTGCTCTTCAGTTCCAAATAAATAAAGCGGTGCTCCGCCAAGAGAAATATGCGCCGAGTAAGTGATTCCGGTAGAAGCGCACGCTCTGCTCAATTCTTCTGTTACAATAGCGAAACTTACAGTATCTGCCCCTGCCCCACCATATTCTTCAGGGAAAGGAAGTCCCATTAAACCAAGATCCGCCATTTTTTTAAAAACTTCTATCGGGAATTCTTTTGTACGGTCTCTTTCCAAAGCCCCCGGTGCCACTTCTTCCTGAGCAAATTCCCTTATGGTTTTATAGATCATATTCTGTTCGGCCGTCAAATCAAAATTCATTTACATCCCCCTTAAACACAAAAGTTGTTGTATACGCTTTCATTACTATTATATAAGGGATGCAAGAGTTTTCTCAACATTTAAAAACTTTTTAAAATATTTTATTATACGAATATAGAAATAACTATTAAAAAGCATCCTAGCGCCCCGGAAATCCATAAATATTGAAACTTCAATTTCAAACCCGCAAACAGCCAAAGAACACAATTAATTACTAGGGCAGCATAGAGAGCTTTCTGGTTTTCGCGATATACCTCCGATACTAGTGCAACAGATCCCATCAGTAAATTCAATGCTGCTGATATGATGGGAATATGCATTAATTTTGCTTTCCTGAAAAAATAAAAAACAAAGAATATACACGTGAAAATAAAAAGAAACAAAATGGCAGTTTGCAAAATAATAGACAATTCAGTAAAATAAATTAATAAAGCAGAAATTGGAATAAGCAGCAAGAAAATAAGATTGGCCAGATACAGACCCATTACACTTTTATGCTTTTTTATTTCCTTCGGCTGACTTCCTTCCGTATAAAGAGCCAGCAGGTAGTCACAATATCGATCAGGGAGCATTCGGCTTTTCTTCCAATACAGAAGTTCGTTAACAATGACCTTTTTTCTGTTTTCATCCAACCAAAGCACATCCAGTCAAAAAAAATAGTTTACTTCCATTTTAAGAAGTAAACTATCCACTGGCAATTCTTTTTTATTCTAAGAAGTCTTTTAAACGCTTGCTTCTGCTGGGATGACGCAGTTTTCTTAAGGCTTTGGCTTCAATTTGACGTATACGCTCCCGGGTAACGCCAAATACCTTGCCAACTTCTTCTAAAGTCCTGGTTCGGCCGTCGTCCAGTCCGAATCGAAGACGAAGAACATTTTCTTCCCGGTCAGTAAGTGTGTCAAGAACATCTTCAAGCTGTTCCTTAAGGAGTTCATATGCCGCATGCTCTGATGGAGAAGTGGCATCCTGATCTTCAATAAAGTCACCTAAGTGAGAGTCATCCTCCTCACCAATAGGTGTTTCTAATGAAACAGGTTCCTGTGCAATCTTAAGAATTTCTCTTACTTTATCTGGAGTTAAATCCATATCTTCAGCAATTTCTTCTGGTGTTGGTTCGCGGCCAAGATCCTGAAGAAGCTGACGCTGGACACGGATCAACTTATTGATGGTTTCAACCATATGGACAGGAATACGAATTGTACGGGCCTGGTCAGCAATTGCTCTTGTGATGGCCTGGCGGATCCACCATGTTGCATACGTACTGAACTTAAATCCTTTGCGGTAGTCGAATTTTTCAACCGCTTTTATCAGTCCCATATTTCCTTCCTGAATAAGGTCAAGGAATAGCATTCCGCGTCCCACATACCTTTTAGCAATACTTACAACCAATCGGAGGTTAGCTTCTGCGAGACGTCTTTTTGCTTCTTCATCGCCTTCCTCAATTCGATTGGCAAGTGCGATTTCTTCCTCTGCAGAGAGTAAATCAACACGTCCAATCTCTTTTAGGTACATACGGACAGGATCATTAATTTTCACACCCGGAGGGACACTTAAATCATTAAGGTCAAATTCCTCTTCATTTTTTGCAAGCTCCTGAACATTTGGATCTTCATTTTCATTGTCTCCGACTAATTCAACACCCTGATCTCCGAGGAATTCATAGAATTCATCCATCTGGTGGGAATCGACTTCAAATTGAGACAATCTTTCTGCTATATCATCATAGGCAAGGACACCTGTCTTTTTTCCTATTTCAACTAATTGATCTTTCACTTGTTCAAGGGTCAACTCTGTATCAACCTCTTTTGAACGGGCCGACTTTTCAGCCATATGTCCCCCTCCTTCCAAAAATCAAACACATTCTTAATACATCTTGCAAATGGGACTATTCCTTAGGAGACGCCTAATCCCCAGAAACATTTATTTGAGGCACAAGGCCTTCTTA
>Ga0180215_1005040_pt1 | contig 11457 bp, 12 predicted proteins | sample eDN3rd37CBELigBY_FD_128871 | JGI IMG/M metagenome (GOLD analysis project Ga0180215, IMG submission 128871) | Enriched backyard soil microbial communities from Emeryville, California, USA - eDNA 3rd pass 37_C BE-Lig BY (version 2) (version 2) | ecosystem: Environmental > Terrestrial > Soil >...
GAAATCCGAAGAATTCCTCACAAAATATGTAGCCAATACATTTAAGGTTGTTATCCAGCTCGGATCTATCCTTGCTTCTGTTATTGTCTTTAAAGATCGTTTTATTGACATACTTGGGTTGAACCGCCTTTTCAATAAAGAAAGAGCGGTAACCGTACATGGCGGAGGTCATTTAAACCTGCTCCATGTTATCGTGGGTTTGATTCCTGCAGGTGCACTTGGTGTATTATTTGAAGATTATATTGATGAGCATTTATTTTCCATTGAAACAGTCGCAATTGGTTTGATCCTTGGTGCGATTCTCATGATTATAGCAGATAAATTTGGCGGAAAACGCCCGACTGTCAATTCCCTTGATGAAATCACATATAAGCATGCCTTTATTATTGGACTTGTTCAGTGTTTCTCCCTATGGCCAGGGTTTTCACGGTCTGGCGCCACCATTTCAGGCGGTGTCTTGTTTGGACTAAATCACCGTACTGCAGCTGACTTTACCTTTATCATGGCAGTTCCTATTATGGCCGGAGCCAGCTTCATTTCTCTTTTGAAAAACTGGCAGTACTTCACTGTGGATGCTTTGCCATTCTTTATTGCCGGTTTTATCAGCGCATTTGTTTTTGCCCTATTCTCCATCCGCTTCTTCCTGAAGCTGATTAATAAGATCAAGCTTGTACCGTTCGCTATTTACCGCATCATCGTAGCGGTGATTATTTTCATATTATATTTCTAGTTGATAAAAAGGGACTCCTGTTAAGCTACAGGAGTCCCTTTTGTTGGTAGATGTGCAGTTGTTGGTGGTTTTGATGCAATTATGCTTCAGGTTGGTGCGATTCCACCACGATTGGGTGCAATTCCTTTTTTACCTTATGATAAAATACGTTTTTCGCCTTCCAACGCACGTATCGGTGCTACATTTTGTGTAAATTCAAGTGTACCCAAGTATTTACCTTCTTCATCTCTAACAGCAAAGTAACGAATATAAACAAACTTATCTTTGAATGGAATCCAGAAGTCCTCTGCATCCTTTTTACCGGATTTGAAATCTCGTAGAAGCTCTTCAACGACATGTACACTTTGCGGTGGATGACAGTTTTGAACAGTACGACCGATCACGGCCTTTGTTCTCGCAAAGATTCTTTCTTTTCCGTGAGAGAAGTAGCGTACGACATCATTTTCATCAATAAAGGTTAGGTCAACTGGGAGATGGTTCAGCAAGGTCTCTAATTGCTTCAGCGATACAATTCCTGTTTCAAAACGGATAAAACCGTCTGCCTTTACCTCTTCTTCCTTTGCCTCTTCAATAGCTAAAGGATGGCGCTCAGGCTTCCATACTCCAGCAGGAGCTGTTAAACAGAAGCCGATTTCATCACTTTCTGCAGCAATCTTTACCCACTCATCCTCTGTTAACGTTTGGAGAGCCATTGGGAACAGGATATTTTCCTCTTTAAAAATCATTTCAGAAACCTCTTTTACCACATGCTTTAGTACGCCGATTACTTCTACCTTATTTCCATCGTATTCTACTAAAAATGCCTTTGCTTCCTTAATCGCTAGACGAATCGCATCATCTACGCCCCACATAACCTTTGTTGGACCGTCAATTCCATACTTTTCAAGGTAAGGGAACAGCAGATTTTCCTTTCTGGAGTAGTGTTTATCTACATCTAAAAGCAAATTCAAGTCTTCAAGCAGCTTAAATCGATTTTCATCGGAATCCTCTTTCTCAAAACGTTCCACATGAAGCTGAAGCTTGAAGTTAACAAGCATATCTATTTCCTTATTTTCTAGCTTCCATGTATGAACAGGGTGTCCTGGCTGATCCTCTGGCTTGTCGGAACGGTGAATTTCCTCAATTGAGCCTTTAAAAATCGCTGTATGAACAGAGCAAAGTCGCTGTACCTCCTCAACTGGAATTCCCTCCTCAATCATCAAATCATGCTCCATCTGAGAAATTTCCGCAACAGTTACATCACCTACAGCCTCTTCAAATCTAGCTTTTACTTCCTCAACGCTTTTTCCGGCATGAAGCTCTTTAATAATTTCCTTTAGCATCGCTTGACGTTCATTTTTATTTTCCATAACTTCACGGTTATTAATTAGTTCGCTCATGGTTCCATCCTCCTGGGAATATAATGTTCGTATTTATTCCTATCTATTGCTTCACGATGTATCCGTGTTTTTCAAAGGTTTGTGCAATGTCTGACAGCTCGATCCCTCTCATCCGAGCTCCTTTTTCGATTGTCATTACTCGTCCTGCGGTTTGCAGCATACCCGGCTTTGTGATTTGGTCAAAGCCAAGCTCCTTCATGATTTCCATGACAAAGGAATCTTCAGTACATAATTCATAAACTGATTTTTGAAAGTCAATCATTTTATCCATCTTTACTCACCCCATTAGTGAGATCTTTTTATTTTTTTGATGAGAACAATTCTCATACTGAAAGTATACTATTTGTAAAAAAAAGCACCGTGATGAATATCACTTTTCCAGATGGAAATTTTCGCAAATGTTAACAAAGTGTGGACAACAGTACTAGAGAGAGCGGACATGCATATAAATGTAGAGAGAGGCGGTTAGTTTATAGAATCCGGAAGTTTGAAGGAGTCGATGGATAGTGAAATGGAAAAAATCCATTCCCATGATCGGACTTGCCATAACGTTAATTCTATTAGTTTATTTAGAGTCCCCTTATTCCCTGATAAACAAAGAGAATGTCAGAGTTTCGAGTATTCCAAATGAAGTTTTATTAGCGGAGGCTGAGGTCACGGAAGAGGATGCTGCGGAAGCTGAAGGTAAACAGGTTTCGGCTAATGAAGAAGCAACTGTGGGTGAAACAGAGGAAAGTGAAGAAGCTGCAGCCCAGAACTATACGTTGGAAATGATGCTCGAGGATAAAACGAAAGTAGATGGTTATATTGTAGAAACCTACCGAGAATATGAAATTTATAAAAATGAAAACGGTGAGGTCATTAAAAAAGTACCAACTTCTAATTATGATTATATTCGCTATTATGATAAATAGAAAAGCAGTGTCTGAACGTCAGGCACTGCTTCTCTTTTATAAAAATATATGATTATGCCTGTTGCTGATACAAGAGCGCCTGGGAAATACCAACAAAATACTCAGACTCGCGAATGATATGATCTATGACTGTTTTTGCCGTTGGGTTCGCGCTCACGGCCTTGCTCTTGGTTTTGATTTGCTGGCATAGATGAATAAACTGCAGGCTTTGCTGGAGGCTAAAGGAAACCAGCTGCATGACCTGCTGCTGCAGTGCTTGAGAAATTTGGTAGCCGGAGCGGGCAACCGTTTCAATAAATCGAACCACCTTTTTATGTGTTTCACCAAGTGCTGCTTCCCATTCTTCCAATGCCTCTACATATTCCTCCTCAAGATTTGGTACAAGCGCGCGAATCACCACTGTATGTTCCTCTTCCTGATGCTTCCAAAACTCTGCTTCATCTAATATTCGTAAAGGCATTTGCGGTCCATAGTAGAATTGCAAAACAACCCCCCCTTGTACATGTTTATAACAGTACAGTATATGGGAGAAACTTTTGAATATACCTTAAGCCTGCTCTAGCGGCGCTAAATCAAATTCTTTAAACCCAAATTTATCTGGGCCGTAAACAATTTTTTTATTGAAAAAGTAATGCTCATGGCCTTTGTCGATGATAAAACGGACCCCATCAACCACCTCTTCTACATCGTTTGGAAGAATCTCATCTTCGAAAGTCAGCTTTACTTTCATATAGCAGCTATGTCGCATTTGAAGGCGAACATACTCCTTCCCATATTCAGCCTTTCTATTTTGAATTTCTGCATTTGCTTCCGCACTAACGATAAACATAAACTCATCCCCCTTTATTTATTTACAGACCCTGCTATTTGTATATCCATTATACCACCGGGGGCATAAAGTTGTCTCTATTAGGGATTTCAAATTATTTGATCATACGATCCCTCTTCAAACATGTTATATGCAAGCTTGATTATGTTATGATGTTAAAGGACATAAAAGGTTCTATAGCTATGGAAAAAACAATCGTTTGTTTGTTAAATATGTTTGCTTTTTAATATAACCCTACTCTATTGAAAACATCATAGTTGCTATCGTACTGATCATATTTTGGAGGAGTTTTTATGGAAAAAAACACAGAGAAATGGTCATCCAAGCTGGGTTTTATTTTATCATCAGCAGGTGCTGCCATTGGTTTGGGGGCCATTTGGAAATTCCCCTATGTCACCGGTATAAGCGGCGGTGGGGCGTTTTTTCTTATTTTTGTTATTTTTACTTTAATAATCGGACTTCCTATGCTTATCTCAGAGTTTATCATTGGCCGTGGATCGGGAATGGAAGCCATCAGTGCCTATAAAAAATTAGCTCCCAACAGTTTATGGGTGAATATTGGCCGCATGGGAGTTGTTGGCTGCTTCCTCCTTCTTTCCTTTTATTGCGTTGTCGGAGGGTGGGTATTCATATACAGCCTGTTATCTATATTCGGCAGAGTGATTCAAGAAGCTGCTAACTATCCAGAGTTATTTGGTACGGTGACCGGCAGCCCGGCTATTACCATTTTAGGACTAGCCATTTTCATCCTTGTTAACATTGTGGTTATTGCCCTTGGCGTGCAAAATGGAATTGAAAAAGCAAATAAATATATGATGCCGCTGCTCTTCATCTTTTTTATCATACTAGTGATTCGCTCTTTGACATTGGACGGTGCAATGGAAGGCGTAAAATTTTTCCTCGAGCCTGACTTTTCAGAAATCACAAGTGAATCTGTTCTATACGCTCTCGGTCAGTCGTTCTTTGCTTTAGCCGTCGGATTTTCCTGTATGGTAACGTATAGTTCCTACTTAGATAAGGATGTCAGTATTCCTGCTTCGGCAAATTCTGTTGTGTTCATGAATATATTTGTTTCTCTGCTAGCAGGACTGGCCATTTTCCCTGTTGTATTTTCCTTTGGCCTTGAGCCAACCGAGGGACCGGGCTTACTCTTTATTGTCCTTCCGACCGTTTTTGGACAGCTGCCGTTTGGCGAATTGTTTTTAAGTCTATTTTTAATCCTATTTTTATTTGCAACGCTTACCTCATCCTTTAGCTTATTAGAGATTATTGTTGCTGCTTTTACTGCCAACGGGAAGCATTCGCGGAAAAAGGTTTCTTGGGTTTCAGGGATCATCGTATTCTTAGCCGGTATTCCTGCCGCTCTGTCATCAAGTCTGCTGGCTGATTTTAAATGGCTTGATAGAACTGTATTTGACCTAACCGATTACCTGGTAAGTAATATCATGCTCCCTCTCGGAAACCTGTTTATTGCTTTCTTTATTATTTATAAAATGAATCAGTCTCTAGTAAAAAATGAGTTTTTCCAGGCTAACACATTAGCGCCGTCTTACTTTCACACATGGAAACTCTTAATGACATGGGTTATCCCAATTGTTATTATCCTAGTGTTCTTAAGCACAACCGGGATTATAGGTTAATACGGTGTTATTAATGTGGTGTCAGGCACCCCAGAAAGACAAATGTGATACATTTGTCTTTCTGGGGTGCCTGACACTTTTATTCTAGAAACTTACCCAATAGTTACACATTATTTATTCAAAAAATATTCAGTTATATATGGACAGTGACGATTAACACATGTTATAATGTGAATAAATACACAAACTATATGTAAGAAGGGGATTACTAATGAGCACATGCAAAATTTGCAATAAAGAATTAAAGGATACTGATTGGATAAAGATGGACTACAGAAACAGATTAACTCACTGTACATGTGATAGTTTACGCTCTGATTTAAAGGATTTAGATACATACAAGAATTTATTAAATAAGTACTCTTTCCAATTAAAAGTAGCAAAATAAAAAAAGTAAACTTCAACAAATATTCAAACATTTAGATATAGTTATATGTTAGAATGTGAATAAATACACAAATAGTAAAGGAGACATCTATCATGGGAATTTGCAAAGTATGCAATAAAGAACTTAAAGACAGCGAATGGATTAAAATTGACTATAAGCACAGATTGACACATTGCACATGTGACACTCTACGCTCTGATCTAAAAGATCTCGACACCTACAAGAACATTAAGAATAAATACTACACTAATATCAAAGTGGCGAATTAATGTTATTTTTAAACACAGTTGTAAACCCTTACAAACATCGGTGTCAGGCACCTCAAAAAGACATTTGTTATCGATTGTCCATTTAGAGTGCCTGACACCACACTATCTACATTACTTTATGGGAAGTGATTTTCTTGGTACGGAAAAGCCGTGTTTGGTTTCCGGGTGCAAAATATCATATTACTAGCAGAGGCATGCGTCAGTACCCGCTTTTTCACGATGATTATGACCGAATGCACTATTTAGAGTTATTGACAGAAACAAAAGAAAAATATCCCTTTCACCTTCTTGCCTATTGCCTCATGTCAAATCATATCCACTTTCAATTGGAATTAATTGAAGCAACCCCGAGCTATTTCATGAAACACCTTCATACAAGATACGCCAAATACTACAACCAGCGGTATGACTTTTCAGGTCATGTTTTTGAGAATAGATTTGGCTCAGAGTTCATTACTTCTATTGATTATGAATTAGAGGTTAATCGATATATTCATCGTAATCCAGTTAAAGCAAACCTTGTTAAACACCCAGAAGATTATCTTTGGAGTAGCTGCAGGGCTTATTATTATAACGAAGACAACCCACTTATTTCTACCACTCAAATCTTATCTCATTTTCCAGAACCACCTACCAAATATTATATTGAATATACCAATCAATCAGACTCCAATGATACTATGGAGGTCTTGTGAAATGGCGTCAACGACAAAAAGCTTTACTTTATCTGGTATTGAGGGGCATGTTGTTGATGTTGAAACAGATGTATTATCTGGACTCCCTTCTATATCCATCGTGGGCCTTGGTGATAAAGCTGTAAAAGAGGCCAAGGAGCGCTTAGAAGCAGCAATTGTACATTCAAACTTTATCTTTCCCCAGCAGAAAATTGTCTTTAACTTAGCTCCATCTGTTATGAAAAAAACAGGGACCCACTACGATCTTGCAATGGCTGTCGGTCTTCTTATCAGAACAGATCAAATCAATACCCCCTGCATCACCGATACAGGTTTCATTGGTGAACTCTCCCTTAATGCATCAATCCGTCCTGTTTCTGGAATATTACCAATGGTCATTAAAGCAAAGGAATCCAATATAAAAAAAATCATTGTTGCTAAAGAAAATGTGGATGAAGCAAAAATAGTTAAAGGTTTAGAGATATTTGGCTGCAGCACTTTGAATGAAGCAGTTGACTTATTGGAGGAAAGGCCTTTTCCATTCTCAAATGTATACTCATTTTACAGATCCAAAAACAAGGAACCCTCTTACTTAGATTTTTCGGAGGTGAAAGGGCATGAACGACTGCTCGAATATATCACAATTGCTGTTGCAGGAGGCCATAATATTCTATTAATTGGTCCTCCCGGATGCGGCAAGAGTATGATTGCTAAACGAATTCCCACCATTTTACCGAAAATGACGGAAGAGGAAGCTCTCGAGGTAATGAGAATATATAGTGTCGCCAATCTGTTAAAGTCCCCTGGACAATTAATAACAGAACGCCCATTTAGGTCTCTACATCATAATGCTTCCACAAACGCTTTAATTGGAGGAGGCACTTATGCTCTCCCAGGCGAAATTTCCCTTGCTCATCATGGCGTCCTATTCTTAGACGAAATTGCTGAATTTACAAAGAAGTCATTAGACAGTATGAGACAGCCACTGGAGGATGGCTCAGTTACCATATCTCGTGTATGGGGAACCCATACCTATCCAGCCAGTTTTACACTAGTAGGAGCAATGAATCCGTGCCCATGCGGTTACTTTGGTCAAAAGTATTGCCGCTGTACTGATTACGAAATAGTATCTTATCGAAAAAAAATCTCCGGTCCAATCCTTGATCGAATGGATATTCAAAAATATGTGGGAGTAGTCGATTTTTTCAATAAGCAACAGCATGGGAAAAGCTCGTATGATTTACGACAAGATATTGAACGAGCACGTTTTATTCAGATTAATCGCTATAAGGATTTACCTGGTATTACTAGTAATAGTCAACTTCCAGCATCTTTACTTGAAGAATTCTGTCCACTTGATGGAGAGTCTCAAAAGCTGCTGCTAAAAGCCGCTGAACACTTCGAATATAGTGGGAGAACCATACACAAATACATCAAAATTGCACGTACAATTGCTGACCTTGAAGGAGAGCCCAATATAAAATGCAGCCATATGAAAAAGAGTTTATTAAGTAGAGATCTTGAAAAGGATACTTTTGCCTTTCAAAACAGGGGATGATATGAGTGGATATTTATTGGATTTGGTTAAGCCTAATTAGATATGTCGGCCCTATTTTACAAAAAAGATTACTTCTTGAATTTGAAACACCTGAAAAGATTTATTTTGCCTCTCAATGTGACTTAGAAAAAACTCCACATCTAAATAAACGTGCTATTCACTCAGTCATAAACAGTCGAGATTTAAGCAGGGCACGGGAAATTTTGAAACGATGTGAAGAAAAAGGAATAAAGTTACTCCCTTTTACTAATGACCTTTACCCTTCTTTTGCAAAAGCTGCGCAAGAATCACCTATTCTTCTATATTATAAGGGTCAATTACTAAAGATAAATGATTCAATTGGAGTTGTCGGATCAAGAAGATGTACAGCATATGGCAGAAAGGCCGCTGAGGACATTGGCACAGCTTTAGCTCTACATGATGTACCATTGATAAGCGGCTTTGCAAAGGGGATTGATAGTTATGCACAAGCATCCTGCATAAAGCAGGGAGGCTATACAGCTATTTTTCTTGGCGGTGGTCCAGACGTTTGCTATCCACCTGAACAGCATTCTCTCTATCATAAAACTTTAGAAAAAGGAGGTGCATTTCTTTCACAATATCCCCCTGGTACAAAACCTTCTCCAAAGCAATTCCTACAAAGAAATGCTCTCATTAGTGCATGGTCACAGGAACTTGTGGTTGTGGAGGCAAGTGAAAATAGCGGCGCACTATGGACTGCGGATTTTTCCAGAAAGCAGGGTAAACCTATATACGCTTTGCCGCACTCTATTTATTTAAATGAAGGAAAAGGTAGTAATCTTCTTCTAGCTAGAGGTGCCATTCCCTACTTAGGTATTGAGAGCCTCCGCTCGATTCATTCTACTAAATCTAGTCCTCTATTAACTCCATTACAAGAGGAAGACCCCATCATAAAGTTACTATCCGAATCTCCCCTTACCATTCCTAAATTACAATATGCTCTTAATTCCACTGATGAACAATTGTTGGATAAACTCGTCACATTAGAATTAGAAGGAAAAATCATCATTAGAGGGGAAATGGTAAGCATCCGATAGATTGTATTACCTCTGACTGTCCCCCCTATATGAACAACAATATACAAAATGTCCATTTATGGTGCCTGACACCAAATTTTATGGATTTATAATTGAAACTATTTTATGATAGTAATATCAATCCATATTCATAGATTGGGAGATGGATATTTATGTATATTAAACTCGATAAAAAAGATAAGAGAACAATTTGGTTGCAGATTGTGGATCAAGTGATTGATTATATTACAAATGGACAGCTTTCGCCTGGGGATCCTTTGGTTCCTACTCGTCAGCTTGCACAGGAGCTTTCGATATCTAGATCCAGTGTGCAAATTGCCTACGAGGAGCTGCAATCTCGCGGATATGTGATAACCTCACGAAGAGGCGGAACCCGTGTGTGTGAGATTATGCCTGAAAACAACGAACAGGCTGAACATATGGTTCCAACGATTCCGTCGAAACCTTTTCTAGAGGAAAAAAAGGAGGGTGTGGACCACTGGCCTGAAGTAGATTATGAAGAAAAAGCAGAAATTGACTTTCGTCTGCATGTTCCTTATATTGACCCCATTTTTCAAAAATCGTGGCGTCGTGCTTCCAATACAGCAATGAAAGAAGAAAATGTATTTGACTGGGGCTACAGCTCTTCTTATGGCTTACAATCGGTACGGGAACAAATCAGCCGCTATTTAGCCATTGAAAGAGGGATTCATGTTCAGCCAAATCAAATTCTCCTTACCTTAGGGGCAAGGCAGACAATGGATATTATTGCTCAGGCTCTTCTGCAGGAAGGCGATTTAGTATCTGTTGAAGACCCCGGATTTCCGGTTGCCTGGACATCGATGCGCTATCGCAATATGAGGATTGAGCCAATTCCCGTTGATAATCAAGGAATCTGCGTGGGTCAGATTTCTCCTCATACGAAAATGATCTTTACGACTCCCTCACACCAATTCCCAAGCGGTGTGTTAATGACGGCGAATCGCAGACAGGAATTAATTCAATTTGCCCAGCAAAATCAAACATGGATCATTGAAGATGACTATGATGGAGAATTCCGCTATCGCGGCGGTCCAATGCCAAGCTTATACTCGCAGCTGCCGACAAACATTTTATATTTACTAAGCTTTACAAAGCTCCTTGCTCCCGGCATTCGTTTAGCAGCTGTAATTGGCCCTGAGGAGGCCATTGCTAGAATGGCAAAAGTTCAGGAATTTGTCTGCCGTCACTTACCCGTTATGGAGCAGCTTGCACTTGGACAATTTTTCGAAACGGGAGATCTTTTGAAGCATGTCAGAAGAATGCGCTCTATCTATCATAAGCGTCATCGTGATATTATTCAGACCTTAACAACTTCAGGATTAGCAGATAGATTCCATATTTTTGGAACTGAATCAGGACTACATGTATTATTGGAAGGTAATGAGCAATTCGATGAGTATCATGCAGTTAATGCCGCCTTAAAAGCAGGTGTTGGTGTTTTCCCGCTTAGCCCCTATTGCTTAGAAAGTCCTCGTAAGGGGCTGCTGCTTGGCTTTGCCCATCTTGAATCTAGTAAAATAATCGAGGGAACCAGAAGACTCGCAAGTGTACTAGTTTAGTTTACAAAAGGAAGGGGGTATCGCATCCCCTTCCTTGAACTACGTATTATTCAACTAGACTATACAGTAATGTACCATTAATTAATTCAGACTTTACTTTGCCTATTGACTCAAGATAGATAAATCTTGTCATCGTGGCCATCATATGTGTCGCTGTTCTTAATCCCTTTCTCTTTCCATATATCTCTTGAGAAACGGCAAAGGATGATTTCGCTTCATTCTCAATAGCCTTTAACATTTCCTCTAAACGGTGGTGATGTCCGGAACGAATATCCTCCATTCGCTTTGTTACATTACTAATGACATTCCCATGACCAGGTAGCGAAATAGATACAGGATACTTCCCAACCCGTTCCAATGAGGAAAAATACTCCTGTAGAGGATTTACATCATGATGGGACTCGATTAATACAATTGGGGCTATTTTATTCAATACTA
>Ga0180215_1005041_pt1 | contig 11456 bp, 11 predicted proteins | sample eDN3rd37CBELigBY_FD_128871 | JGI IMG/M metagenome (GOLD analysis project Ga0180215, IMG submission 128871) | Enriched backyard soil microbial communities from Emeryville, California, USA - eDNA 3rd pass 37_C BE-Lig BY (version 2) (version 2) | ecosystem: Environmental > Terrestrial > Soil >...
ATGTGATCCGTCGGGCTGGACACGAAGGGCCGCTGCGCTTGCTCAATCGCTGGCGCAATTGCCTCTTGGGTCGGACCCTACCAGTCCACGAATGAATCGGATTTCGCTCTAATAGGGAATCCGGAAGAATCATGATCGAACAAAACCGCGTAGGGTCGCGGATTAGGCCCGCAAGGGCCGTATATCCGCCCGCTCCAGGTCACCGGCAGACCATTCAATCATCCGGATTTCGCTTCAGTGGAAATTCACGAACCACGAACGCCAAACCAGTGGCCACCGCCAGCCTGATCCTGGCACCGCTCGGGGTTTCCCGCAAACTCGCCTTCATGGCGCAATCCGGAAGTATCCCGCGGTCTGCGCCATTGGTACACTTTCACCAGCCTGATTGCGAACCACCCTGTGTACCGGGAGATCTGCATGACCGCATCCGCCTACGACCGCCTGAACACCCCGGATCGTCCCGAAGTCAAACCGGTGCCCAGTCATCGCAAGAACTGGTTTCCGGGTCAAACAATGCTGATCCCGACCGCCAGGCAGATCGACGCCTTCGTCCGTGCGATTCCGTACGGTCAGCGCATCGATATCACCGCCATGCGCAAGCAGATGGCCGATGCCTACAATGCCAGTTTCACTTGCCCCGTCACCACCACGAAACACGTCCGCCTGATCGTGGAAGCCACCCTCGATGCCCTGCACCAGGGTGAATCTGCTTCCACCATCACCCCTATCTGGCGCACGGTCGATCCCGCCGCCCACGCCGCCCGCCGCATCCCCGGCGCCACCGAACTCATCACCGCCCACCGCACTGAGGAAGGCATTGAGTGACTTCCACATGTCGGTGGATGCTTGGAGCAGGCCAAGCGCCACCCTGACTACTCAAACCAAGGCTGTCTGTCATCCCGAGCTTGCGAGGGATCGGGCGCCGCGTACTTCACATCGAACCTCAACCGGTCCTCATTCACCGGCCTCGGGCAATCCCTCCTGAAACCCTTCACTCAGATCGCGCCATTCCGGATTCCGTTCCGTAATCAGGGCATCCTTTTTCGCACGGCGCCATCCCTTGATCCGCTTTTCGCACGCAATGGCGTCAGTGACATCGCTGAACTCTTCGAGATAGACAAGCTTGTTCACACTGTACCTGCGTGCAAACGAGGTCTTTGCCGATCCCGTTTTGTGTTCCCACAGTCGCCGTTCGATATCGTTGGTGATCCCGGTATAGTTGACTCCAGTCTCGCTAACCAGGATATACACATACCAGATATTGTTGGTTCCAGACACATCTGTCCTCCATGTTCCTCAACCTTCATGGATGAATGCGGATCCCGATCCTTCCTTGCGCCCTCGCTGGCGCTCGGTTGCAGCGTCAGGATGACAATGGTTTTCCCCGGACCATCGGTTCCCTGCCACTCAGAAATCGTAGGAAACCTTCTCCACCTTCCCCGAATCAATCGACCGCAGCATCGCCTGCGTCAACGCCAGCATCTCCTTCCCCGCCACAAACCCGGACGGCGGTTCCTTTCCCCGCTCCAGCGCATCGACAAACGCCGCGAACTCCACCTCGTGCAAATCCTTCGGTTCAATCGCCAGCGTCTCCACCCGGTCACCACGGAACATCCGCAATTCCCGGTTCACATCCCCCTGGGCACCACCCTTCGGCCCGAATACCCTGTCCCCGTGACCCCGCATCTGCGAACCCGCTGCCAGCCCCCACGACACCGTGATCGTCGCCACATCACCTGATTCGAATTCCACCGTCACCACCGCCGTATCGATGGCCAGTTGCTCGAACCCGGCAACCTCCGGTCGGTCCATCGCCAGGATCCGCCCCTGCGCATACACCGCCTTCGGCTTGGAACGAAACACCGTCTGCCACATCATGAAATAGTGAAGACCAGCATCCATCAGCGGCCCGTTATTCCCGTGGCGGTCATGCATTGCCCGTTTTGGCCGCACTTCCTGCAGCAGATCGGCGGAAAACACCATCGGTCGCCCGAATTCGCCATTCGCGGCCAACTCCCGCAGCACCCCGACCCCTTCCGCCAGGTTCCGCTGCAATCCCAGCCCGAATGTCACCCCGGCATCGCGCACCGCCGCCTCCATCGCCGCGACTTCCCCAAACGATCGTGCCAGCGGTTTTTCGCAGAGAATGTGCTTGCCATGCCGCGCCGCCGCAATCGTCACTGGTGCATGAAACGCCAGCGGCAGGCAGATCGACACAATATCTACCCGTCTATCGGCCACCGCATCGGCATAATCCGCATGTACCGTGTCCACCCCGAATCGTGCCGCCGCCTCATTCGCCCGCACCGGATCAACATCCGTCACCGAAACCACCCGGTGCCCCAGCGCCTGCCACCCCGCAATGTGCCGGTTGCCCATATCCCCCGTCCCGATCACCGCGATACCATATGTCCTCGCCATGCCCGTTCTCCCATCTTGTGCCTCACCGGATTTCGCGCGATCATACCGGAATATCGCACCATCGAATATGTGGAATTCACCGGGGATAGCCCATCATGCAATCCGCCCTCACGCACCTCGAATGCTCCGCCTGTGGCACCACCCAACCCGCCGAAAGCCTCATCACCACCTGTCCCGCCTGCGGCAAGGTCCTCTTCGCCCGCTACGATCTCCAGTCCGCCTCGCAGACCATGACCCCGCGCAATCTCGCCACCCGTCCGTGGACCATGTGGCGGTACGAAGAACTCCTCCCCGTGCAGGACGACCAGTTTGTCTTCACCCTCGGTGAAGGTGGCACCCCCTTGCTGCCCGTTCCCACCCTCGGCAGGCGCTTCGGATTCACCCGCCTCATGGTCAAGGACGAAGGCCAGAACCCGACCGGCAGTTTCAAGGCGCGCGGTCTTTCCGCCGCCGTCAGCCGCGCCGTCGAACTTGGTGCCGAAGCCGTCGCCATTCCCTCCGCCGGCAACGCCGCCTCCGCCATGTCGGCCTACGCCGCCCGTGCCGGGATCCCGGCCCACGTCTTCATGCCGCAGGATGCCCCGGATATCACCAAAACCGAGTGCCGCCTCTACGGTACACAACTCACCCTCGTGCCCGGACTCATCAACGATGCCGGTGCGGCACTCCGCGCGGCCATGCAACCCACCTGGTTCGATGTTTCCACCCTGAAGGAACCCTATCGCGCCGAAGGCAAGAAAACGATGGGACTGGAATTGGCCGAGCAACTCGGCTGGCGCCTCCCCGATGCCATCATCTATCCCACCGGTGGCGGCACCGGCATCGTCGGCATGTGGAAAGCCTTCGATGAACTGGAAGAGATGGGACTGATCGACAGCACGCGCCCGAAAATGATCGTCGTGCAGGCAGAAGGTTGCGCTCCCATCGTCCGCGCCTTCGAGCAGGGCGAACGCTTTGCCACCCCATGGGAGAACGGTGCAACGGAAGCTGCCGGATTGCGCGTGCCCGTCGCCATTGGCGACTACCTGATACTCGACGCCGTACGGAAAAGCAACGGCACCGCCATCACCGTGTCCGATGCCGAATTGCACGAAGCCGTCCGCCTCGTCGCCAAAACCGAAGGCATTTTCGTCTCACCCGAAGCTGGCGCCACCTTCGCCGCCCTGCCGAAACTGAAGGATCACGGCACCATCGCCCCCGACGACGAAATCGTCATCTTCGCCACCGGCTCCGGACTCAAACACGGCTCCGAATTCGCCTGACGAAGAATGTCATCCCGAACGAAGTGAGGGATCGTGCCCCGCGTACTTTCGCCCCGGTCTTGCATCATCACGATCCCTCGTGCCTCGGGATGACAATTCACTTCTCGTCATTCAGAGCGGAGCGATGAATCCCCGTGCGAAGCACGCCTAATCCCAACCCGACAAATACAAAAATGGGGGACCGGCACAACGCCGATCCCCCACACCACAACGCTCCGAGGCTTGTCACGACCCGAACGGATCCTCTTCCTCCCGCAACGCCACCGGCGGCCCGAGCACCTCCCGCACCAGGAACGCCGTCTGCAGCGATCCCGGGGAAGACAACACCCGCCGAAGTGCCGCCGCTCGCGCCTGCCGCGAGTCCTGCCGCGCGACCGCCTGCAGTTGTGGACGGCGCGGCCGCCGCTCCCTTACATCGGAACCAGCGACCTGTTCGGGGAACCGGTCTCGTGGCGCATCCCGGACGATGTCAACCCGCTCCGGATACACATCCTGCTCCGTGCCCGGTTGCCGGGGAAGTCCCTCCCCCGGCATGCCCCGGACCGGTCCGCCCGATCCCGGAAAACCACCAGCACGCTGGTTCCGCGCCTGTTCCTCCTGCGCCGCTTTCACTGCTTCCTGCGCTTCATGGAGCATCTGCCGCAACATGTCCTTCATGGCTGCTCCTCCTCCCGTCAGCGCGTTGATTCCTTGCTGCCCTCATCGCCGCCAATCGTCGACCGCATCGAGGTGTCAGCCTGGATGTTTTCCATCCTGTAGTAATCCATCACTCCAAGGCGACCCGTGCGGAACGCTTCGGCCAGCGCCAGCGGAACCTCCGCCTCGGCCTCCACCACCTTGGCCCGCATTTCCTGCTCGGCCGCCAGCGCCATCGAACGCCGTTCCTCGGCCTTCGCCTGGGCAATCTTCTTGTCGGCTTCTGCCTGGTCCGTCTGCAGTTCCGCGCCGATATTCCGCCCGACATCGACATCGGCAATGTCGATCGAAAGAATCTCGAAGGCCGTTCCGGCATCCAGACCCCGCTCCAGCACGTATCGCGAGATTTGATCCGGGTTTTCCAGCACCGTCTTGTGCGAATCCGCCGAACCAATCGAGGAAACCGTGCCTTCACCCACCCGGGCAATGATCGTTTCTTCCCCGGCGCCACCAACCAGCCGGTCGATGTTCGCCCGCACTGTCACCCGGGCCACCGCCACAAGCTGAATCCCGTCCTTCGCCACCGCCGACACACGCGGCGTCTGGATGACTTTCGGATTCACACTCACCTGCACCGCTTCCAGCACATCGCGCCCGGCCAGGTCAATCGCCGTCGCCCGTTTCCACGGCAAATCGATATTCGCCCGGTCAGCCGAAATCAGCGCCTGCACCACCCGCCCGACATTGCCACCAGCCAGGTAATGTGCCTCCATCTGGTTCACATTGAGATCGATTCCCGCCTTGATCGCACTGATGTACGGCCGGATGATCTCCGCCGGGTTAACCTTGCGCAAGCGCATCCCGACCAGCGTGCCAAGACTGACCCGCACCCCGGAGAATATGGCCGTGATCCACAAACCGAGCGGAACAAAATACAGGAAAAACGCGATGATCCCGATCACGATGACCAGGATAACCAGCAATGTTGTCGAACCGTCCGACATTCAGGAATCCTTCCGGTAATGTAAGGGCGACCCGATGTGGTCGCCCATCGCTATCTACTCACGCACCGGCAACCAATCTCCCGGCATGACCTACTTCCTCCCCACCATGTCACTTGGCCGCGGGCGCGGCATGTCGGTCCGGTCCTGCTCCAGCACATCGGCGCCACCAAGTTTCCGCACCAGCCACGACGCCCGGTGCGCCGTCGCGTAGTCACTCCGCGCGTCCTCGTCCACCGTCGCCGCCAGGGCCAACCGGCCCAGTCCCCACGGGCGGCGCGATCCTCCAATCCGCGATCCCAGCAGCGACAATCCCACCAACCCGGCCACCGCCAGGCTGAGCGAGATCGCGATCACCCATCCGGCCTGGATCACCGCATCCGTCAGGCTGAATCCGGACGTCCCGCGACCAACCATCGCCAGCAGCAATCCCGCACCGAGCGAAATGATGCCACCGATTCCCGCCACCCCGAATCCCGGAATCACGAAGATTTCCAGGGCAATCAATCCCACCCCAAGCACGATCAGGGCGAAATCCTCCCAACCGGCAAGCCCGGCCAGGTGATGCCCCCAAAAGAACAATCCGAGACAGGCAGCACCCGCCACCGCCGCGATACCAAACCCGGCAAACAGCGCGTCAGCAAGGATCAGGAACAAGCCAAGGGTGATCAGCACCGAGGCAAACACCGGATCAGTGATCCAGCGCACCACCTGTTCGGCCGGAGTCAGTTTCGCCGTCGTTACCACCGCCCCGGCAAGTCCGAGCTTGTCCAGCAAGTCCGGCACATTGGCCGCCACCCCATCGGCATACCCGATCTGCATCGCCTGATCGGTAGAAAGCGTCAGCAACGATCCGGCCGGACTCAGCCCGTCGACCACCACATCCGGATCAACCATCGCTTCGGCCACCAGGGGATCGCGCCCGCGATCCTCCGCAGTGGAACGGAACGTACTGCGCACGGCGGAAATCGTCTTTTCACTCGCCGTATCCCCGGAACCGCCATCGACCGGGGTGGCCGCCCCGAATACCGCACCGGTGGTCATCCAGATGTCATTCGACGCGATGGTGATCAGCGCCCCGGCCGAAAATGCCTCCCGGTTGACAAAGGCCACCACCCGCACCGGACTGCCCAGGATGGCATCGCGCATTTGCAGCACGGTATCGAGCCGCCCACCCGGTGTATTGATATCGAGCACCACCAGGCTCACCCCGTCATCCGCCGCTTCATCCAGTGAGCGACTCAGGAAATGCCCGATTCCCGGTTCGATCGTGCCCTGGATTGGAATGACAGAGACTTTTGCAGAATCGGGTGCAGCCTGTCCCTGTACGCCCCCGGAGAAACCTGCAACCAACAGAACCATCGCAACAAGAAGCAAGTTCAGCAAAATCTGCGGAATCGCCGTTGGTTTCGCAGGGAATCTGAATCTCTTCATCTTTGCACCTCAATATCCCTATCGTCTTAATCCAATTCTACCATACGTTCGTCAAGAAAATGATTGAAATACATCACGATTCGCAAGTATTTGTTTCGTCGATATCACGCCAAAGTGCCGCCGTCGCCGGCCTTCGTCATCCCGCGCCGCCGTAGGGCTGGACCCTTGTGTCCAGCCGGCGCCCCACTGCCGCAATTCCACAAAAAAGCGGGACCGGCACAACGCCGATCCCGCCTCCACATTCGTTACCTTCAACGACCAATCATCAGGATTTCCGTCAACTCTTCATCATCCAGGTACCGCCTCAACCCCGAACGCCCAGCATCCGTCACCACCAGCGACCGCTCCCCCGGTACCCGCTCCAGCCATCCCAGGTCGAGAAACCGAGCCAGCACAGCCGCTCCCAGCGATCCCGCCAGATGCGGCTGCCGCTCGCTCCAGTCCAGGCACCGCCGCGAAAACGACCGCTTCCTCCGTTTCGCTTCCGCCAGGTCGATCCCCATTCCGGAAAACCACGATTCCCCCGCCGGACCAATGGAAAATTCCTCACTCGTGCCCGAATCCCGCAGGATTCCCTGCCGCACCATCGCCTGCGTGACCGCTACTCCGATCTGACCCGCCAGGTGATCGTAACAACTGCGTGCATATCGCAAATCCGTCATCGAAACCTCGCCTTCTTCCTCGATCTTCATCGAAGGTGCCAGCACCGCCAGGGATTCCAGCAAGTGCGCCACATCGGCATTTGCCAGCTGGTACCGCCGCCATTTCCCCCGCACCTCGCACTCGATCAGTCCCGCTGCCAGCAGCTTTTTCAGGTGCGCACTCGCCGTGGATGCCCCGGTACCCGCCCGCACCGCCAAGTCCGTCGCCGTCAGCGATCCGCCCAGCAACGCCGAGAGCATCCTCGCCCGTGCCGGCTCCCCAATCACCCCTGCAAGTTGTGCGATATCCGGTAACTCTTTCATGATCCAACCATACGCCCCATCTCCACGTCACACTTCGTTCCCCAACGAAATGTCACCGTGCAGGATTCCCTATCATGCACTCCAGGGCTGGAACTCGTACCTCCACCACAGGCACGCCGGGCACAATTGACCCCGGCAGGACACCTGCGGATCACCGGCATCGCCCATCCCTGCGAATCAGTTCCGGGCGGTGTCGCCTGACCAGTCCATCGCTTTTTCACCCACGGGAGAAACCATGTTTATCGTCATCTTTGAAGTCCAGCCATATCCCGAACGATGGGATGACTACGTGGAAACCGCCACCCTGTTGCGCCCGGAACTCGAACGGATCGAAGGATTCATCGACAACGACCGCTTTCGGAACGACGCCAATCCTGCCAGGATCCTGTCCCTCTCAACCTGGCGCGACGAAAAGTCGCTGATCCGCTGGCGCACCCACGGCAGGCACCATCTTCTCGGGCAGGTTCAGGGTCGCGAGGAAATCTTTGCGGATTACCGCCTGCGCGTCGGCGAAATCGTTTCCGATTCCAGCCAGGCACGAAACACCCCGCTGCCCCAGCAACGATTCGACCAGACAGAAGTCGATCCCGGACGGGCCGTCACCATCACCACCCTGGCGTCACTCCTGCCCGATCAATCCACCGCTTCACCACTGGACCTCCAAACCTGGACCCACCTCAACGATCCGTCACACCGGATCGCTGTCGCATCCTGGCCATCGCTCGATGCCTGTGAGCCTTCCGCACCAGATGCCCCAAATCGGCAGCGAGTCGTTCGCGTGATCCGCAGTTATGGCATGCGCGATCGACGCGAAGCACCCCAGTGGTTTCCGGATATCGCCTGACCCGAGAGTCCGCCCGTCGCCCCCATGTCATGCTGAGTGCTACGACGAACAATGACTGTCATTCCGAGCGGAGCGAGGAATCCCCCGGCGAAGCCGGTGTTCCACACGAACGGACGCGCTTCGCGCAGCGGCCCCACAGGCAAATGCGAACCCATTGAGCGACGAAGGAAGCATCCCATTGCTGCGCTCAGGATGACGGTCAGGTGACAATCAGCGATAGCCACAGCACTGAGTGGCAGACCGTGGAAATCTCGCCCCGGACCGTCATTCCGGGTGCTGCCATTCATGCTGATTGCCATTCTGGGCTTGCCGGGGAATCCCCCCGGCGGAACTCGTCTCTCTACCCCGGCTATCCCTCACCCGAATCCGGCACCACATCCATGGGACAATGTCACCGGAACCACCAGAACCGGCTCCGGAACGAGGGCTGCCCCACATGAACACCGGCACGGAAATCCGCTTCAATCCCTGGTCATGGCTCATCGAACACTATCGCTGGGCGAGATTATCCCTGCCCTGCGGCCTCGTCATCCTGACCCTGCTGCCGCTGCTGGTGACCCACCGCAATCGCTCGATCATCCTGCTGGTCGCCCTGTTGCCACTCTACATGGTGCACCAGTATGAAGAACATGCGCACGGCCGCTTCGCCGCCTTTGTCACCGAACACCTCGGTCACGGTCGCCAGCTTCTTTCACCACTCGCGATATTCATCATCAATATCGGGGAAGTCTGGCTGCTGTTCGGTGCCTGCTTTTACCTTGCCCGCTTCGTGTCATCAGGCTGGGGGTTTGTGCCCGTCTATCTCACCCTGTTCAATGCCATCATCCACATCGCCACCACCCTGCGAATGAAACGTTATAACCCCGGTCTCTTCACCGCCATCGTGCTCCTGCTGCCGTGGTCCGTCTTCCTGCTCGTCTGGTTCCAGCGCGAGGCATCGCACCTGCTCGCCTTCAACATCACCGGCATCCTCGCCGGAGTCCTCGGCCACGCCGTCATCGTCGCCTACGCCCTCCGCCAGCGCTCCCGCCCGTAGGGTCATGACCCTGCGCATCTTCCATGTACTGGCGACCCGGCGTGGTCGCCCAGTGCGAACATTCACACCTCGCGCACCGTCACTCTCCTTACGATGCGCGGTTCGTAGTTGCCATATTAGAACTAATGTTCTATTCTAACTACTGGAAACGTGGCCTTCAGCAACCATGAGCACGAGACAACGCAACAGGGAAATCCAGCCCATGCACCTCTTCGACAGTCTCTTCCCTCCGCCCCCGCCCAAACCCGTCCTCGAACCCCAACCCACCTTTCCCCTGCATACCCTCCCGCCGGTCATCCGCAGTTACGTCACCACAAGTGCCAGCGCCCTCCGCGTCGTTCCTGAACTCGTCGCCGCCCCACTCCTCGCCTTCGCCGGGTCCACCATCGGCAGTCGCCTCCGCATCGATACCGGCAACGGCTGGCTCGAACGCCCTGTCATCTGGATCGCCCTCGTCGCTCTCACCGGTGGCGGCAAGTCCCCCGCCATCGCCGCCGCCCGGCGTCCCCTCGATATCCTCCAGCAGGAAGCCTTCGCCGCCTGGCAGCAGCAACACGATGCCTGGAACAGGCAGGATGACGAACCCGTTCCTGATCGACTCTTTGTTACCGGTTCCACCATCGATACCCTCATCGATGACCTCCGGCACAGTCACGGTCTCGCCATCGTCCGTGATGAACTCTACGGTCTCGTTCGCGCCAACCAGCGCCGGGGCGGCGATGAACGGCAAAAGTACCTCTCGCTGTGGTCATCCGAACCTGTCGTCGCTTCCCGCAAGGGCACAAATACCCTCTGGCTCCCTCATCCCGTCGTCAGCATCGTCGGTGGCATCCAGCCAATGCTCGTCCACAAGATGCGCAGCAGGGAACAGGATGGCTTTGTCGAACGCTTTCTTCCGGTCTTCGTCAGGATTCAGCCCCGCTACTGGCACGAGTCCACAGTCACGCAATCCACCTCATCCAGCCTGGACAACGTGGTGAACCTCTTTCGCCAACTCCGCACCCTTCCCAACTCCACCGATCCCGCGGGAACCATCTTGCACCGCACCCCCGGTGCAGCCTCGGCCTGGGCCACCTGGTTCAACGACAATGTCGATCGCCTGCGCGAAGCACCACTCCACGTCCAGGGCTACTACAGCAAACTCCCCGGTCACGTCGCCCGCCTTGCCCTCATCCTCCACACCACCTGGCACCCCGAAAACCCGTTCCAGCCCATTTCCGATTCCACCATGCACCACGCCATCGAACTCGGCGAATTCTTTCGCACCCACATTCACCGCACCCTGCTCATGCTCGGGGAATTCGATCCCATCCCTCCGCCAAAACCAACCCTTGCCCAGCGCATTCATCGCACCTTGCTGGAAACGACCGCCTCCGATGGTTGGCTCGGCAGTACCCGCCTCCAGCTTGCCCTTGGCAAACCCGGAAAAACCGCCTTCGATAGCGCCATTCAGGAACTCGTCAATGCATCTCGTATCGAACTTCGCCAGGTACAGTCATCGTCCCGCGGCCGCCCCACCATCCAGTACCGCGCAACCAGAACCCCGTAAAACTGGCAAACGTGGGCAATGTAAGGGCGACCCGATGTGGTCGCCCACGGCACGCACCGGCAATGTAAGGGCGACCCGGTGTGGTCGCCCACGGCACACGCCGGCAATGTAAGGGCGACCCGATGTGGTCGCCCACGGCACGCACCGGCAACGTAAGGGCGATCCGAAGTGGTCGCCCACGGCACGCACCGGCAATGTAAGGGCGACCCGGTGTGGTCGCCCAAAGCATGCGCCGGCAATGTAAGGGCGACCCGGTGTGGTCGCCCAAAGCACAAGTACGAGGCCGATTAAATCCGGTTATGCCGAAT
>Ga0180215_1005047_pt1 | contig 11446 bp, 8 predicted proteins | sample eDN3rd37CBELigBY_FD_128871 | JGI IMG/M metagenome (GOLD analysis project Ga0180215, IMG submission 128871) | Enriched backyard soil microbial communities from Emeryville, California, USA - eDNA 3rd pass 37_C BE-Lig BY (version 2) (version 2) | ecosystem: Environmental > Terrestrial > Soil >...
CGCGAACGAACATTGTTGGTTTGCTTAATTCTCGTCACGGTTCTCGGGCGGGCGACCTACCTGGCGCACGATCAAACTTTCCTGGACCTACGCGCCGGAGAGATGGAGCGAGCGGCTTCCAGCCTGGTCCAGGACGGCACCATCAGTCGGATTTATTCGGATGAAACCGGGAAGTCGGCCCACGTCGCTCCGCTCTATCCGTTCCTTTTGGCGGGACTCTACAAGATCTTTGGATGGAACACCGTGGCCGGAAGAATGGCTCAGGAGGCGCTCGCGGTCCTCGCGACTACGATCGGGATCGCGCTCCTGCCGGCCGTCGCCCGCGCGGCGAGGCTCTCCGCCGCGGCCGGATGGGCGGCGGCCTTCGCGATGGCGGTTCTGCCGCTTAATCTCTGGGTGGAGACCTCCGGGAGTTGGGAGCAGCCGCTCGCGGCCGTCGCGCTGCTGGGAATGCTCTTGGCGTTCGGCCGGCTGAGCGACGACGGGTGGCGAAACGCTCGGCGCCTCCTCGCGTGCGGCGCGCTGCTCGGGGTGGTCGCGCTGTTGAGCCCGGCGCTTTTGCCCGCCGGCGCCTTGATGATCGCGGCCGAGTTCCCGCGCCAGCGAGGAAGCCGAAAACGGATCCTCGCCGGCGCCTTGGTCATGGGAGTCGTCGCCGGCGTGGTCATCAGCCCATGGGTGATTCGCAATTACCTCGCGCTGGGGGCGTTCATCCCGCTACGAAGCAACTTCGGACTGGAATTAGCCTTCGGGAATAATCCCCTGTCCGACGGCAAAACCTTCCCCTGGGGTTGGGGAAGCCCGGAGCGCCGAGCGGCGGACGACGCCCATCCGTTTCGGAACGTCGCGGAGTGGACTCGGTTGGAATCGATGGGGGAGGCGGCCTACATGCGCGACAAGCAGCGCGAGGCGCTGCGCTGGATGGCGGCGAATCCGGGCAAAGCGCTGCAGCTGACTCTGACTCGGTTCCGCCTGTATTGGTTTCCGAGCGCCGACATGTGGCCGCCCGAGTCATCCGCCAACCGGCTCAAGTCAACCTTGAACAGCTTCTTCGGCGCCGCCGCGCTACTCGGCCTGGCGCGTCTGGCCGTCGCCGGGCATCCCCGCGCGTGGCTCTTGGCGGCGGCGGCGATCGGGCCATCGCTGATTTACATGGTGACCCACGTGGACACTCGATATCGCTATCCCACCTTTGGTCTCTGCGTGCTGTTGTCGTTCGACCTTCTCGTCGCGATCTGGGGCGGGGTCGTCCGACGGTTTGGGCGCACCGCCGCATCCGGGCGAATCGCCGACGGTTGATTGACGCCGCCGAAGATCCTTCGGCCGACCTTGGCGCCCCGGATTTCCAATCCCGGCGACAAAGCGACCGCCGGGCGGGCCTCTTGCGGAGAGCCCGTCGGCGGGTCAGACTACGGGCTGGACGAGTTCGCACAAGGACCCTCCGGGAGACCGCCCGATGAAGTCGGCCCTCGCCTCGATTGTTGTTGGAACTCTCGGCCTCGCGATGGCGACGGCTTCGGCCCTCGCCGATCCGCCGGGGTTGAAGACGCTGGAGATCGGCGCCAAGGCGCCGGACTTCGAGCTTCCGGGCGTCGATGGACGGAATCACAAGCTGAGCGACTTCGCCGACGCGAAGGTGCTGGTGATCGTCTTCACCTGCAACCACTGCCCGACGGCCCAGGCGTATGAGGAGCGGGTGGCGAAGCTTTGCGAGGACTACAAGGACAAGGGGGTCGCCGTCGTGGCGATCTCGCCCAACGATCCGATCGGCTTGCGGCTTGATGAACTCGGCTACACCGATTTAAGCGACTCGTTTGAAGAAATGAAGATTCGGGCCCGCGACCACAAGTTCCCCTATCCGTACCTCTACGACGGCGAGACCCAGGAGACCTCCATCGCCTACGGAGCGCTCGCCACGCCCCACGTCTTCATCTTCGACGCCGAGCGGGCGCTCCGGTACGTCGGCCGCTTCGACGACGGCGAGGTCAAGCCTCCGAAGTCGCACGACGCGATCAACGCCGTCGAGGCGCTCTTGGCCGGCAAGGAAGTCCCCGTGGCGACCACCCGCGTCTTCGGCTGCTCGACGAAGTGGAAGGACAAGCAGGATGAGGTTCACCGGGCGCTGGAGCGGTGGGAGGCCGAGCCCGTCTCGCTTGAGCCAATCAACCTGGAGGCCGCGGCGAAACTCGCCAAGAACGAGACCGACAAGCTGACCGTCGTGAACCTCTGGGCCACCTGGTGCGGCCCCTGCGTCGCCGAGCTGCCCGAGTTCGTGACCCTCAACCGGATGTATCGCGGCCGTCCCTTCCGGCTGGTGACGATCAGCCTCGACGACCCGGAGAAAAAGGACCAGGCGCTGAAGGTCCTCAAGGAAAACCACGTCTCCTCGACCAATTACATCCTCGACGCCTCGGACCGCGACGCCTTCGCCGAGGCCCTCGACGCGAAGTGGCCGGGCCCCATCCCGTACACGCTCATCATCGCGCCGGGTGGCGAGGTGGTGTACCGCCAGGTCGGTCAAATCGACCCCCTTGAGGTCAAGCGGGCGATCGTTGACCGATTGGGCCGGACGTACTGATCTGGGGGCTAAGCGGAGGAGGGTCGTTCCGGGAGGGCAATGCCCTCCCGCCGAGCCCCGCGCGCCGCGCCGGCTCGTCGGGAGCCTCGCCCTCCCGACCCCGTTCTCCCCGCCGCGGGGTGGTCTTGAGCAAAGAGCCGTCCTTGCGCCATACTGTGACGCGATTTGGGACGCATCCCCAGCACCTCGGCCGCGCCTCGGCCGACGATTCGCCGCGAGGAAAACGCATGGCCGGCCAAAGCAGGATTCTCGAGAAGCTCAAGGAACTGGGACGCAACCTCTGGTGGTGCTGGCAGCCCGGCGTCATCAGCCTCTTCCGCGAGCTTGACCCGACTCTCTGGACCCAGGTCGGCCACAACCCGGTGGAATTCCTGAAGCGGATCCCGGTCGACCAGCTTGAGCGGCGGGCCACCGAGATGGCCCTCGACTCGCGGATCGACCACGCCTTCCGCCGGCTTTCCGACTACCTGAAGGACAAGCATTCCTGGGGCTCGCTCAACGCCTCGATCCTTCGAACTCGCCCGGTGGCCTACTTCTCGGCCGAGTTCGGCCTGCACGAAAGCCTGCCGATCTACTCCGGCGGCCTCGGCGTTCTGGCCGGCGACCATCTCAAAAGCGCCAGCGATCTGGGGATTCCCCTGGTTGGCGTCGGTTTGCTCTACAACCAGGGGTACTTCCGCCAGTCGCTCGACTCCAACGGTTGGCAGCAGGAGAGCTACCTCGACGCCGACACCGATCTCTTGCCGATCGAGCCCGTGCTCGACGCCGACGGCAAGCCGATGATGGTCGCCGTTGAGACGGCCCACGGCGCGCTTCGGGCGAAGATCTGGCGGGTGGAGGTGGGGCGGACGCTGCTGCTTCTGCTCGACTCCAACGTCCCGGAAAACAGCGACGAGGACCGGAAGCTGACCGGCCGGCTCTACGGCGGTGACGCCCGAGTGCGCATCCGACAAGAGCTGCTGCTCGGCGTCGGCGGCGTCCGGGCGCTGCGGGCGCTGAAGATCCAGCCCTCGGTGTTGCATCTCAACGAGGGCCACAGCGCCTTCGCCACGCTGGAGATGATCCGGGTGTTGATGGAGGAGACCGGGTTCCCTTACGGCGAGGTCGTTCACGACGTCGCGCAGATGACCGTCTTCACCACCCATACGCCCGTGGCCGCGGGGCACGACCGCTTCCCCGCCGAACTGGTCGAGGAGCACCTGGGCAAGATCCGCGAGGCCCTTCGGCTCTCGTACGAGGACTTCATGGGGCTGGGTCGGGTCTACGCCAACGATCCCAACGAGCTGTTCTGCATGACCGTGCTGGCGCTTAAGTTGTCGCGATCCGCCAACGGCGTCAGCGCGCTGCACGGGGTGGTCTCGCGCCGGATGTGGCACCCGCTGTATCCGAACCTCCCCGAAGAACAGGTTCCCATCGGCCACATCACCAACGGCGTCCACGCGCTGAGCTGGGTGGCGCCGCAGATGTCGCTGCTTCTGGCCAACCATCTGGGCGTCGACTGGGCCCGCCGCCAGCGCCACCCCGAAGCCTGGAGCGGCGTCGAGGGCATCGACGACGCGGAGCTCTGGGAGACGCAGCAGGTCCTCAAGGCCCGGCTGATCGAGTTCGTCCGCCGTCGGCTGGTCGCCCAGGCCAAAAAGCGGAACGATCCGGCCGCGCGGGTCGATCGGTTCGCCGCGGCGCTCGACCCCAACGCCCTGACCATCGGCTTCGCGCGACGGTTCGCGACCTACAAGCGGGCCGGCCTGGTCCTTCAGGACATCGAGCGGATGGTCGACCTGATTCGCTCCAGCGATCGGCCGATCCAGTTCGTCTTCGCCGGCAAGGCCCACCCCGAGGACCGGATGGGCAAGGAGCTGATCCAGCACATCGTCAAGATCACCTGGGACGAGCGGTTCTCGGGCAGCATCGTCTTCGTCGAGGACTACGACATGGACGTGGCGCGGCACCTGGTGCAGGGGGTCGACGTCTGGCTGAACAACCCCCGCCGCCCACAGGAGGCCAGCGGCACCTCGGGCGAGAAGGCCGTGCTCAACGGCACGCTTAATTTCTCGGTTCTCGACGGCTGGTGGGCCGAGGCGTATGATGGTTCCAACGGCTTCGCGATCGGCTCGGGGATGATCCACGCGGTGCCGGCGGTCCAGGACGAGCGCGACCACGCCGCCTTGATCGAGACGTTGACCAACCAGGTCGTGCCGACCTTCTACGAGCGGGACGCCGACGGCTTGCCCCGCGAGTGGATCGCCCGTCAGAAGCACGCCTTCCGCACGCTGGCCTGGAAGTTCAACGCCGATCGGATGGTCATGGACTACGCGCTGCACAGCTACCTGCCGGCGGCCGGCGGCGTCTCCTGCCGGTAAGCCGGGCGTTCCCGCCCCGCGCTCCCCTGGTCGGTTTCCAGACCCGGGTCTTCGCGGGGCGATGGGTTCCATTTCTCGGGCGGGCGAGGCTCCCGCCGAGCCGGGGCCACGCGCGGGGCTCGGCGGGAGCCTCGCCCCACCACTTCCAGGCGCGACGGACCACCAGGGCCATGAGTCAAGGCTTTCTCGGCGAACAACTCGGCTCCTTTCGCCTCGAACAGGTCCTCGGCACCGGCGCGATGGGGGTGGTCTTCAGGGCCACCCAGGAGACCACCGGCCGCCGGGCCGCGGTCAAGATCGTCCAGGGTGAGATCGCCGAGAACACCAAGCTGCTGGATCGGTTCATCCGCGAGGCCGAGATCATCAAGCAGTTCCGCCACCCCAACATCGTCCGCTGGCTCGCCACCGGACGCTTCAAGGGGACGTACTACTTCGCGATGGAGTACGTCGAGGGCGACACCCTCGAAAAACTCCTGCAAGACCGCGGCCAGCTTCCCTGGCGCGAGGCGGTCGACCTGGCCATTCAGATTTGCGAGGCCCTGCAATACGCCCATCAGCAGGGGGTCGTCCACCGCGACCTGAAGCCCTCCAACTTGATGGTCACCCGCGACGGCAAGATCAAGCTGACCGACTTCGGCATCGCCAAGGATCTGGATCGCACCGCCCTGACCGCCCCCGGGCGCACCCTCGGGACCGCCGCCTACATGGCCCCCGAGCAAATCCGCGGCACCCCGGCCGTGAGCCACAAGACCGACCTTTACGCCTTCGGCGCGGTTCTCTACCAGATGCTCGTCGGCCTGCCTCCCTTCACCGGCGCGTCGGCCGTCGTCTTGATGCATCAGCACATCAACGAATCGCCGCCACGCCCCAGCGCCAAGATTCACGAGATCCCCAAGGCGCTCGATGACCTGGTCGTCGCCCTGATGGCCAAGAACCCGACCGACCGACCCTGGGACGCCGACGCCGCCTGCATGGTCCTGACCGAACTGCGCGACAAGGACGCGCGGAAGGAGTCGGTGGCGATGGTCTGGCCCGTGGCCGACTCTCCCAACGCCGATCCTCCCCGCGCCGGCGCCGCGACCTCCACCGGTTCCAACCCCACGCCGGCGCGGAAGCGGACCAAAACCGCCGGCCGGTCGACGGCGGGCCGGGCCGAAGGGGGCTCGCGGATCGCCAGGGCGCTCTCGGGGGTGAGCCTGGAGACGATCGGCCTGGTGTTGGCCCTGTTCGTCGTCGGCGGCCTGATGGCGTATTGGGTCTGGCCCCCCAGCGCCGCGTATCTCCACCGCCACGCCGTCGCCCTCATGGAGTCTCCCCAGCGTTCGGACTGGCTCATCGCCATGAGGGATTACATCGAGCCGCTGGACCGGCGGTTTCCCGATCATCCCTACCGAGAGGAAACCCGGGCCTGGCGCGACCAAATCGCCCTGGACGAGGCCGAGGGCCGAGCCAAGCTGCTCGCCAGCGCCGTCCAAACCCGCTTCTCCGAGCCCAACACCGAGGGCGAGCGCCAGTTCGTCGCGTTCAACGCGCTGGCCTCCAAGGCCGAGGCCGAGGGCGACGAGCTGACCGCCCAGCGCTGCTGGAGCGAGATGAGCGCGACGGTCAACGCCGACGACCCCGAGGACCGCAAGTGGTTTCTCCTGGCCAACAAGCGGGCCAACGACCTGGCCGTCCGCATCCAGGAGCGCCGGGCCTTCGTCGAGGGCCAGCTCCGAAAAGCCGCCACCGCCTACCGGATGGGCCGAACCAACGACGCGATGACCATCCAGGCGATGCTCCAGGAACGCTACTCCCATTACACCGACCTGGCCGACCTCTTCGGCCCCGCTCCCCAGGCGGCCGAGGAGTACTCCGAGCCCGAGCCCCAGCCCGAGCCGGAAACCGAAGCCGAGCCCAAGCCCGAGCCGGAAAGCGAATCAACGACCGAAGCGCCGGCGCCTCCCTCCCAATCCGACGGCGAAGTTCCTTAGCGCCGACGCGGCCGGCTTTCGCGAGGCTCCAAACCGCGCTCGGGCCGAGACCAAGGGTTTTCCTTCGGCTTGCTGAAAGGCAATGTCCCGGGAGGACGGGTTGACAATGTCCCGCGGATAAGCCGGGCCATCGGGTTTTGAAGCAAACTCCCGGTTGCGACTTAAACGCGGTTTACCGCCGAGGAACCTGCAACCAAAGGAGAGCCAGCCATGAAAATTCTCGTGATCGGTGGGAGCGGGCTGATTGGGAGGAAACTGGTAAGCAACCTGAAGCAACTGGGCCACGAGGCCGTCGCGGCGTCCCGGTCTTCGGGCGTCAACATCCTGACCGGCGAGGGGCTGGCCGAGGCGATGGCGGGCGTCGACGTGGTGGTCGACGCGTCAAACTCGCCGTCATTCGAGGACAAGGCGGTGCTGGAGTTCTTCGAGACCTCCACGAAGAACATGCTCGCCGCGGAGGCGGTCGCCGGGACGCGGCTCCACGTGGCGCTGTCGGTTGTCGGGGCCGATCGACTGCCGGACAGCGGGTACATGCGGGCCAAGCGCGCGCAGGAAGACTTGATCAAGCGAGGCGAAACGCCGTACACGATCGTTAGAGCCACCCAGTTCTTCGAATTTCTCGGCGCGATCGCCGGAGACGCGGCGGACGGCGGGGGCGGGGCGGTTCGCTTGTCAACCGCCCCGATGCAACCGATGGCTGCCGACGACGTGGCCGCCGCGCTAACGAATCTCGCCGTGAGCGCGCCCTTGAACGGGATGATCGAGATCGCCGGCCCGGAGGCGGCCCCAATCGCCGAGTTCGTCGGCCGCTTCCTAACTTCGAGCGGTGATGCTCCGACGGTGGTGGCCGACCCGGAGGCCCTCTACTTCGGCGCGAAGCTGGACGGTCGCGGGCTTTTGCCGGATGGCGCCCCGCGCGTCGGCCCCACCCGGTTCGAAGATTGGCTCGGGCGGGCCCAGATGTAAGGGGCTCTGACAAAACTTCATTCGTGGAGGCGACGGAGGGATTCGCCGTAACACCGCGAACGATTGCACGTTCGGTCGTTTCGGAAAAAATCGACGAATTGCGCGGTGATCGTCAAACAAATGCACCGCGGCCGACGTAGTAAGGGTTGACTCCCTAATTGACGAGGGACGCCCCGCGCGATACCGTTGGTACACCCGTCGTTCGCCGAGGCGGCTCCCGTCCGTTCGCCTCACTATTCGTTTCGCACCGGGCCAATCATGGCCCCGAGGAAGCCGATGCCTTCGCCTTCGTCCCGCGTTCGTTTTATTGGCAGCCGCGAGCTGCACCGCGATCTCCCCAAGGTCTTGGACAACCTGGAAAACCCCGACAGCCGATACGTCCTGACGATCCACAGCAAGCCCAAGGCCGTCCTGATCGGGACCGAGGCCTTTCTGAGCCTGCTGAAGGGAGCCAGGCCGGAAGATCGCCTGCTCGCCCTGCAACTCGGCGCGCTGGTGCAGGGGCTTGAGGCCGCCGCCGAGTCCGAAGCGCCGCGCGAGGATCGCGAAGACCTCGTCCAGGTCTGACGAGCGAGCGGACCCCGTCCGCCCCGACGCAAGCCGACCCGCCCGCCTCATGGGCGGGGCGCTTCCCGAATTTCCGGCGACCCCGGCGCTCGCCTCCGACGAGTTCCGGGGTTGTTTCGCGCGCCTTCGGATTTCGCCGAACCCGGCGCCCGGCCGCGACGTACAATTCTCACGAATGGGAGCGACCGCGTGGTCGCGGCTCGAATCCCCTTGTCAAATCATGCACGGTGGCCGACAATGCTGGTTCGGTTTCGGCCCCGTTGGTGGCGGACGGCGCGCGTGGGGCGTCGCCGCGAATTTCGGTGAAAGTTGACGCGGCGGCTCTCTTTGCAAAGAGGAGATGAAAGACGTGGCCTCAGGTAATCCCGCCTTTTCCCAAGACATGTTCGCCGGCTACGAGCAAGTCTACGGCGCTCCTCGCAGCACGGTGATGACGGTCCAGGGGACGATGAGCAAGACGTTCCTGCTGCTCGCGATCCTCTCCGGCGCCGGCCTCTGGTCGTGGAACGCCATGGGCAATGGCCAGCTCGCGCCCCCGGTCATCGGCGTCGCCGCCCTGGTCGGCTTCGTGCTGGCACTGGTGACGATCTTCAAGCCGACCGTCTCGCCCTGGACCTCGCCGATTTACGCGGCGATGCAGGGGGTCTTCCTCGGCGGCCTCTCGCAGGTCATCGAGATGCGGTTTCACAAGGTCTATCCCGGCATCGCGCTTCAGGCGGTCTCGCTGACCGTCGGCACGCTCTTGATCATGCTGTTCCTGTACGGCAGCGGCACGATCCGCGTCACCGAGCGGCTGAAGTCGGGCATCATCATGGCGACGGGGGCGGTCTGTCTCTTCTACGTCGTCTCGATGCTGCTGAGCCTTTTCGGCGTTTCGATGCCCCTGATCTTTAGCGCCACGCCGCTCGGCATCGGCTTCAGCCTCTTCGTCGTCGGCCTGGCGGCGTTCAACCTGCTGTTGGACTTCGACTTCATTGAGGAGGGCTCGCGCCGCGAGGCCCCCAAGTACATGGAATGGTACGGCGCCTTCGGCCTGATCGTCACACTGGTCTGGCTGTACCTGGAAATGCTCCGCCTGCTCCAGAAGATCGCCGCGAGCCGCGACTAAGCCCAATCGGCGACGCGCGAACAACAATGGGCCGGTCGACGCGACCCGATGGCGCGTCGACCGGCCTTTTTGTTTTATCGAAGCCGCGGCCTCGTTCCGTTGTTCCCGCCGCGAACCCCGTTGGCTCTCACCCGGTCGCTCCGACCGCCGCGCGCTTGGCCAGGTACGTCTTCGCCGAGTCGGCCATCGTCACCAGGGCGGCGCCCATCATGATCGCGTCCTTGAGCACCAGGCGACCCGCGCCGCTGAGATAGGGGAAACCGTGGGTGGTGTCTCCCAGATTCGGCACCCAGCATTCGGGGGTCGTTATCAGGAAGGAGAGCGTCACCCACGACATGATGAACACGAGGAAGCTCCCGAGCGTCGCCGCCTGTGGAAGCACCGGGTGCAGCGCGATCAAGAGTCCGTAGAGGACGATCACGGCTCCCAGACCGTACGCGAACGTGTAGGTCCCGTTCTGCTCGTGCCACTCTCGGTTGGCGGTCACGAGGGCTCCCTCGGGGTTCTTGTGCTCCTTGTACTCGTCTGGGTGGTTGAGGAAGAAGCTCATGAAGGGGCTGTTGGCGACGAACGGGATGATCCCGTCGGCCTCGTATCGGCAGACCTTCAAACCGCCGATCCAGACGAGGACGATGATCAGTCCGATTCGAGTCACGGCGATCCCGAGCCGGTCGGCCCGAGCGGCGATTTCGAAAAGTCGAAGCATGGCGTTGAACGACCTCCGGCGATGCTGATGAAGCGCGATCGGCCCGGCCCCGGCGGCGCTGGGGCGTCGAGTCGGGGGTGATCGCGGGTCGCCGATTATCGCCGGGCCAGCTCGTCGGCCTGAATGGACCTTCCGGCCGAAAGCATGGACAAATTGCTCCCGCCGCGGATTTCGGTCTCGAATTCGCGGAAAAAGGTGGGCGACACTCCGGTCGCCTTCTTGAAGACCCGGCTGAAATACAGTTCGTCCTGAAAGCCGACCTCCGCGGCGATCTCCTTGACGGGCCGCAACGTGTGGAGCAATTGCCACTTGGCGTGGATCAAAACCCGGTCGCGAATCAGGTCGGTGAGCGTCTTGCCCAGATGCGCGCGCGTCAGCCGGCCGAGCGTCTTGGGCGAGACGTTCAACAATCGCGCGTAGTCCGAGGGGCCCAGCGGCGTCTGGTAGTTCTCCTCGATCAGATCCCGCAACCGGCCCAACAGCGGATGGCGGTGGCCGTCGGCGACGCCGGCGCCGACCGCCCGCGCCTCGGCGCCAGCGGCCTTGAGGCGCGAGGCGACGATCAGCAGCACCTTGAGCGAGGCGAGGATCACCTCGTCGCGGGCCATCGCGTTGTCGGCCCGCTCGCGGAGGATCCGGGCGATCAGCTCGTCGGCGTCGACCTTGGCCCGGTCGTCGAGCGCGACGAAGGGCTTGCCGTACGGGTCGTTGAACAAGACGCCGCCGCAGCCGGTCTCCGCGTGGAAGGTCTCGACGCAAAGGAAGTTGGCGTGAAACTGGATCAGGGTCGCCTCGCCCGCCGCGCGGGGGGCGAAAAGGACCCGCTGGTAGGGGGTGAGGCAGAGCAGGGCGTCGGCCCGGTAGTCGTGCTCGCCGGCGTCGGCCCAGAAGGTCCCTTCGCCCGACTCGATCCGGTACAGCGCGAAGTAGTTGGTTCGCGGCGGGGCGACGCTCGCCCCCTCCAGTCGGACCCGTCTCGCTTGAACCGGCTCGTCACTCCGGCTGGGGTCGTAGAAGGAGGCGGCGCCGGGGCCGCTCACGTCTCGCCGCCGAAGCTCGGCGCGGCGTCGCCCTCGCCGGGATTGGCGAAGGCGGCCAGGGCGTCGTCCTCGGTCTCGTGGATCGGGGCGAGCTTGTTCAAGCCGATGATGTCGGCGCCGACGCGCAACTCTTCGGTCAAACCGCAGA
>Ga0180215_1005049_pt1 | contig 11439 bp, 10 predicted proteins | sample eDN3rd37CBELigBY_FD_128871 | JGI IMG/M metagenome (GOLD analysis project Ga0180215, IMG submission 128871) | Enriched backyard soil microbial communities from Emeryville, California, USA - eDNA 3rd pass 37_C BE-Lig BY (version 2) (version 2) | ecosystem: Environmental > Terrestrial > Soil >...
GCCCGAGGAAATCGCGCACGCGGTGTCCTTCCTGGCCGGGCCGCAAATGGGTTTCATCACCGGGCAGGTGCTGTTCGTCGACGGCGGCAAGTCCCTGGGGGGATCGGGGGCCTGACGATCAGGCGGTTGCAGTGCTACATCAATTGCCTGACCTGGTGGCCCAGCCATGAGATCGTTTTGTCGATCGCTGGCGTCCACGGGGGGCTGCAATTCAGACGTATGAAATTCCGGTATCTGCCGCTGGCGGAAAATATAGGTCCCGGAGCAATTCCTATATTGATCATTGCAGCCTGATCAAACAAGACAAGCGCATCCACCTTGTCGGGCAGTTGCACCCACAGCACATATCCGCCCTTCGGCCGTGTATAGTACGTGCCCTTCGGGAAGTTGTTCTCTATGGCTCGCATCATATTGCTTAGGCGAGACTGCATGGCGTCCCGGAGCCTGCGCAGGTGACGATCATAAGAGTGATATTGCAGATAATGAGCAATCGCCGCTTGGGTCGGTGTATTGGTTCCCAGGGAAGTGACGAACTTTAGGCTCGCGATGCGTTCTACGTACTTCCCTGCGGCGACCCAGCCGATTTGGTAACCGGGTGCCAGGGACTTTGTGAAAGAACCGCAGTGTAGAACCAAACCGTCTTTGTCAAAGGCCTTGGCCGCCCGTATATGTCGAAGGTCGAATTGAAGTTCGGTATAGACGTCGTTTTCGATCAGCGGTATTTGATGTCGCGCCAGCGTCTGTGCCAGCGCGCTCTTCTTTTCCTCGCTCATGGTGAAGCCCAGTGGATTATGGCAGTTTGTCATCAGCAGGCACGCGGCGACCGGATACTGATTCAATGTGCTTTCCAATTGGCTTAGATCCATGCCTTCGCCGGGGTGGGTGGGCACCTCGATCCTGTTCAGATTCAACTCCTCCAGCAACTGCAGTCCGGCAAAGAACATGGTCGAGTCGATTAAAACCAGATCCCCTGGCTTGGTGACCGCCTTCAGTGCCAAGTAAATGGCCTCCATTCCCCCGTTTGTGATGATGATCTCGTCGGCCGGGACGGAATAGCCGAGCTCGAGGTAGCGATGGGAAATCGTTTGACGAAGCTTGGGCAGACCTAAGAAGCAGCCCAGCGCCGGCAGCACATGACCCATGTCCCGCATGCTGGTCGACAGCCCCTTTTTCAAAGCCTGCATCGGAAATAGCGTGGGGTCGACAAATGACGATCCCAGCAAAGTCGATTTGGATGCGGTCAAATCACCCAGGATCGCCCGCAACCGCGCCTCGCCGCTGCCTTTTACCAGGCTGGGGTGCTCCAGTGCGACGTCGGGCAGGTCGCGCACGGGGCGCACGTAGTAGCCCGAACGCGGCCTGGGTTCGATCAGGCCCTGTGCTTCCAGGACTTGGTAGGCCTGCACCACGGTTCCATTGCCCACGTGATGCTGGGTGGATGCCTGGCGGATCGATGGGATTGGGTCGCCCGGGCGCAGGGAGCCTGCCCTGATGAGGTCGGAGATGTTCTGTGCGATTTCCAGGTAACGGCTCATCTGCCCTCCTTCTGTACCTGTCATTGATTCGATAATCTGTATCTGTTCGGAATCAATTTTTATGACTAAGATAGCACACATAGTCTTTAAGCATAAACATTATTTGCTCCAAGCAAATCTGTATCTATCCCGATTTCTTTGTTGGGTAAGATGGCGCGAATAATCTATGGCCATAAGTATTCTTTATTTTAATTAATGGGTGCGCTGAGGGTTTTCTCGCCCGAAAACAGAAATGCGTACGATAAAGGGCAGCGAGCATGTACATAAAACTGGATGGCGGCAGGCGAATACATTACGAATTGATTGGCCGCCCGGATGCGCCGGTTGTCCTGTTTACCCATTCCCTCAGCGCCGATATGGGCATGTGGGTGGAGCAGATACCGGACCTGTTGGGCGCTGGCTATCGGGTCTTGCGTGTCGACGCGCGTGGGCATGGCGGCAGCGATGCGGTTGCAGGCGATTACACGATGGAGCAATTGGCCGATGATGTCGCGGATGTGTTGCAGCACTTGTCATTGGGTCCGGTCGATTATGTCGGGCTGTCAATCGGCGGCGTATACGGTCAGGCACTTGCACTGAAGCACCCCGATTTAATACGCAGCCTTACGCTGTGTGACACCTTGCCGGCAGCTCTACCGGGCTCATCTGCTTCCTGGCAAGAGCGCATGGCTACCGCTCGCCAGGCGGGTTCCTTGGCCCCCCTGGTGGAGGCTACCTTGGGGCGATGGTTTACGCCGGACTTCCTGGAGCGAGAGCCCCTGCGCAGCCAACAAATACGGGAAAGCATTCTTGCTACATCAGTCGATGGCTTTGTCGGCAGCTGCGCCGCTATGCAGGCTTTTGACTTTACGAAACAGTTGCCGAACCTGCATGTGCCTGCGCTGGTGATTTGCGGGGCCGAGGATCCCGGCACGCCGCCGGCGGAAAACAGGCGTCTGGCCGGGCTGATGCCGGCTGCGCGTTATGAAGAAATTCCTGGCTGTCGGCACCTGCCCAATGTACAGAAACCTGGGGAGTTCAACGGCATTTTGCTGCGCTGGCTGCGTAGTCGCCGTTGATTCATTCTCGGATGTGGTCGGGCAATCAGGAGGATTTATGGGTCGTTTACAAGGAAAGGCGGCGTTGATTACAGGTGCCGCCCATGGAATTGGCCGTGCATGCGCGCTGGACATGGCTAGAGAGGGTGCCCAGGTTTGGGCGACGGACCGGAATATAGATGCTCTAGGGGCTTTGTCTGAATCCGGGAACATAAAGCCCATCGTACTTGATGTCACCAGCGCATCCGATATTCTTAGTGTGTCTGAATCCATCAATAATCTGGATATCCTGTTCAACTGCGCCGGCTATGTCCATCACGGCGATATATTGAGTTGCGATGATGCCGCCTGGGATCAAACGATGGCGGTAAATCTACGCAGCATGTTCTGGATGATCAAGGCCTTTCTGCCGTCGATGTTGCAGGCGGGAAAGGGCAGCATCGTCAATATGTCATCCATGGCGTCGTCCCTCAAGGGTGTCGACAACCGTTTCGCCTATGGCACCAGCAAGGCCGCGGTTATTGGTTTGACGAAGGCGGTGGCGCGCGACTACATACGTTCGGGTGTCCGCTGCAACGCTATTTGTCCAGGCATTGTCGATACGCCTTCTCTGAAGCAACGCCTTTCCGCGATCAGTGACCCATCGGCGATACAAAGATTCCTGGATCGTCAGCCTACTGGACGAATGGCCGAGGCCGACGAAATAGCCCCTCTGGTCACGTACTTGGCTAGCGATGAAGCCTCGTTCGTTACAGGCGCCGTCTATTCCATCGATGGCGGGATTACGCTGTGATTTCGACCCAAATCTTTATTCGGTGGATATATTTTTTGGGGTTGTTTAACGCTTATTAGTAAGCATGTTGGATCGTATAGAGGAGCAAATGAAGCTTACCGAACAAGATATACAAGCCTTTCATCGCGATGGATACTTGATATGCCCGGATGTTTTTACGCGGGATGAGGTCAAGGTCTTGAACGACGAAGTGTCGGATATCATAAAAAACCATCTGGATCGGCCTGAGGTGTCGCTGGAGAAGCATGGCAAGACGCCTCGCCTGATATACGGTGCTGACCGCTATAGCGATCCTTTTGCGGCGCTGGTCCGCCATCCACGTTGGCTCAACCCGGCCAAGGCAATTCTGGACAGCGACGTCTACATACATCAACTGCGGATCAACCCCAAGGCTGCCTTTCAAGGCGGCAGCTTTTGGTGGCATCAGGATTTTTCCACCTGGCATTTCGAGGATGGAATGCCCACCTCAAACGCGCTCATGATCGCTGTGTTCCTGGACGATATTCATACGATCAACGGGCCGCTGATGGTAATACCAGGGTCCCATCGGTATGGGGAAATCCAGCAACGGGTACCCAATCAGGATAGTACCGGCTATACCATCATGGACATCGACCCCGATGTCGTGTCCGATCTGGCTGACAAGGGGGGTATCGTACCGCTGACCGGATCGGCCGGCAGTATCATGTTCATGCATTGCAACCTGATGCATGCTTCGGCGGGAAACGTTACGCCAATGCCGCGGACCATCGTCTATATAAATGCCAATTCCGTCAATAACGCACCCTTGAATAAGAAGCGGGCCAGTCACCATTGCAACTACGATTTTACGCCGTTGCAGCCATTAAAAGATGATTGCCTGGTAGCATACAAGACGACTTAGGTATATCAATCGACACGGCACAGTTCTGGGCGATCAGGAGAATCGCCCAGGAGCTTTCTGTTGTTAATTTAATTAAATAGATACAAAGGAGAAGTAAGGTGAAACATATAAGCTTTCTGAAGAAAATCAAAAGGATATCCGTCGCTATATTCTGTCTTGCTGGTATGTCGGGCTTTGGTCCGGCGGTGGCCGATGAGTTTCCCAAGATGAACCTGAAGCTGGCGCATGCCTTCCCTCAGGTTTGGGTTCAGTCGCAAAAGGTCGATCAGTGGTTCGTCGATGAAATCGAACGCAGAAGCGGCGGAAAGATCAAGATAGAGATCTATTGGTCTGGTGCTTTGGCGGAACCCAAGTACATATTCAATATTGCGGGTAGTGGAGGAGTGGCCATGGGTGCCACATCTCCGGGCTACTATCCTTCCGATATGCCCTTTGGGGGGCTGATCAATGCATTGAGCGGAACCCTCAGTTTCGATAATGCGAGGGAAGGAGCGCTTATAACCCAGGAAATATTTGACAAGTTTCCCATCGTCCAAGAGGACTGGAAGAAGATGGGCGTGTGGCCCTTGTACTTCAACGCCCTTGGCGAGTACCGCCTCGCCTGCACGAACCCAGTGACGTCCGCGAATGACCTGAAGAACAAGAAGATCCGACAGTTCAGCGATTTCCATCCGAAACTGTGGGAATCGCTTGGCGCAACGGGGGTCACGGTATTGCCCGCCGAGATCTATGAGGGGTTGGCCAGGGGGCGTATGGATTGCGGCTACTATGATTATTCACTGTTGAGCAGAAGCAAGCTTTACGAGCCTGCGAAGTATCTCAGCAACATCAATCTGGGCGCGTCCTCTACTTGGCCGGTGGTGGTCAATTACGATCTGTTCTTCAATAAATGGCCGCAGAATGTCCGGGATCTGTTCATGGAGGTGGGCCGGGAGGCGGCGGCCAAGAGCATAGAGATCGTTCAGCAGGATGAGGACGATGCCCTGAAGGAAATGCTGGATCATGGCGCCGTCATGGTCGATTTCCCTGCGTCCGAACAGGAAAAAATCGAGGGCATGGCGCCGGATTTCCTGGATATCTGGGTTCTTAATATGGAAAAAAAGGGACTCGGCAAGGAAGCATCCGAGGTGTCTGATTACATCAAGAAGCGCCGTACGGAACTGCGGGCCGAGTAAGGTGGCATTGGCGTGCGATCTGGCCGTTGATGGGCATGATGGATGCTCGGCAGTCGACACGCCATACCGCCTCCTGATGGAATAAAGGCACCATATTTGGAGGAAGGTGGTGAGGCAAATATTTCTATTGCTCGATGTCGGGCTCAAATATCTACGCCGGCTGGCCCTGTTTGTTTCGGCTGCCGGACTGATTGTCATGGCGGCTCTGGATACCTTCGATGTATTAAGCAGTTTTCTATTTGATGCCCCTATTCGAGGGATTTCCGAAACGATTCAGGTGATCATGGCCGCCTCGGTTGCGTTGGCCATTGTATCCGTGCAGCATCGGCGCGAGCATGTGTGCGTGGATTTGTTGGTGAACAAGCTCTCTCCGCGGGCGTTGAGGGTGGCTAACTTCTTTAATTATGTTTTTTCCATCCTGTGCGTGGGACTCATATCCTGGCAGTCCTGGATCATGGCGGCGCATAGCGTGCGCGTGGAGGAGGTCTCCGCGACGGTTGGTTGGTTTCTGGTTTATCCATGGAAGATATTTTTTGCGCTAGGCTTCACGATCGTGTTGATCGAGATTCTGCGTCAGGCTATTTCATCAATGTTGCATGGTCTTGATAGGAATTTTGAGAGGTCTTCAAGTAACTTGAAAGAGAACATGCATATTGAGGTGAATCCGTGATGGATGCGTCGGTTGTTCAGGGAATTCTGGCCATCGTGGCTTTATTAACCTTGGGGGCGATAGGTGTTCCTGTCGCGTACTCTATGATTTCCGTTGGCGCCCTGGGGATGTGGCTGATAGGCGGTTTCGACTTTATGACCGTGACGCTTGGTCGATTGCCGTATTCGATACTCAGCGATTACTCGTTCGCTGTCATCCCCATGTTTATATTGATGGGTACGTTGGCGGCGGCAGCGGGTATCACCACGGAACTCTACGATATATTCAACAAGCTGCTGGCTCGTCTGCGTGGCGGTTTATATATGACGACTGTCGTTGCATCGGGGGTTTTCGCGGCCATCTCGGGATCGACAATCGTCAACTCGGCAGTGTTTACCAGAATTGCGATGCCGGAGATGCTCAGACATGGCTATAACAAGGGCTTAAGCGCAGGGTGCATTGCGGGGGCGGGTACCTTTGCGGCCCTGATACCTCCGTCGATCAGCATGGTTATTGTTGCAATGCTGACCGATGCCTCTATTGGCGTGCTTCTGATCGCCGGGGTGTTGCCTGGGCTGTTGACGATACTTGTTTATATAGTCGGCATCGCCGTCATGGTCCGCATTTCGCCGTCCTGGGCTCCGCCTCCTACTATTCGATATACGTTCAAGGAGCAGGCCGAGGGGCTGGGTCGATTGTTTCCGACGCTGCTGTTGATCGGAATCGTCTTGGGTGGGATATATAGTGGGCTCATGTTTCCGTCGGCTGCCGGTGCGGTCGGCGCTATAGGTGCATTATTTATTGGCCTGATGCGTCGTAGGCTCAGCTGGGGTTCATTCAAGGAGTCATTGATTTCCGCCACGAGGTCGACCGCGATTCTGCTGCTGATCATCATCGGTGGTCTGATATTGTCGCGCTTTCTTGTTTTCAGCGGATTTGTTTCGCATTTGTCAGCCGTGATTGAGGGTTGGGGGCTGAATACTTGGCAGCTATTGATTGCGATCAGCATATTCTATCTTGTTTTGGGTATGTTCATTGATCCGACGTCAATGATGCTAGTGACGATTCCCTTCATATTTCCTATAGCAGAGGCTGTGGGGGTCGATGTGGTCTGGTTTGCCGTGATCGTAGTCAAACTGGTCGAACTGGCGGCCATCACACCACCTGTCGGGATTAACTTGTTTACTGTGATGGCGTCGTCCGACAACAAAGTCAGTTCTTCGGATATTTTCCGTGGTGTGCTGCCTTTTGTTTTTCTCGAAATGATCGTTCTTGGAATGCTCATCGCATTTCCCATTATTTCCACCTATCTGCCAAGCCGCATGTAAGGAGCATGAGTACGATGCGTGATTCAGAACACCCATTGAGGCTTTTGGGGGAGGCCATAGAAAGCGTTCAATTCTCCCAAAGCGAATCCAGGGTGGATGCGCGTCCGCGTGTGGGTATCGTCCTTTCGCAGGCCGCGATGTGGGTGTGTGGGTCCCATTTGCCGGCGATCGCGCAGCTCATCGCCCGGGAGATCGATATGCGGGGCGGCTGTGGGCTGGTACTGCACACAACCGCCCCCTGTGATGGCGCGTACTTCGTGCGAGGACAGGGCGGCTGCCTTCCGCAGTCGTTTGAGGACATCGTGTCCAACGTACGGCAGGCCGTCGCCGGTCATGCGCTGGACGCTTTGATCTTGCTGTCCTCCTGTGACACGACAGTGCCTGCGCATATCGTGGCGGCGGTGCGTGCCAATGTTCCTGCGCTGATGCTGGCGGGCGGCTACCAGTCCCCGGGCGTGCATCAAGGGCGCAGGACAGACCTGATGGAGGTCTATGAGGCATTTGGAGCCACGCTCACCGGCAAGCTTTCCGAGGGTGATTTCAAGTCGATGGCGCGACACTGTGTCTCGGGCCCTGGCGTGTGTCCCGGGTTGGGCACGGCAAGCACCATGCAGATGGCAATCGAGGCCTTGGGTCTGGCGGCTGTGGGCAATTCGCCCGTTGCTGGCGGCAGTGATCGTCTGCGGGAGCAGGCGCGCAACATCGCGCATAGGATCTTCGATGCGGTCGGGCGGAACGCGACGCCTCGGCGCATTATCAGTGCCGCCGCGATTGAGGACGCAGTCAGCGTGATCCTGGGCATGGGCGGTGCGCCCAGCAGTATCGGGTTTCTGCAACGCGTGGCAGATGAACTCTCGCTCACGGACTCTGAAGGGCAAGCCCTTGATGTCAGGTGCCTGGTGGAGCGCTTGGGGGAAAAGGTCCGGCAAATCTGTTTTGTCGGTCCGGCCGGCGACCACGCGATAGAGGACCTCGAGGCGGCCGGCGGGGCCGCCCAGGTCATGAAGCGACTGGTCCCCGTCTTGTCGCTTGACCGGCCAAGCGCCGCCGACTGTACGTTTCGCAGCGGCATCGATGCGGTGCCCTATGTTGCCACCGATTTCTTTCATGGGCAGGATGCCGGAGGACCAGGCTCCGATCCTGGTCTGGTCATCATGCGGGGCAACCTGGCCCCCGACGGCGGTATCGCGCGTCCTGCGGCATCGACCATGGCGCGGCGTCGGTTTGTGGGCACGGCCTTGCTTTTCTCGAATGCGGCCGAGGCCTATGAGGCACTGGCCGATGGCCGGATCCGGCCAGGCCTGGTCGTTGTGATCCGGGGCGCGGGCATCGAGGATTTTGCGTGCGCGCTGCATGGCGCGGGCCTGTCCGGGCATGTGGCTGTGATCAGCGATGGTGGGTACTCGGGCTTGTCGCGTGGCCTGGTGGTTGGTTTTATCCGGCCCGCGGCAGTGGATGGTGGCCCATTGCGTGCCGTGGCCGACGGCGATCAAATCGCCGTCGATCTGGATCGGCGTGTTGTCGAGCGTCTTGAATAGGCGTGCCGCCATTGAATGGTAGGGATGATAGATGAATGCGACGTCGAGCCATGCCATGTGGTCGCCCCTGCAGGGCGTTCCCTTGAGCGGCGGCAAGGTTTCTGGATCGGCCCTGGTGACCGATCAACGCCTGTCTTTCAATTTGGGTGTGGATGAGCGCAGCGGTGTCGTCATCGAGCCTGGGCATCCGCTTCAAGGACAGACGATCGCCGGAAAGGTTCTGGTGTATCCCGGCGGCAAGGGTAGTACCGCAAGCTCTTTCAGCCTGCTGCAGCTTGTCGCCCTGGGTTGCGGTCCGCTCGCGTTGGTGCTTGTCGAGGCGGATGCGATTACGGTGGCGGGGGCCGTGCTGAGCGCCATACCGCTGGTGCATGCGTTTCCATCGGATCCCACGGCCATCATACGGACGGGGGACCTCATCCTCGTCGATGGCGATGCCGGGATCGTCGAGCATATACAGGACTAAAGGCGTTCACAATGCGCTACCCAAGCTCTTTATCGCGCAATTTTTCAGAGCCGTTGAATGTCGTTCGGGAGATGCTCGATGCGGTATGCAAGGCCACCCATGCGACACAACTTATTCCGATCGCCAGCTCGCACATCGTTCTGGATGCGTTCGCGATGGGTCGTGCCGGGGCTGAGTTTATTGAGTCGCTGGCTGAGCAGGGCGCCAGGTTTGTGGTGCCGACCACGATCAATTCGATTTCATACGATCGCCTGGTGGGCCCCGGTGCGCCCGCCGGCGATGTCCTGGGCATCCATGGTTTCCAGAAAAGGATGCTCGACGCGTGCGAGTACATGGGTGCGATGTCCACCTGTTCCTGCAATCCCTTCAGCCAGGGCATCTCGCCGCTGTATGGCCAGCATGTCGCCTGGAGCGAGTCGGCAACCACCGCATACATCAATTCCATATTAGGTGCACACAGCAATCGCGAGGGTGCGACGGCGATCGCGTCGGCGATTACCGGCCTGACCCCATCCTACGGGATGCATGAAAAGGCCAACCGTTATGGGACACTGCATTTCTCCGTGGAGACGGAGGTCGGCGATCGCAGCGAATTGCAGTTGCTGGGGGCGCTGATTGCGCGGCGTGCCAATGGCGGGGTGCCTGTGATCAGCGGCCTGGGGGCGCTGGATGACGACGAGGCATTTGGGTTTTCCGCGTCCTTTTCGATTATCGGCAATAGCTCGATGTTCCATATCTGTGGGGTGACGCCTGATGCGCCGTCACTGCAGGCTGCATTCAATGCCGCAGTTCCCCGACCGATCGTCATCGACTCCCGCGATCTGGACAAGGAGCGCTTGCGGTATGAGAATGGGCAGGCCAGGAAGATCGACATGGTTTCTGTCGGTGCCCCGCACGCCTCAATCAAGGAAATCCATCAGGTGGTCCGCCTGCTCAATAGCCGCAAGGTGAACCCGACCGTCAAGTTCGTCATTACTACCAACAGGGGCAACTATGCGATCGCTGAAAGCAGCGGCTTATTGTCCATGCTGCTGGAAGCGGGGGTGCAAGTAACGGCGGATCGCTCATGCTTCGGCTGCGACATTGTGGCCGGCAAGTTTGCGTATAGGGCAGTGCTGGCCACGAACTCGTTGAAAGCGGCATACTCCGCGCCGGGCACGCGCGAGGTCGATGTGTGTTATGGATCTCTCTCGCAGTGTATCGAAGCCGCGGTATCCGGGGCCTGGGCACCTGGCCGCTGACGGTACCGAAAAGCGCAATCTTTCCGGTCCCGCTCCATGCGGCCTCACCAGGGCGCCTTGCCGCCCGATTGGGCCTTCTGTTCGAAGGCCGCGCACAGGTTGTAGGTGCCGACGTCCCCGACCACCGAGATCGTGCAGCGCGCCAGCGCAAAGAGATTGAGCTCGAAGATCTTGTGCCGTTTGGCCAGGTACATCTCCATGGGCAGCAGCGCCTGGGTGGGGCCGACTTCGGTGTGGGCCTCGTTGATGGCCTGGCGGATGGCGGCGACGTCGCCCATGTCGTTCAGGTAGCGGTAGTATTCCGAGAACGTCCAGATGGTGCGGTTCGGGCTGTCGAAGCTTTGCCGCAGATAGCCGTCCGCCTTGGCCCGGTTGCCCAGGATGCGATGCGCCATCGCCAGGCGATTGGTGACGGCGACGTTGCCCCGCAGGCTGGGCGGGATGGGCTTGCGCTCCAGCGAGGCCAGCGCGCGGCTCAGTTTGCCGCGATTGTTCGACACCAGGGTGTTCATGTCGAACAGGTAGGTGACCGGTGCGAAACGCGGCGGCGCCTTCCCCTGGGCCAGGCGCCGCTGCGCCGGCTCCAGATCCTTGGCGGCCAGCTGGATGGCCTTGAGGCGCGTGTCGCGATCCTGGTAGATGCTGGTGTTCGCCCCGGTCAGCTGCTTGCTGCAGGCCTTCAGGTTCTGGTCGTTGAGCTGCTTGATCAGCGTCGAGCAGCCGGTGTCGGGCTGCGGCGGCGGCAGCGCCTTGGATCCGTATTCCGCCAGTTTGCGCACCCCCATCTTGAGGCC
>Ga0180215_1005052_pt1 | contig 11438 bp, 9 predicted proteins | sample eDN3rd37CBELigBY_FD_128871 | JGI IMG/M metagenome (GOLD analysis project Ga0180215, IMG submission 128871) | Enriched backyard soil microbial communities from Emeryville, California, USA - eDNA 3rd pass 37_C BE-Lig BY (version 2) (version 2) | ecosystem: Environmental > Terrestrial > Soil >...
GAGGAACTCGACGATGCGTCGCAGCTCGGCGGGGATGCGGTCCGCGACAAAGACCAGGCGTATGCGCCCCCGTTCGAGGTTTGCGCCCACGGCCGCCCAGAAGGCCTCGACATCGCCTGCGAGCCCGAGGAGGTTGCGAAGCGCGTCGGCCGGTTCGACTCCTCGCGCTTCGCAGTTCGCCTCGTACGCCGCTCGCACGGCATCGACTGGCCAGTGGACGACTGCGTTGGCGGCGTAGTCCAGCAGCTGGCCGACGACCTCACGACGTATCCGTGTGTCGCTGCTCCGCTTGACCTCGACCAGCGTCGGGACGCCATCCTGGTCGAGGAAGGCGTGGTCGACGTACCCGACGCCGCGTTCCTCGCCCGCCATGGCGATCTCGCGCGAGACGACCGCCCACCGGCGTGGTGCATCCGGTGTCATTTGGTCACCGGCGAGCAGCTTCGGATGGTCCTCGAGCCGGCGTTGAAGGAGCTCTTCGGTGTCGTATGGCCGCTCGACCATTTCCACGAGCTGGCCGTCGCGCAACAGGAAGATGCTCCCACCGGGCACGTCCGCACCCTAATGACGTCGCGTGGCATGCGAGCCCCGAGAGCAGGTTCCGAAGCGCGGGGTCCCCGCGTCACGGAGCGGCATGCCCGGCCGGTCACGTCCTCGTGGCGGTGAGCAGCGCCGTCGCGATCCACAGGACCGCGGCGGCGACCCCGAGCCCGCGCAGCGCGCCGACGAAGTGGGCTGCGTGCGCGGGACTGCCTGCGACCGCACCGTAGACGGCGACGCCGAGCGCGGTCCCCGCCTGGCGGGCGGTGTTGGTGATCCCGCTCGCGAGCCCCGACCGGTCGGCCGGGACGGCGCGCATCGCTGTCGCGACGACGGGCGCGGTGAACAGGCCGACGCCGAGGCCGACGCCGAGCAGCGCCGGGGCCAGCCGCAGGTACGAGCCCGCCGGGGTGACGAGCAGCAGGGAGAGCTGTCCGGCGGCGGCCAGCACCGCGCCGGCGAGCAGGACCACGCGCGGGCCGTGGCGCGCCATGAGCTTGCCGGCCGGCGGCGAGAGCGCGGCGAGCGGGACGAACAGCGGCAGCAGCATGAACCCGGCCTGCAGCGCGCTGTGCCCGAGGACCGACTGCAGGTAGCGGGTCAGACCGAACAGCAGCCCGTTGCTGGTCAGGTTCATCACGAACGCCGACCCGTTGGCGGCGGCGAAGGCAGGACGCCGGAACAGGCTCGGCGGCAACAACGGCTCGGCGACGCGTCGCTCGACGACGACCAGCGCGACGAGCGCGAGCACCCCCACTGCGCCCGCGGCCGCTGCGGCCCCGGCGTTCGTCCCCGCGGCGATCACCGCGTACACGACGGCTGCGAGGCCGACGGACGCCGCCACGAGCCCGCCGAGATCCAAGCGCCGCCGTGGGCGCTCCACGGAGGCTCGCACCCCCACGAGCACCCCGACCAGGCACAGCGCGGTGACCGGGGCGTTGACCCAGAACACTCCCCGCCACCCCGCCGTCGAGACGAGCACTCCGCCGAGCAGCGGGCCTGCGGGCAGCGCCAGGGACGACACGCCGGCCCAGATCCCCAGCGCCCTCGCCTGCGCCGCCCGCCGGGGATACGCATCGGTGATCGCCGCGATGCTCCCCGGCAGCACCATCGCCGCCCCGGCGCCCTGGGCCGCTCGGGCGACGACCAGCGCGCCTGCGGTCGGGGCGAGCGCGCAGCCCACCGAGGCCGCCCCGAAGATCACCAGGCCGGCGGCGACGACCCGGCGGTGGCCGACGCGGTCGCCCAGCGCACCGCCCGCCGGCAACAGGCTCGCCAGCGCGACGGTGTAGCCGTCCACGACCCACTGCACGCCCGCGGTCGTGGTCCCCAAGCCGCGCGTGATCGACGGGACCGCCACGTTGACGACCGTCACGTCGAGCAGCACCAGGAACATGCCGGCGCACATCACCCCCAACACCAGCGCCGGGGCGGGCGCGGGCGCTCTCCGGGCTCGCTCGCTCGTCCGTCCGTGCTTCACGCGGCCGATGATGCGCCGCGGTCGGTTCCATGCTCCTGGAAATGTCGCCGCGGGATACTCGGGCCATGACCACGAGCATCGCTCCCGGCGGGGACGTGGACATCGCCGCCGCGGCCGGACTGTTCGCCGACCCGACCCGCGCACGGGTCCTGACGGCGCTCAGGGACGGGCGGGCGCTGCCCGCGAGCGTCCTCGCGGCAGAGGCCGCCGTCACGCCACAGGCCGCCAGCGCTCAGCTCTCCCGGCTCACCGACGCCGGCCTGCTCACCGTCGAGCGGTCGGGGCGGCACCGCTACTACCGGCTCGCGAGCGGCCAGGTCACCGCGGTGCTGGAGGCGCTGGCCCAGCTCGCGCCGATGCAGCCCGTCCGGTCCTTGCGCCAGTCCACCCGCGCCGCGCACCTCCGCGACGCCCGCACGTGCTACGACCACCTCGCCGGGCGACTGGGCGTCCAGATCACCCAGGCCCTGATCGACACGGGCGCGCTCGTCGCGACCGACGGCATCGCCGACACCCGGCGCCGACCCGGCGACGGGCTCTCGAGCCGGCTGCGCGACCACCCCTACGTGCTCGGCCCCGACGCGACGCAGGTCCTCACCGGGCTCGGCGTCCCTGCCGACCGGCTCACCGAGACGGGCGCCTCCCGCCGGCCGCTGCTTCGCTTCTGCGTGGACTGGTCCGAGCAGCGACATCACCTCGCCGGACGCCTGGGCGCCGACCTCCTCGCCGCGTTCCTCGAGGCCGGATGGATCACCCGCACGCAACGACGCGCGGTCCGGCTCACCGACACGGGCCGCGCCGCACTGCACGCCCGCCTCGGACTGGACCTGCGCGACACCTAGCCACGCCGCCAGGGCGGCCGCCGCGCGCTGTGGTGCCGACACGACCGGTGGACGCCTGCGCACGCTGTTGGCGCGCCCGCCGCCGGTGGCGAGCCTTGGCGCCACCGGCATCGACCAGGTGGTGAGGCATGAGCGGGCAGCGTTGGAGCGGTCGCGTGGCAGTGGACATCCGCGACTCGGAGCCCGATTGGGCGCCGTATCTCCAGCCGCGAGCGGCGGACGGCGCGCCGAACGTCCTGATGATCGTCTGGGACGACGTCGGCTACGGGGCGATGGACGTCTTCGGCGGGCCGATCGAGACGCCGACGATGCGGCGGATCGCCGACACCGGCCTGCGCTATTCGAACTTCCACACGACCGCCCTCTGCTCGCCGACGCGCTCGAGCCTGCTGAACGGGCGCAACGCGACGTCGAACAACATGGCGTGCATCACCGAGGCGTCCGCGGGCTTTCCCGGCTTCTCGGCACGCATCCCGTTCGAGAACGGCACGATCGCCGAGGTGCTCAACGAGCGCGGCTGGAACACGTACGCGATCGGCAAGTGGCACCTGACGCCCGGCGACGAGGTCGACCTGTCGTCGTGGAAGGGCCGCTGGCCGCTGGGCCGGGGGTTCGAGCGCTTCTACGGGTTCCTCGGCGGCGAGTCGAGCCAGTGGTATCCCGACCTGGTCTACGACAACCACGTCGTGGAGCCGCCCGCCACGCCGGAGCAGGGCTACCACCTGTCGGCGGACCTGGCCGACAAGGCGATCGAGTTCGTGCGCGACGCGAAGTCCGTCGCGCCGCAGAAGCCCTGGTTCATGTACCTCTGTCCCGGCTGCGCCCACGCCCCGCACCACGTCTTCAAGGAGTGGGCGGACCGCTACGCAGGCCGCTTCGACCAGGGCTACGAGGCGATCCGCGAAGAGATCCTCGCCAACCAGCAGCGGTTGGGACTGCTGGCCGGCGACGTCGAGCTCTCGCCGATCAACCCGCACGGCGAGCCCGACGTCACCGGGCCTGACGGGCAACCCTGGCCGCAGCTGGACTGGGTGCGCCCGTGGGACTCGTTGAGCGACGACGAGCGACGCCTGTTCGCGCGCATGGCCGAGGTCTACGCCGGCTTCGTCTCCTACACCGACGCGCAGATCGGCCGGTTCATCGACTACCTGGAGGAGTCCGGGCAGCTGGAGAACACCATCATCGTCGCGGTGTCCGACAACGGCGCCAGCGGCGAGGGCGGCCCGAACGGCTCCTTCAACGAGAACAAGTTCTTCAACAACGTCCCCGACAGCGTCGAGGAGAACCTCGCCCGGCTCGACGAGCTCGGCAGCCCCACCGCCTACAACCACTACAACACCGGCTGGGCGTGGGCCTTCGACACGCCGTTCCCCTACTGGAAGCGGTTCGCCGGGTACGAGGGCGGCCTCGCCGACCCCCTGATCGTCGCGTGGCCGCGGGGCATCGAGGCCCGCGCCGAGGTGCGCCACCAGTACGTGCACGCCGTCGACATCGTCCCGACGCTCTACGAGCTGCTCGGCATCGAGCCGCCCGACGTCCTGAAGGGCTACACCCAGGCGCCGATCGAGGGCGAGAGCTTCGCGGCCTCGTGCACCGACCCGGATGCCGGCGGCCGGGAGACGCAGTTCTACTCGATGCTCGGCATGCGCGCGCTCTACCACGAGGGGTGGCTCGCCACGACGCTGCATCCGCCGCTCTCGGGCTGGGGCCACTTCGAGCACGACGTCTGGGAGCTCTACGACCTGCGCTCGGACCGCACCCAGATGCACGATCTCGCCGCCGAGCACCCCGAGCGGCTGGAGGAGCTCAAGGGCCTGTGGTTCTACTACGCCGGCCGGTACAAGGGCCTGCCGCTCGACGACCGCACGGCGCGCGAGATCCTCGGGTCACCGCGACCCCAGCCGAGCGAGCCGCGCGGGCGGTACGTGTACTACCCCGGCACCGCGGACGTCCCCGAGTCGGTCGCCGTCGACATCCGCCGGCGCTCGTACACCATCGCGGCCGGCGTGACCCTCGACACGCCGGAGGCGGAGGGCGTCCTGTTCTCCCACGGCGGCGTGGCGGGCGGGCACAGCCTCTACCTCAAGGACGGCCGCGCGCACTACGCCTACAACTGGCTCGGCGAGCGCCTGCAGACCATCAGCTCGCCCGGCCCGGTCCCCACCGGCAAGCACGTCATCTCCGCGGAGTTCACCAAGACCGGGGACGAGGCGCAGACCGCGAGCGCCGTCGGCACGCTCACGCTCTACATCGACACCGAGGCGGTCGCCGAGGGCGAGATCGTCACGCAGCCCGGCACCTTCTCGCTGACCGGTGACGGCCTGACCGTCGGCCGCGACAGCGGCTCCCCGGTCACGCCGGAGTACACGGGGACGTTCCCGTTCGCCGGCGGCACGCTCGAACGCGTCGTGATCGACGTGAGCGGCGACCACTACGCCGATCACGAGGGGGACGTCCTGGCCTACATCGCGCGTGATTGAGACCGTCACACGAGCCGGCATGGCCCGTATCGCCGGCGGCGAGTTCCTCATGGGCTCGGAGGACTTCTACCCCGAGGAGCGGCCGGTCCGCCGCGTCGCGGTGGACGGCTTCCGGATCGACCGCCACCCGGTCACGGTGGCGGAGTTCCGCAGGTTCGTGAAGGCGACGGGCTACGTCACGGTCGCGGAGCGGCCGCTGGACCCGGACCTGTACCCGGACGCCGATCCGGCGCTGCTCGTGCCGGGCTCGCTCGTGTTCCGCCCGACGCGCGGGCCCGTCGACCTCCGCGACGTCCGCGCCTGGTGGCGCTATGTCCCCGGCGCGACGTGGCAGCGGCCCGAGGGGCCCGCCAGCGACGCCTACACGCGCGGGCGCCATCCCGTCACGCAGGTCGCCTACGAGGACGCGGCCGCCTACGCCGCGTGGGCCGGCAAGGCGCTGCCCACCGAGGCGGAGTGGGAGTACGCCGCGCGCGGGGGTCTCGACGGCGCGGTGTTCACGTGGGGCGACGAGTTCGCGCCCGGCGGCCGCATGATGGCCAACACCTGGCAGGGCGAGTTCCCCTGGCAGAACCTCATGAGCGACGGCTACGCGGGCACGTCGCCGGTCGGCGCGTTCCCGCCGAACGGCTACGGGCTCCACGACATGGCCGGCAACGTGTGGGAGTGGACGTCGGACCTCGCCCGGGACGACCTCCAGGCCCCGGCCCCGTGCTGCGGCCCCGGCGGCGCACCGGCGATCCCGCGCCGGGTCATCAAGGGCGGGTCGCACCTGTGCGCGCCGAACTACTGCCTGCGCTACCGGCCGGCCGCGCGGCAGTTCGAGGCCGTCGACACGGCCACGGGGCACATCGGCTTCCGTTGCGTCGTCCGCGACGACGCCTGACGGCGATCCGGACGCCCGGGGCCGCCGCAGCGGCGCCCGGGCGACCGGCCGGACCGGTGCCTAGAGCAGGCGCCGCGTGATGCGGAAGCGACTGCCGATCGCGCGCTGCTTGTTCAGCGTGCGGCCGGCGTTGACGTACAGGCGGTAGCTGCCGGGCCGGTAGCTGCGCGGCGCGACGATCTGCCGCGACGACACGTAGCCGCACGCGTTCGCGCGGCCGAGCGAGATGCGGCGCAGGACCTTGCGGCTCGTGCCCTTCACGATGAAGCCGTACAGGCGCTGGTTGGCGAACGGCGAGCCGGAGACCGCCACCTTGCGCTTGCGGCGCGGGCTGCGCGGCTTGCTCGAGACGTCCATCGCGACGTTCGTCACGCGCGTCTGCGCCACCGGTACGTCGAGCGCGCCCGCCGTGTAGTCGCTGACGGTCAGCACGACCGTCTGCCCCTTCGAGGGGTTGATCGTGAAGGTCGGCAGCCGCCACGACGTGATCTGGGCGACGGCGTTGCCGGCCGCGTCGAAGTTGCCGCTCACGAAGCCCAAGGACCCGCCGGGCCGGTTCGGTGCAACCGTGTTGAGCTGGAACCGACCACCGGGCGTCCCGCCCGTGAGGGTGGCCACGATCGGCTCGGACCCGCGCGTGGGGATGTTCGAGTAGCAGGCCTTGCTGAGGGTGGCTGAGACCGCTGCGGAGGCGCCTGCCGGGACGGCGGCCAGCAGAGCCGCCGCCGCGGCCAGGCCGACGGCGAATGTGCGATAGGACATCCCAACGGGATACCGCCTGGATCCGCCGATTGCCCTTCTTCCTGGCTGTTTGGACGATCGTACGACCCCCGAATGGGGGGTGACGGCCGCCAAGATGGGGAGGTCCTCCCGATGTCGCACGGCTTTGGCGGGCGTAGCGTCGCGCAAGCGATCAAGGAGGCATCCATGGCCGGCCCTGCCGTTGTCGATTCCGAGCTCAAGGCGCGTCACCGCGCGATGTGGGCGTCGGGCGATTACCCGTCGATGGTCGAGACGTTCCTGTTGCCGCTGGGCCCGAGGCTGGTCGAGGCGGCCGGCATCCAGGCCGGTCAGCGCGTGCTGGACGTGGCGGCCGGGACGGGCAACGCGTCGCTGCCGGCGGCCGCGCGCGGCGCGCAGGTGACCGCAAGCGATCTGACGCCCGAGCTGTTGGAGGCCGGGCGCGAGCGCGCCCGGGCGCAGGGGCTGCAGCTGGATTGGGTGGCGGCCGACGCGGAGGCGCTGCCGTTCGAGGACGCGTCGTTCGATGTGGTGATGTCGGCGATCGGGGTGATGTTCGCCCCGTATCACCAGCAGGCCGCCGACGAGCTCGTGCGGGTGTGCCGGCCGGGTGGCACGATCGCGCTGCTGTCCTGGACGCCCGAGGGCATGATCGGCGCGCTGTTCAAGACCATGAAGCCGTTCGCGCCGGCCCCGCCGCCGGGCGCGCAGTCCCCGCCGCTGTGGGGCAGCGAAGAGCACCTGCAGGCGCTCTTCGGCGGGCGCGTCGAGCTCAGCACGGTGCGCCGCGAGGACCTCGAGGTCACGGCGTTCGAGCGCCCGCACGACTACGCCGCGCACTTCAAGGCCCGCTACGGCCCCACCATCGTCGCGCAGGGCAACGCTCGCAAGGACGGCCGCGAGGCCGAGTTCGAGCAGGCGCTGGACGCCTTCTGCGACGAATGGAACCGCGGCACCCCCGACCGCGCCCGCTTCGAGATGCAGTACCTCATCACGGCGGGCACACGCCGCTAGGCGAGCCCCTCCGCGCGGAGGATCGACACCGCCCTGACCGTCGCGTGGCCGCGCCACTCCAGCGCGGCCAGCGGCGAGTGGCTCGTGAAGTCGACCTCCCAGCCGCCGTCGGGCCGCTGCCCGCGGACGAGGCGCTCGAGCTCTGCCTCCACGACGCCCGGCGCGAACAGGGCGCGCGCCGGGTGATCCGGGAGCGGGGCGAAGTCCAGCGGCCGCATGACCTCGTCCTCGAGGCCGCCCTCGACGGGCACGATCCCGGTCGGCGGGACGTGGGCGCCGAGGCGCTCGAGGAGATCGTCGCGCCGCTCGGGCAGCGCGCCGAGCAGGTCGAAGGCGAAGCGCAGGACGAGCGCGTGCGGCGGCCCGTCGAGCGCCGCGATGGCGTCCAGGCAAAACGCCGTCGCGCGCTTGAGCCACGTGTGCGCCGCCACGGCCGGGTCGTGCCGCGCGGTGCGGTGCGCCTCGGCGGCGATCGCCGCCGTGATCTGCAGCGAGGAGCGCGTGTGGTCCGCCCCCGCCCAGAACGGCGCGCTCGCCGCCGGGTCGGGGATCGGCAGCGCGAACGGCACCCCGCCGTCGGGCAGGGTGGCCGTCGTGAGCCAGTCGCAGAGCCCCGCGGCGTCCGGCGTGGTGGCGGGGCCGGCGTCGGCGAAGGCCTCGAAGGCGTGCAGGGCGCCGCCGGGCTGGCTCGTGGCGGACCGCAGGTCGGGCTCCAGGCCCCAGCCGTAGCCGCCGTCGGGGTTGCGGTAGGCCTGGACCGCGCCGAGCACCTCGGCGCCGGAGGCCTCGCCGAGCAGCCGGGCGAGGCGCCGGCGGTCCAGGGTCCGGGCGTGCGCGGCCATGAAGGCGCGCGCGGCGTCGAGATCGATGCCCATGCGCCGAACTGTGCCGCGCGCCGCACGCGGCGTCTTGGAGGAACCGGACGGCTAGGCGGGAGCGAGCTCCGCGATCGCCGTGGCGAGTGCGCGGGCCGCGAGGACGAGGTCCTCCGGGGCGGTGTCCTCCTCCTCGGAGTGGCTGCGCCCGCCGATCGACGGCGCGAAGAGCATCCCGGCCGGGATGTGGCGCCCGACGATCATCGCGTCGTGGCCGGCCCCGCTCGGCATGCGGCGCGCCGGCGCGCCGCAGGCGCGGGCGCCGCGCTCGAGCGCCTCGATGACGCCCCGGTCCATCGCCACGCCGTCCTGGTGGATGACCTGCTCGACCTCCTCCTCGACCCGGGCGTCCCGCGCGATCGGCGCGGCGAGCCCGGCCACGACCTCGTCGAGCGCGGCGAGGCGCTCGGCCGACAGGTCGCGGAACTCGACCAGCAGCTCCGCGCGCTCGGGGACGATGTTCCCGGCGCCCGGCTCCAAGCGGATCGCGCCGACGTTGCACACCGTGTCTGGCCCGCCGTGGCGGGCGATGGCGTCCAGGAACGCCGTGCCGTAGCGCAGCGCGGCGGCGCCGGCGTCCCTGCGCAGCGCGGTCGGCGTCGTGCCCGCGTGGTCGGCGCGGCCGCGGAACGTGACGCGCAGGCGGCGGATGCCCACGATCCCCGTCACGACTCCCAGCCGCTCGGGCCCCGCCTCCAGCACCGGGCCCTGCTCGATGTGCAGCTCGACGAACGCGACGTGCCGCGACGGGTCCAGCCGCACGAGCGGCCTGCCCGCCCAGCCGGTGCCGGCCAGCGCCTCGTCGAACCGCCTGCCGTCCGCGGCGACCAGCCGGGCGCGCTCCGCCTCGGGGAGCTCGCCGCAGAACGCGCGGCTGCCCAGCGTGCCGGTGAACGTCCCCTCCTCGTCGGCGAAGGAGACGACGTCGACGCCGCCGCCCAGCGCGCGCGCCGCCTCGAGGGCCGCGACGACGCCGAGGGCGCCGTCCAGGCGCCCGCCGCGCGGCACGGAGTCCACGTGCGAGCCGGCGAGGACCGCGCGGGCACCCGGCGCGCGGCCCAGGACGTTGCCGACGCCGTCGATCACCGGCTCCAGGCCGGCGTCGCGCATGCGGCCGGCGACCCACTCGCGGGCGCGCACGTCGTCCGGGCTGTAGGCGACGCGGTGCACCCCGCGCCCGCAGCGCCCGATCGCGCTGAGCTCCTCGAGGTCGGCGAGCAGCCGGTCGCCGTCGATCTCGACCGCCGTCATCGCGGTGGGAACTCGCGCCGCCAGTGCTCGGCGATCTCGCGGCCCGTCGCGAACCACACGCCGTCGTGGGCGAGCGCATGGTCGAGGAACCGCGCGAGGCCGCGCGCCCGCCCGGGCCGCCCGACGGTCCGCTCGTGCAGCCCGATCGACATGAGCCGCGGCCGCGTCGCGCCCTCCTCGTAGAGCTGGTCGAACGCGTCGCAGAGGTAGTCGCAGAAGTCGCGCCCGGTCACGAAGCCGCCCTGCGTGGACCCGTAGCGCATGTCGTTGGTCTCGTAGGAGTACGGGATGACGAGGTGGTCGGCGTCCCCGACGCGCACCCAGTAGGGCAGCTCGTCGTTGAGCGCGTCGCGGTCGTAGAGGAACCCGCCGTGCTCGACGACGAGCCGGCGCGTCCGCATCGACGGGCGCCCGGTCATCCACCCCACCGGGCGCTGCCCCGTGAGCCGCTCGATCCCCTCGACGGCGCGCCGCATGAGGTCGCGCTCGGTCGCCTCGTCGACCTCGCGGTAGTCGATCCAGCGGTAGCCGTGCGAGACGATCTCGTGCCCGGCCTCCGCGAACGCGCGCGCGACCTCCGGGTTGCGCTCGAGCGCCATGACGACGCCGAAGAGGCTCACCTTGATCCCGCGCGCCTGGATCATGTCGAACAGCCGCCAGATCCCGACGCGGCTGCCGTACTCGTAGGCGGACTCCACGAGCGCGTTGCGCTCGCCGACCATCGGCCCGAACGGCGTGTCGGTGAGCGCGCCCTCCGACGCACGGTCGCCGTGGAGGATGTTGGACTCCGCGCCGGCCTCGTAGTTCACGGCGATCTGGATCGCCACGCGCGCGCCGCCCGGCCAGCGCGGGTGCGGCGCGTCGCGCCCGTAGCCGACCATGTCGCGGGGGTAGTCGCCGCTCATCGCGCCACCAGCCCTTCCGCGAGCTCCTCCGCCGCCCTGCCGGTGGGGATCGAGCGCCGCTGCGCCTCGGCCAGGACGCGCTCGGCCGTGTCCGCGATCCGCTCGATGCGCGCCTCGACGTCGGCCCGGTCGTAGCCGTCGAGCTCGGACACGCCGTTGGTCACGCCGCCCGCGCTCGCCAGGAAGTCGGGCACGTAGGCGATGCCGCGGGCCGCGAGCCGGGCGTCGTCCTCCGGCGTCGCGAGCTGGTTGTTCGCCGCGCCGGCCACGACGCGCGCGCGCAGCTCGGGGATCGTCCGCTCGTTCAGCACGCCGCCGAGCGCGCACGGCGCGAAGACGTCGGCGTCCACGGCGTGGATCTCCTCGGGCGCGACGACGCGCGCGCCGGGGACCGCGGCCGCCGCGCGCGGGTCGACGTCGGCGA
>Ga0180215_1005053_pt1 | contig 11438 bp, 8 predicted proteins | sample eDN3rd37CBELigBY_FD_128871 | JGI IMG/M metagenome (GOLD analysis project Ga0180215, IMG submission 128871) | Enriched backyard soil microbial communities from Emeryville, California, USA - eDNA 3rd pass 37_C BE-Lig BY (version 2) (version 2) | ecosystem: Environmental > Terrestrial > Soil >...
ACAGACCGGGGTCCGGGCCGAAGCGTTCGATGTCTTCCGGGGACAGGGCGATCTCGGGCTGCGTGCTCACTTGCTGCGAACTCCAATCCTTGGACGGAAGGCGCCGCCCTTCGGGCCGGTCGGGGGTAGGGCCGGTCCCGCTGTCGCGATACTCCAAAGGGCAGCCTGATTCCAAGCCCCCCTCTCATAAGGGAGCGGGCTTCGGCTTTCGACGGAAAGCGTCCGCTATCCGACAGGCGGCGCGGAGAGGCGGTGGTCCGCCAGACGAGAGATTCGTATCAACGCGGCGATGATTCCGAAGGGCCGGGGGAGTCCAACCGCCATCACATCGAAAGGACGCACCCATGACCCCCCGTAAGCTCTTCGTCAACCTCCCCGTCCAGGATCTGGAGCGCTCCAAGGCGTTCTTCGCCAGCCTGGGCTTCACCTTCAACCCCCAGTTCACCGACGAGAACGCCACCTGCATGATCGTCAGCGAGGAGGCCTTCGTGATGCTCCTGGTGAAGCCCTTCTTCCAGGGCTTCACCAAGCGGGAGATCTGCGACACCGGCACCCACACCGAGGCCCTCCTGGCCCTGTCCTGCCAGAGCCGGACGGAGGTCGATCAGATGGTGGAGAAGGCGCTCTCCCGCGGAGGGAGCCCGGCCATGGAGCCGATGGACCACGGCTTCATGTATGCCTGGAGCTTCTACGATCCGGACGGCCACCACTGGGAGGTCACCTGGATGGATCCCAAGGCGATCGCCAACTGAGTCGAACCCCGCAAAAATAGGAGACATCCATCATGAGAAAAGGAAACATCGTCCCCTGCCTCTGGTTCGACCACCAGGCAGAGGAGGCCGCCCGCTTCTACGTCGATACCTTCGGTGACGGCCGCATCGTCAATGTCTCTCATTACCCCGAGTCCGGCGACAACCCCTCGCAGAAGCCGCCGGGGAGCGTCCTCACCGTCGAGCTCGAGATCGGCGGCCAGCCCTTGACCGCCCTCAACGGCGGCCCTGTCTTCACCCCCAACCCCAGCATCTCCTTCTTCGTGCAGGTCGAGACCGCCGCCGAGGTCGATCGCATCTACGCCGCCCTGGCGGACGGCGGCGCCGCGCTGATGGAGCTGGGCGGCTACCCCTGGAGCGAGCGCTACGCCTGGGTGGCGGATCGCTACGGCATCTCCTGGCAGGTGATGGCGACGGAGCGCGCCAAGACCGCCACCATCGTGCCCTGCCTGATGTTCGTCGGTCCCCAGCACGGGAGGGCGCAGGAGGCGATGGAGCACTACACCCGGGTCTTCCCAGGCGGGAAGATCGAGTCCATCGATCGCTATACGGCGGAGGAGGCGATGCCCGGGACCAAAGGGATGGAGGGGGCCGTCAAGCATGGCCGCTTCGTCATCGACGGGCAGGAGCTGGTGGCCATGGACAGCGGTCACGCCCACGCCTTCAACTTCAACGAGGCGATCTCCCTCCAGCTGATGTGCGAGGACCAGGCGGAGATCGACAAGTACTGGGACGAGCTCATCGAAGGCGGCGGCGAGCCCAGCGTCTGCGGCTGGCTGAAGGATCGCTTCGGCGTCTCGTGGCAGGTGGTGCCCAAGGCGATGGCGGCGTGGATGACCAGCCAGGACAAGGCCGCGCGCGACCGTGCCTTTCGCACCATGCTCGGCATGAAGAAGCTCGACGTCGCCGCGCTGGAGGCGGCGATGCGCGGCGGGTGATCCCGGCGGAGGCCCCGGCGCCGAACGCTGCGCGACGTCGCAGCGGTGCCGGGGCCTGCCCGCTTCGGGGAGGGCGAGTGCTCAGCCCCTCCGCAGCGGCGCGAGGGCGGCTGCCCAGCGCTCCAGCTCGTTCAGCATCGCCACCGAGGCCTTCTCCTGGACCTCGCCCGGATCGAAGGCGCCGGTCTCCTTGTCCAGGTGGTTCGCGAAGAAGGGGATCGAGACCCCTTCGGGGATCGGCATCATCTTCAAGGTGGTGACGATCTGCTTGCTGACCTGCACCCCACGCAGCCCACCCGAGACCCCGCCGTAGCTGGCGAAGCCCGCGGGCTTGTAGGCCCACTCCTTCCCCAGGAAATCGAAGGCGTTGATCAGGGCGGAGGGTGGCCCGTAGTTGTACTCGGGGGTGACGAAGACGTAGGCGTCCGCCCGATCCACGATCGCCGCCCAGGCCCTGGTGTGCTCGTGCTCGTACTGCCCCAGCCGCGGGTGTCGGGGCTCGTCGAAGACAGGCAGGTTCACCTCGGCGAGGTCCACCAGCTCGACCTCGAACTTCCCATGCCGCTTGGCCTGCTCGAAGAACCAGGCGCCGACGTGATGGCCCAGCCGGCCCTGCCGCGTGCTCGCGATGATGACCTGTAGCAACAAGTGTGCACCTCCGGAGAAAAAGGAAGAACCTAGCCTCGGACCCGGGGATTTGCTCGCAAAACCGTGGCCCTGCGACGCTCCCGACCCTCGAGCCCCGCCTCCGCGGCCCTTGTCCCCGCCGGACGCCCCCTCTATCATCCGCGCCCATGAAGAACGGGACCCTCGTTTTCTACGCCTACGACAAGTGCAGCACCTGCCGGGACGCCGAGAAGGCGCTCCGCGCCAAGGGCTTCTCCTTCGAGAAGGTGGCCCTCGTCGACGATCCCCCAAGCGAGGCCACCTTCCGCCGCTGGATGCGCGCAAACGATCTGCCGATCAAGCGCTGGGTCAACACCTCCGGCCAGAGCTACCGCGCCCTTGTGGCAGCCCGGGGCAAGGACGCCGTCGACGCCCTCGGCCCCGACGAGTGGGCGGCCCTCCTCTCCGCGGACGGCAAGCTCGTCCGGCGGCCGCTCCTGGTCCGCGGCGACGAGGTGATCGTCGGCTTCGATCGAGAGGCCTACGCCGCGCTCGGCTGATCGCCGCCGCCATCGCGAGGCCGAGGCCGATCCCGTGAGGTTCTGAACCTCGCGCGGAGAGAAGGGGGACTGCGCAGGATTCCGACGTCGTACATTCCCCCTGCCCCACGACCACAGGGGCGTCGAGGTGGGAGAACTTGCAGCCGAATCCGACGCAGACGATTAACTGGCGGGCCTCGCCGACTCCAGCCAACCGAGAGATCCAGAAGATGCCGCACCGCCTCGATGACCAGCTCCTCGACGCAGCTCGCGCCGGGGACAAGGGCGCCCTCGAGATCCTCCTCGAGCGGTACCAGACCAAGGTCTACCGCTTCGGCATGAAGATGTGCCGCGATCCCGAGGACGCGGAGGACGTACTCCAGGACACCCTCCTCTCCATGGCGCGGAACATCCACGACTTCCGCGGGGCCTCGTCCCTCTCCACCTGGCTCTATTCCATCGCGCGCAGCCACTGCGTGAAGAAGCGCAGGCGGAGCAAGTTCGCCCCGGACGCGGAGATCTCGCTGGAGACCGCAGGCGCCGAGGAGGCTGCCAGCCTCGTCGACGAGGGACGGGGCCCCGACGAGGCGGTCTCCGATCGGGAGATCGTGGAGACCCTGGAGAAGGCGATCGGATCGCTGGAGCCCATCTATCGCGAGGTCCTGATCCTGCGGGACGTGGAGGGGCTCACCGCTCCGGAGGTCGCGGAGGTCCTGGGGATCAAGGTCCAGGCGGTGAAGAGCCGGCTGCATCGGGCCCGCCTCGCGATCCGGGAAGACCTGGCCCACCTCCTGGTCCCCGAGGAGTCGGAGCCCGCGTCTGCCGATCCGTGTCCCGACGTGCTCCCCCTCTTCTCCCAATACCTCGAAGGCGACATCAGCCCCGAGGTCTGCACCACCATGGAGGCCCATTTGGAGCGCTGCGCCAGGTGCACGGAGCGCTGCGAGTCCCTGAAGCGGACCCTGGCCCTCTGCCACTCGTCCGCCACCGCAGAGGAGGTCCCCGAGCGGGTGCAGGCAGCGGTTCACGCAGCGCTGCGCCGCTTCCTCGGCGAGGGCGGCTGAGGCAGTCGGCCCCCGGTCCACATGGACCGCCCGCCTCCCGTTCGCTCGGCCGAGTCGGGGAGAGGATGAACCCTTTTTCTCCGCCGTGGCTCTTATGGAGTGAGCAAGGTTTCGTCTCTCATGAACGCCTGACCCCGGAGGAACCCATGGCATCGATCGGACTTCGCAAGGACCTGAACGCAACCTACGACGAGGCGCTCGCCCGACTCCCCGAGGCGCTGCAGGCAGAGGGCTTCGGGATCCTCACCGAGATCGACGTCGCCAGCACCCTGAAGAAGAAGATCGACGTCGACTTCCGGCGCTACAAGATCCTCGGGGCCTGCAGCCCGCCCTTTGCCCACCAGGCCCTCTCCCACGACCTCGAGATCGGGCTGATGATGCCGTGCAACCTGGTGGTCTACGAGGGCGATGACGGGAAGGCCGTGCTCATGGCCGTCGACCCGATCAAGACCATCGCCTCCGCCGGGGATCCCAAGTTCGACGAGCTGGCGCAGGTGATCAAGGGCAAGCTCCAGCGCGTCCTGGATGCGATGAAATGACCCGCCTCAAGCGCTTCAGAGCCGATCTCCTGACGGTGGGCGCTGGTGCGGTGGGCATGATCGTCGCCGGGCAGATCTACTCCCTGATCGCAGGGGGAAACTGCACCACCCTCTGCCAGCCCCAGGTCGCAGGCTCCCTGGGCGCCGTCACCGGCCTGCTGGTGGCGATCCTCGGCAGGTGGGAGTAGGGCAGGCTCCTGCGAGCTCGCTGCGGCTCGAGGGCTGGTGGTCTTTCCCATCCCGCTCGACCCCAAGGGATCCATCACTCATATGAGCGGCCTCCTCGCGGAGGGCAGGTTCAAGCCACTCATCGATCGGAGCCATCCCATCGAGGAGGTCCGCGAGGCGTTCACCTATGTCCTCAGCGGGCTGAAGGTGGGCAATGTGATCCTCCGGATGGATGGAGCGCATTGAACGATTCACGCGCTGCATGTGTATTCTTTTGTGATGCAACGACCTGGTCGTCCTCTACGCGTTCGAGCCAACGACCGAGCTGATTCGATTCGTTTGCGTTGCAATGAAGTGTTGTCTTTCGCTCTTCAGGGCGGACCGGGTCCGTGGGCAAGTCCTATGCAGTGCAATGATTGCTTCACCCCTGAAGTCGGGGGCTTGCGAATGATCGCGGCGGAATCCCCCGCACGCTACGGCTTTGTTTAAAGACCATTAAATATTTTTTGAAGAGCATCCGAAATGGTTCGGCCTCCCAATGGGCGGAGAGCATTCAGTCCAGCATGCTACCGGTTTCCGAGGAGAGGCAGATGGGTAGGGTCTATTCGTCGTTGTCTGTGAAGCTCTTGTTGGTTGGCGTCAGCGCATGGCTCGCCTTGGGGTGTGGCGAGTCCCCCCTCGATACGGTCGAGCCAGATCCGGCCCAGATCGATGCGTTCTCGGTGGATCCGGAGCGTATGGAGTATCCGGGGCCGGCGACCATCACCTGGCGGACCTCCAACGCGATCAGCATCGTCCTCGTCCATGATGGCGCCGCGGTGGATCTCGGCGACGCGTCCCCAGAGTCCGGATCCATCGAGCTCGCCATCGAGAAGTCAGCGGCGCTGGAGCTCATCGCCACCGGCAAGCGCGGCCCTCCTGCCTCCAAGTCGATCGCGGTCGAGATCTTCGGAACGCCTCCGTCCATCGGATCCTTTGAAGCATCCGAGGTGGTCGGAAAGGACGAGCTGGGGATCGCGGTCGCCACCCTGAGCTGGACCGGCGTCGTGGGGGCGACCGAGGTCGTCATCGAGTCGGACACCCTGGACGACATCGTGGTCGATCTCGCGTCGGTCCCCGCCGGAACGACGACGGTCGAGCTCATGGCCGACACCACGTTCACCTTGGTGGCGCGGAACCCGATCGGCGAGGCTCGAGAGGTCGCCGCAACGCAGGTGCTTCCTCATCCCGTGATCGACGACCTTTCGGCAAACAGAGACTGGGTCGGAGTTGGAGATGACGTCGAGATCTCGTGGGCTACGACCGATGCAGCACGGATCGAGCTGTGGGTCGACAATCTCCGGGTCGAGGCAGTCGAGAGCGACGAGCTGTCGGGCAGCCACTCTCTCACCGCCTGGTTGAATACGGCGGTCGAGCTCCGCGCGTTCAGCGAGGTTGGGACCGTGGTCTCCAAGACGCTGGAGGTGACCGTCGCCCCGCCCCAGATCGACTCGTTTGAAGCGAACGAGCTCGCGCCGTGGTTCGGCCAGCCCCTGGAGTTGAGCTGGATCACGCGAGGTGGAACTTCTGTGGAGGTGAGCGTCTCGACGGAGCCGACCCCCATCTGTTCCAGCGAGGAGTTCGCTGCCGTCGACGCCTCCTCTTGCGGTTGGGAGGTCCCCGCGGTCGGGGACTACATCTTCACCCTGGCGGTGAACAACAGCTCCGGGACCGTCTCGCAGACCTTGTATATGACTGTGGGCACCGGGCCCAGGATCGTGAGCTTCTCTGCCACGCCCATCCATGTCAGCGTCGGGGACGATGTGCTGATCGAGTGGGCGACCACGATCGATCCCGTCGGCGCGGAGCCGACCCTGAGCCTGGTCGACAACCGAGGGAACACCTTCGATGTCGAGTTCATGGAGGGGTCGCTCCCGCTGGTCCTGACCGATGTAGGGGATCACGAGTACACCTTGACGGCGACGACCTCACACTCCCTCTCGGTCCCTGCCCAAGCCGAGGCGGTGGTGTCCGTTCATGCGCTGCCGGTCGTGACGCTCAGCGCCAGCACCCTCCACTTCGACGTGGCAGACGCGCCGGATCTGACATTCTCCTGGACCTCCGAGAACGCGGTCTCGCTCACCCTTTATCGAGACGAGGGGCTCCTCCCTGCAGCCGAGCTCCTCGTGGTCGGAGAAGCGGACCTTGCGAGCGGCTCCTTCTCCTACGTTCCCGAAGAGGCAGGGACCTATCGAATCGTGGCGCGGAACATGGCCGGCGCCCAAGCCCATGCAACGGTGACCATCACCATGGCGCCGCCGCGGATCTCCTTCTTCACCGCGGCGCCCGACGAGCTGGTCTCTGGGTCTTCCGTGACGCTGAGCTGGGCCACCGAGATGGCCTCCGAGGTCGCTCTGAGCTTCGTCGACAAGGGCTACCTGCTGGAAGAGACGGAGGATCCCTACATCGACGCCGCTGCCTTGGGAGGTCTCCACCTCCCCATGACCGTCGAGTGCAAGACGACTCCCTCCGGAGCCCTGGATACGAATGGCTGCGCCGTCCTCGAGTTCCCCGCCGGCTTTACGTTTCCCTTCGACGGAGCGGAGCAGACGAAGCTGAGGGTCTACCAGAGCGGTGCGCTCAGCTTTGATTGGGCCACTCCCCAGTCCGGCGCAGGTGCAAACGCGGCGATCCCCACGACCGCCGCCAACAAGGCCTTCGTCGCTCTCGCTCCCTTTTGGGATTCGTTGATGTGGCCTCCCGAGAAGTATCCCACCGGAAACCTCATCTACCTCTACCGGCCCGATCCGGTTCGAGACTCGCTCATCATCCAGTGGAACGACATCTCGCTGGCGGGAAGCGCCAACTACCCGACCACCAGCCTGAACTTCGAGGTGATCCTCTGGGAGGACGGTGACTTCGAGTATCGATATGGCAAGATGGTTTCCCTCTCGAACCAGAGGAACGCGGACGGGGGACTCGCGACCATCGGCTACCAGGCTCGCAACCTTCAGACGAGCCGCCAGCTCAACTTCAACCAGAACATCCCGCTGCGAGGACCCACCCAGGATCGAACCTTCAAGTTCTCGGTGGCCCCGAAGCTTCCGGTGAACGGGAGCTTCACCTGGTACCCGTACGCCACCGAGGACCTCAACAACTTCAAGCTGGAGGCGAGGCGCGGCGAGCTCGTCACCACCCAGGATCAATCCGTCACCATTTACGGAAAGGCGCAGGTCAACATCACCCAGCGACCGACGGAGCCCGTTCTCACCGGGACCAACTTCCGGGTGGCCTGGACGACGGAGCGAGCCAACCTTCTGCAGATCCTGAATGGCGAGCAGCAGGAGGTGTGCAGGGTCGAGCAGGCTCCCCTCCTTCAGGACGGCTTCTGCAACATCGAAGAATCCCAGCAGGGTACCCACACCTATCTCGTACGGGTAACCGGGCAGATGGGGGTGGTCACGGAGCGTGATTTCGTCGTAACTGCGTTCGATGACTTCGGGATCGACAGCTTCACGGCGAGCCCGGAGAGTGTCGCCGTGGGGGAGGGAACGACCCTTTACTGGACGATCAGGAACGCGTCGACCATCAGCCTCACCGTTGGAGAGACGGAGCTCCTTCCCCCCGGCACTCCTGCCGAGTCCGGAACCTGGGAGATTCCCCAGATCAACGTCGACACGACCTACGTCCTCCGGGTGACCAACAGCATGGGAATGATCCGCGAGGAGACGCTGAACATCGAGACCTGGAGGATCGCGTTCGACGTCGTGGCGTCCAGTACCGAGGTGCGGCCGGGAGACCTGATCACCATCGACATCACCGCTTCGGCCCTCGATGGCGGGGCTACCCCCAGGGTGTACGGGACCTTCCCGCTCATCGAAGACACCTCGCCCGGCGCTGCCTACGTCGACATCTCGACCCTCGAGACGAGCGAGCAGCTCCTCCTGGACTACCGCGCGGACCGTGCGACCTTCGAGATCATCTTCCCGGGCGGTTTCAGCTTTCCGTATTTTGGAACGGTCCATCACAGCGTCCAGGCCGTTCTGGACGGGTTCCTCTCCTTCGATGCTGCGCCGAGCATCCCCTATGCCAACGTCGAGCTCCCGGTCTCCGACACGACCTATCGGAGCATCCACCTTGCTCCCTTCTGGGATGACCTTCATGTACGGGAGGCCGGCGAGATGTGGTTCGGCCCACTGGGACCCGACACCTTCGTGATTCAGTGGAAGAAGATGAGCATGTACTCGGGGTCGCGGAACAGCACGGCCACCGTAGATGCCGAAACACATAACCTCAACTTCCAGGTCGTGCTCCATCGAGACGGAACCTTCGAGTATCGCTACGGCGCCATGGATCCCTTGACGCCGCCGATCGTCAACGCGAGCTGCTACCCCAACACCTGCGTGAACGAGGCGATGGGGTCTGCCGCTACCATCGGTTACCAGAATGTCCCTGGGACCATGGGGAACATGCTGCACTTCGGAGCGATGTACGGCTACTCGGAGGGCGCCAGGCCCTTTGATGGCGGCCTTGCCAACAGGACCTTCGTCTTCCATCCCCTGACAGGATCGGGCAAGGTGGAGCTTCGCCCGACCCGCCCTGCCGACTACGTCTTCTGCTCCGTTACAGGCACGAGAGAGGTCTGTCGATCGTTCTCCGTGACGACGCCATTCGGCATCCAGGACTTCAGGCCCTCCGCGGCCTCGATCGGCCTTGGTTCGAAGGTGACCCTCTCCTGGAAGACGCGAGGTGGAAAGCAGCTCGTGATCCGTGATGGAGATACGGTCGTCTTCTCTACGGATGTGCCCGGCGTGATCGACGACGGGAGCGTCGAACTCGAGCCACTCTCCAACGCAGCGTATGTTCTGGAGCTCTCTTCTCCGGGCAACGAAGCGACGATGTCGGTCGATGTCGAGGTGATTCGGCTCAGCCTGACGGCCTCGGTTTCGCCTCCGGTCGTCTTCCCGGGTGAGCTGACGACTCTCTCTTGGAACCTCTCGGTGGCTGATCCGACCTTCAGCCCGGTGCTGGTGACGCCGATGGAAGAGATCACCGGATCGGGTCCGAACCTCACGTTCGGTGATCTGGACATCGAGGAGGATCCGGATGTCATCATCATTCATCAGACGACCAACACGACCGGGGTCGCCGGAGCCGTTGCCGACCACGCGTTCACGAACGGATTCACCTTCAACTTCTTCGGAACCCAGATGAACAGCGTTCGGATCTCCACCGAAGGCTATCTCAGCTTCGATACGAGCACGGTCGTCTCGTCAGCCAATCAGGAGTTCCCGAACTCGACTGCAGGAGGGAAGAGAGCGCAGATCGCTCCATTCTGGGAGGACCTCCACACCCGGCTCAGCGGCAAGGTCTTCGCCAAGGCGATCGACGCGAACCGCTATGTCGTTCAGTGGAGCCATACCAGCTTGAGCAATGGCTCCACGACCAGCAACGAGGGGAACCTCAATTTCATGGTCGTCCTTCATCGGAACGGAGACTTCGAGTTCCGGTATGGAGATATGTTCCCCCAGCCGGACCCCGCGACGTCGACGACCGCTTGCTATCCGAACACCTGTGAAAACGAGTCGAACGGATCGGCTGCGACGATCGGCTACCAGGATCTGACCGGAACGGTGGGGTACAACGTCCACTTCGGAGGAACGAATCGGGGCCCGACGCAGCTACCCGTTCCCAATGGTCTTCGCGGGAGGACGTGGAAGTTCACCCAGCATTCCGCGACCGGTTCCGTTCAATTGAGGCCGACGAGCTCGCAGCGTGTCGAGATCTGTGCGATCGACGGAAACTCTGGAGACATCTTCTGCGCCGAGCCGGTCGACGTAGGGGCAGCGTGGGAGATCACCTCGTTCAACGCCAACCCCACCCCGTTCCTGCGAGACGAGCCGGTCGTCCTGAGCTGGAAGGTGAGTGGCCTGGATACCCTTCGAGTGCTGGGTGATGGGGTGGAGATTCAATCGTACACCCGAGCGACGATGCCACTCGATGGTTCGATCCAACACGTTCCGAACAAGACCACGACCTATGTGCTCGAGGGAACCTCGCTCGGCCGCGAGGTGCGAGCCGAGGCTTTCGCGGAGCTTCGAGCACTCAACATGACCATTCAGCAGCCGACTGGCCGCTTCTTCCCTGGGGACGTCGTTTCCGTCAACTGGGAGCTGGAACAGATCGAGCCCGGGCCGTTTGCGGTTACCTCGGAGATGGTCGAAGTCCCTGCGGGCCCCGGCCAGGCTGGGGAGTACGTGGACATTGCAGACATGCCCGGCGCCAAGGAGCTGGAGTTCAATGGCGGCGCTGGATCGGGGGCCGGGAGATCCGGCATCGTCACGCTTCCATTCTCCTTCCCCTACTTCGGGACGCTCCACAATCAAGTGCAGATCTACATCTATGGCTACCTCAGCTTCGATATTGCTGCGGTTTCTGGCCGAGCGACGAACCTGCCTTTCCCGACAGCGGCGGCGGACAGCCGCATTCATATGGCTCCGTTCTGGGATCAGCACTTCATGCGCGGGCATGATCGAATCATGGTCTACGAGAAGGACCCAGATACCTTCATCGTTCAGTACACGAACTTCAATCGTGCCGGAGGATCTGCCGCGCCGGACCGTCTCTATGACCTCAACTTCCAGGTCATCCTTCATTCGGATGGGGCGTTCGAGTACCGCTACGGCAAGATGGATCCGCCGCCCCCTCCTGCGACGAACAGCACCTGCTATCCGGGTACCTGTGAGCTGGAAGCAAACGGCTCGAGCTCGACGATTGGGTACCAGACGGTCGATGGCACCTACGGTTACACCTTCCACTGGGGAGGCAACACCCG
>Ga0180215_1005054_pt1 | contig 11432 bp, 10 predicted proteins | sample eDN3rd37CBELigBY_FD_128871 | JGI IMG/M metagenome (GOLD analysis project Ga0180215, IMG submission 128871) | Enriched backyard soil microbial communities from Emeryville, California, USA - eDNA 3rd pass 37_C BE-Lig BY (version 2) (version 2) | ecosystem: Environmental > Terrestrial > Soil >...
CGCGGCCGTGCCGGGCTCCCTGGCGGAGCTGTCGGCGACGGAGGGGCTGCTGGAGCTCGCGCGCGTGTTCGGCGCCCCGCGGCGCACGCAGCGCACGCTCACGCTCGTGTCGACGACCGGATCCACGGGGACGACGGGCACCCGCGACCTGACCGAGCTCATCGGCGGCCAGCCCGCCGAGGCGGCGATCGTCCTCGGGGACCTCGCCTCCGTGCGCACGCGGCGCCCGTTCGTCGCCGGCTGGTCCGACGACCTCGGGATGGCGCCCCTGAGGCTGCACCGCACCGTCGCGGAGTCCCTCCGTGCGGAGCTCGGCAGCGACGCCGGCGCCGCGAGCCCGATCGTGCAGTGGGTGCGCTTCGCGGCCCCGGCCACGCTCACCGAGCAGGGCCCGCTCAACGACGAGGGCATCCCGGCGGTGCTCCTGTCGGCGACGGGCGAGCGCGGTCCCGCGCCGGATGCGAAGGCGTCCCAGGATCGCCTGCAGGCATTCGGCAGCGCGGCGCTGCGCGCGATCACCGCGCTCGACAGCGGCCCGCCCGGGCCGCCCGTCTCCAACGCCGAGATCGTCGCGTCGCGCAAGGTCATCCCCTCCTGGGCGATCCGCCTGCTGATCGGCACGCTGATCCTGCCGCCGATCGTCGCCGCGATCGACGCGCTCGCGCGGCTGCGCCGCCACGGGGAGGCCGCGCTGCCCTGGCTGCGCTGGATCGCGGCGAGCGCACTGCCGCTCGTCGCCGCCGCCGCGTTCGCGCGGCTGCTCGGGCTCGTGGGGCTCATCGACGCGCCGCCCGGCCCCGTGTCGCCGGAGGCCGTCCCGCCCCAGGCGGCCGGGCTCATCGCCGTCGGGCTCGTCGCGCTGCTCGCATGGCTCGTCGGCCGCCCGATGCTCCTGCGCGCGGTGCAGAGCGCACGGCCCGACGCCGGCAGCGCGGCCGCCGCCTGCAGCGTGCTGCTCGTCCTGTGCGGCGTGACGGCGCTCATCTGGGTCGGCAACCCCTACGCCGCGGCGGGCCTGGTGCCCGCCCTGCACATCTGGATGTTCTCGCTCATGCCGGAGCTGCGCCCGCCGCGACTGGCCGGCCTCGGACTGGTGGCGCTCGCCCTGCTGCCGTTCGCGATCCTCCTGGGGGTCGTCATGTCCCAATTCGGCCTCGGCCCCATCGACGTGGCGTGGTTCGGGCTCCTGCTCGTGGCCGGTGGGCACGCGTCGCCGCTGAGCTGGGTGCTGTGGAGCATCGTCGCGAGCTGCGTCGCGGGCGCGATCGCGATCGCCTGGCGGGGCCGCGCGCGGCCGCAGGCGCCCCCCGGTGAGGGGCAGATCACGGTGCGCGGCCCGGCCGGCTACGCGGGGCCGGGCTCGCTCGGCGGGGTCGAGTCGGCGTTGCGGAGGTGACGTCGTGCGGCGCGTGATCCGGATTCTCTCGAGCGTGCTCATCCTGGCAGGCGGGCTGCTGCTGCTCGACGCCGGGCTGACCGTCGTGTGGCAGGAGCCGGTGTCCGCCGTCGTGGGGCGCATCAACCAGGGCAAGCTCGGCGGCGAGCTGGAGAAGCTCGAGGCGGCGCCGCTGCCGCGCCTGGAGCGCCGTGCGCTGCGAGCGCTCCCGGACGAGGACCGCAAGCTCAAGTTCCTCGCGCGCTCCCTGAAGCGCCGCTCGGACGACGGCGACGCGATCGGGCGCATCCGCATCCCGAAGATCGGGGCCGACTTCGTGGTCGTCAACGGCACGCAGGCCGAGGATCTGCGCAAGGGCCCCGGGCTGTACGAGCAGACCCCGTTCCCCGGCGCGGGAGGCACGACCGCGATCGCCGGGCACCGCACGACGTACGGCGCTCCGTTCCGCCACGTCGACCGGCTCAAGAAGGGCAACCGGATCATCGTGACGATGCCGTACGGGCGCTTCACGTACACGGTGGAGCGCCTGCGGATCGTCAAGCCGACGGCGCTCTGGGTGATCAATCGCGTGAGTTACGATCGCCTCGTGCTGTCCGCGTGCCATCCCCTCTACAGCGCGGCGAAGCGGATCATCGTCTTCGCGCGCCTGACCGACGCCGAGCCGCGCGGGACCGCGCAAGCCACGTGAGCGCCTCCCTCATCGACGCCGCCGCGCTCCGCGAGCGCCTCGACGACCCCCGCCTGCGGATCCTCGACGCGACGGTCATCCTGGAGTTCCCGCCCGAGGGCGGCCCGCCGACGATCACGAGCGGCCGCGCGGGCTACGAGGAGGGCCACATCCCCGGGGCGGCGTTCGCCGACCTCATCACCGACCTGTCCGACCCGGACGCCGGGCTGCCGTTCATGCTGCCCTCGCCGGAGCGCTTCGCCGACGCGATCTCGGCGCTCGGCGTGGGGGACGACACGGAGGTCGTCGTCTACGACCAGGGCGCGACCATGTGGGCGACCCGGCTGTGGTTCGAGCTGCGGGTCTTCGGCTTCGACGCGGTGAGCGTCCTCGACGGCGGTCTGCCCGCCTGGCGCGACGCGGGCGGCGAGCTGAGCACCGACCCGCCGGCCTACCCCCGGGGCACGTTCACCCCGCGCCCGCGCCCCGAGCTCGTGGCCACGCGCGACGACGTGCTCGCCGCGATGGAGGACGGCGCGACCTGCATCGTCAACGCGCTCGACGAGGCGAGCTTCCGGGGCACCGGCCCGTCGTCGCTGCCTCGTCCCGGACGCATCCCCGGCAGCGTGCACCTCGCCGCCGCCTCGCTGGTGGATCCTTCGACGGGCCGCATCCGGCCGGTCGAGGAGCTGCGCCGCGAGATCGCCCGCGTGGTTCCCGAGGAGGGCCCGCCGCCGATCGCCTACTGCGGCGGCGCGATCGCGGCGACGCTGGACGCGTTCGCCCTCGCGCTCGTTGGGCGCGACGACGTGCGCGTCTACGACGGCTCGCTGTCGGAGTGGGCGGCGGACCCGTCGCTGCCGCTCGAGACGGGCTGACGCTCAGCCGAGGACGACCGCCTCCCCGGCTGCGGCCGGCGCCGGCTCGGGCAGGTGGACCATGCGGAACGAGTTCAGGAACCCCGCGATCCCCGCGAGGAGCGGGATGAGCAGGGCGACCTGCAGGGCGATCGGCCGCGCATCGGTGTTGATGGCGACGATCTCGCGGGAGGCCTCGGGAGGCTGACCGGCGAGCAGCTCCTGGAGCTGCGTGGTGCTCATCACCTGGGCGTCGTCCTCGAGCGCGTCGGCGACCTGCTCCTGCTGCGACGGCGAGAGCACGGCGCTGCTCTGCGCCTTGTCCGTGAACGTGAACGCGAGCGTGGCGAGCAGGATCGCGCCGGCGAACGCGAGCCCGAAGGACAGCCCGAACGATCCCGCGGCGGAGTTGACCCCCGCCGCCTCGCTCGCGCGCTCCTCGGAGATCGGCGACAGCGTGTAGTCGTTGAGCTGCGACACGAGCAGGCCGAGCCCGGCCCCGGCCACGACGAGCGGCAGCGCGAGGGCCCAGCCCGAGCCGGCGCGCGGGACGATGGGCAGCAGGATCACGATCCCGGCGCTGAACAGCGCGAACCCGAGCCGCACGATCACGCTGCGGCGCCGCTTGCCCGCGCGGCGCCCGGCCACCAGCGCTACGGCGAACATCGTCAGGGACAGCGGCGCCAGCGAGAGGCCGGCTTGCATCGCGTCGTACTCGAGGACCATCTGCAGGAAGATCGGCAGCGCGATGATCGTCCCGCCCAGCGCGATCTGCTGGAGCATCTGCTGGGAGATCCCGAGGCGGAAGGGGCGGGAGTCGAACAGCCCCGGGTCGATGAGCGCCGGCCTGCCGGCCCGCTTGCGCCGGCGGATCCACGCCACGAAGCCCGCCATCGCCAGCGAGCCGAGGACCAGGAGCCCGGCGACCCGGTCTCCGCCCTCCTGCCACACGAGGATGCCGAGCACGATCCCGCCCATGCCCAGGACGGACAGGCCCGCGCCGACCACGTCGGCGCCGCGCGGGCCCGTGTAGGCGACGTCGCGCACGAGGCCGAGGCCCGACAGCACGATCGCGATGACGGCCACCTCGAGCAGGAAGGCGACGCGCCAGGACAGGTACGTCGTGATGAAGCCGCCCAGGAGTGGACCGACCGCCGTGGCGATCGCCGCCGCGGCGCCGACGAGCGCGTACACCTTGCGCCGGAAGGAGCCCTCGAAGTTGCCGTGGATCAGCGACTGCATCGCCGGCAGCAGCAGCGACGCGCCGAGGCCCCCGACGATCGCCCAGAAGACGACGACCGCGGTCAGGCTCTGGGCGAGCGCCATCGCCACGCCGCCGACGGCGTAGGCCAGCAACCCGAGCACGTACGCCCGCTTGCGGCCGAAGAGGTCGCCGACCTTGCTGCCGATGAGGATGAAGGCGGCCGACACGAGCGCCTCCAGCGCGATCGCCGCCTGGACCCCGCTGACCGTGGTGTGCAGGTCGCGCACCACCGCGGAGATGGAGACGTTCATCAGCGACGTGTCGACGACGAGCACGAACATCGCCATCGCCAGCAGGAGCGCGAGCCGCCGGTCGCGCGCCGGGACCGCGACGTCCGGCCCGCTCATCGCCGGCCCGCCGCCTCGACCGCCACGCCGGCGGGAGGCTCGGCGGCGCCGAGCCGCAGCAGGGCGCGCGCGTAGGGGCGGTGCTGGGTGAGCGCCGTGCGGTGGAGCGCCTCGTGCAGCCAGGCGACAGCCCGCGCCTCCTCCGGGGTCGCCGCCGCCACCCGTCGCACGTGCTCGATCACCAGGGCCCCGGAGCTCTCCCGATCGACGGCGTGCGACCGCACCGCGATCGTCTGCGCGCGAGCCGTCTGCATCGCGAGGCGATCGTCGCGGCAGCGCGGTCGCGTCCGCCAGGGTGCGCGCACCAGGGCCATGGTGGTGCCTCGCGGCGCGCTCACCGACGGTGGGATGCCTGGCGGCCGACGGCCGCGGCCGAGCCCGGTCCGGCTCGAGCGGCGCCCCTGCCGCTCAGCGGGCGGCGCGAGCGAAGACCTCGAGCGCCCGCCGCGTCTTCGTCGCCTGCTCGCCGGTCAGGTCGATGCCCGAGCGGCCCAGGAACGCGCGCGACTCCGCGGCGGCGCGAAAGGCGTCCGACGGCGCGCACTTCGTCGACAGCTCGAGGACGCGCGTCCCGTCCGGGAAGAGCCACAGCTCGGCCACGAGGCGCCGCTCGAACGCGACCGGCGTGTACTTGAGCTTGAGCACGAGCACCGGCCCGAGCAGCGACAGGTCGTCGAGCGCGACGTCCTCGGGCGCGTGCGCCTCGTAGAAGGCGCGCTGCTCCTTGCTCAGCAGCGTGTGGACGGGCTTCTCGCCGGCCGCGACGCGCGCGACCGCCCCGGCCTTCGGGCGCCCGCGCAGCGACGCCGAGCAGACGTAGGCGCCGGGCATGGCGTCCACCTCGACGTTGAACGCCCGGGACGAGCGCAGCGTCCGCGGCAGCTGGGCGGGCTCCACGGGGCGCAGCTTGACCACGGTGTCGTCGTCGCTGTTCTGCGAGCGCCGGGCGCGCACCACCACGCCTCGCTCGAACAGCGCGAGCTCGGGCGTGTCGAAGAAGTAGACGAGCCGCACCTGCGCGTCGAGCGGGTCCATGCCCAGCGCCCGGGCGGCGGAGCGCTGATCGGACTCCGGGACGGTCAGCTTGAGCTCGACGCTGTCGGAGCCGTCGATGAGCGCGAGCAACTCGGGGAGGTTCGCGTCGTCGATCTGCGGGGTGGCGGAGGCCATGGCGCGAGTCTCGACGCGCCCCGTGGCCGCGGTCGATATGGCGGGCACACCTCCTCGGTCGTGCGCATACGACGCGGGGCGTAGGCGTGCTGCGCGGGCCACGGGACCGTGGGTCCTTCGGCCAGGGGCCGCGCCGAGCGGTTCAAGATCGCGGCGTGCCGGCCGATGCGGGCCGCAGAATGCGACTGGACGAGCTGAAGGGCGCCCTCGCCCGCGACGACTACGTCGTCGACCCCCAGGCGGTCGCCGAGGCCATGCTCCGGCGCGGCCGCGGCTCCATCGCCGCCGCGCTGCGCGCGACCGACGTCACCGATGCACGTAGCCGCGCAGGGGACGCTCGCCCGAGCGATCCCGCAGGCGGGCCCGGCCCGGCCCCGCGCTGACCGCCCCCACCCAGCGCAGGCCCGGCACCGCCGCCTCGGCCGCCTCGCGGTCGGCGGGCGCGACGCAGACGCACAGCTCGTAGTCCTCGCCGCCGGCCGCGGCGAGCTCGACCGGATCGCGCCCGAGCGCGCGGGCGACCGCGGCGACGCCGGGAGCGAGCGGCAGCGCCTCGAGATCGACGTCGAGCGTCACGCCGCCGGCCGCCGCGAGGTGCCCCGCGTCGGAGGCGATCCCGTCGGACAGGTCGATCATCGCGTGGGCGCCCGCCCGCGCCAGGGCGCGCCCGGCCTCCAGGCGAGGCTCGGGGCGCAGGTGCGCGCGGCGCAGCGCGTCGGCCTCCGGCGGCGGCTCGGGCACCCGCCCGTCCAGGAGCGCGAGCCCGGCCGCAGAGGCGCCGAGCGGCCCGGTCACGCCGACGAGATCGCCGGCCACGGCGCCGTCGCGCCCGACCAGGTCGCCGGCGTCGTCCGCCCAGCCGACGACCGTGACGGCCACGGTGAGGGCGGGCGCGGCGGTCACGTCGCCGCCGAGGACCGTCGTCGCGCAGCGCGCGGCGAGCGACTCCATGCCGCGGGCGATCGCGAGGACGTCCTCCTCGCCCACCTCGTCGGGCAGGCCCAGCACGACGTACGCCTCGCCGGGATCCGCCCCCATCGCGGCGAGGTCCGACAGCGCGGCCGCGAGCGCGCGGTGGCCGACGTCCTCGGCCGTGGCCGTGCGACCGAGGCGGAAGTGCACGCCGTCGACCATCGCGTCGACCGACGTGACGCTGACGGCTCTCGCACGGACGACGGCGGCGTCGTCGCCGCTGCCGCGCAGGATGCGCTCCGAGCGGGTGCCGAAGATCTCCCGGGCCGCGGCGATGAGCGCGAACTCGTCGCCCATGGGCCTGCGGGGACGCGCTACCGGTAGCGGTAGATCACGCGCGCGCGGTCGAGGTCGTACGGCGAGAGCTCGACCCGGACGCGGTCGCCCGGCAGGATGCGGATGCGGTGGCGGCGCATCTTGCCGGCTACGTGGCCGAGGACCATGTGGTCGTTGTCGAGCTTCACCCGGAACATGGCGTTCGGGAGAGCCTCGACGACCTCGCCCTCGAACTCGACCTTTTCTTCCTTGCTCACAGTCTCAGAGGGTAGCGCCGTGGGCGCCGAGGGTGGGAAACGATCAGCCGGGCGACTGGTACTGCTCGGGATCGAACCCCGCGCCGCCGCCCTGCTGGGTCCCCTGCCCCTGGGTGTCCTGGCGGCCGCCGCCCCCGTTGCCGCGGCCGCCGCCGTTGCCGCCGCCCCCGCCGTTGCCGTTGCCGTTGCCCGGTGAGGACCCGCCGCCGTCGGGCGAGCCGCCGCCCCCGCCGCCCTCGCGGCCCTCGCCGTCGGGCTGCGGCGCGCCGGCCCCGTCCTCCCCCTCGGAGTCGGGTCGCGCCTCGGGCTGCTGTTGCTGGTAGGTGCCCGAGAACGACTTCGACTGGAAGGGCTGCTTGGGCTGGGGGAAGTCGCGGCAGCCGCGCTTGGCGACCTTCATGTACTTGCCCCAGATCGTGGCCGGGTACGTGCCGCCGGCGACGCTGATCGGGGTGGTCGGCGGGTACATCGGCACGCGCTTGCCCGGATAGCCGACCCAGACCGCGGTGGAGAGGTTCGGCGTGAAGCCGACGAACCAGGCGTCGGTGTGCTCGTCCGTGGTGCCGGTCTTGCCCGCCGCCGGGCACCCGATCTGCGCGCCGGTGCCCGTGCCGCTGGTCATGTTCTGCTTGAGGATCTTCGTCGCCTCGTAGGTCACGCCGTCGCTGAAGGCCTTGTGTCGGCGCGGCTTGCCCCAGTTGCTCACGCGGCCGTCGGGGAACGTGACCTTCGTGATCGCCTTCGGGCGGTTGCGCCAGCCGCCGGAGGCGATCGTCGCGTACGCGTTGGCCATCTCCAGGGGCGAGACGCCCTGCTCCAGGCCGCCCAGGACCTCGCTCGGGTAGCCGTTGAGCTTGGACTTCACGCCCATCTTGCGGGCGGCCTCCTTGACCTTGTCGGGCCCGATGTCCAGCGCGAGCTGCTGGTAGACGGAGTTGTCGGAGGACAGCGTCGCCTGGGTGAGGCTGATGCGGCCCCGATAGGTGTTCGAGTACGTCTTGACGTCGATGGGGCCGTACTTGGGGTCGTTGAACTTCAGCGGCCGCGACGTCCACTGCGTCGACGGGCTGACGCCCATGTCCAGCGCGGCCATGAGCCCCATCACCTTGAACGTCGAGCCGGGCTGGCGGTGCCCCTGGGCGGCGAGGTTGAACTTCGAGCGCCCGTAGTCGGCCGACGAGGCCATCGCGAGGATGTAGCCGTTGCGCGGGTCGATCGTGACGATCGCCGAGGAGGGCGGGTTGGGGAAGGTCAGCGTCTCCCTGATCGCCTTGCGCGCGGCCTGCTGGAGGTCGAGGTCGATCGTCGTGCGGACGCGCAGGCCGCCGCGGCGGACCTCCTCGACGCCGTAGCGGTTGATGAGCTCCTGCTTGACGTAGTCGAAGAAGAAGCTCTCGCGGCGGGCCGTGTAGAAGCGGTTGCCCTCCTTGACGCCCAGGGGGCGCGCCTTCGCCGCGTCGGCCTGCTCCTGGGTGATCATCTTCTGGTCGGCCATCCGCTGGAGCACGTCGTTGCGCCGCCGCTTCGCGCGCTCGGGCGCGTAGAACGGGTTGTAGGCGCTCGGGGCCTGCGGCAGGCCGGCGAGCAGCGCGGCCTCGTCGAGCTTGAGCTTGCGCGCGGGCTTGTCGAAGAACATCCGGGAGGCGGCCTCGACGCCGACCGCCGTGGTCCCGTTCGTCGTGCCGTAGGGGACGACGTTGAGGTACTTCGTGAGGACCCAGTTCTTGCCCTGGGCTCCCGTGTGGACGTCCTCGAGCTCCTCGGCGAGCTTCGCCTCGCGGATCTTGCGCTGCCAGGTCTTCTCGTTGGAGATGTAGAGGTTGCGGACGAGCTGCATCGTCAGCGTCGAGCCGCCCTCGACCGTCTCGCCCGACTCGAGGTTCTTGAAGGCCGCGCGGATGATGCCCTCGATGTCGACGCCGCTGTGCTCGTAGAAGCGGCGGTCCTCCACGGCGACGGTCGCGTCCTTCATCGCCTGCGGGATGCTCTTGGAGTTGATCGGCGTGCGCTGGACGTCGGACTCGATCGTCCCGAGCTTCGTGCCGTCCGCCGCGTAGACGACGCTGCTCTCGCCCTTCGGCATGGGCTTGAGGTCCGACAGCGACGGCGCGTCGGACGCGATGGAGTAGACGTAGCCGACCGCCCCGATGCCACCCAGGATCGCCGCCGTCAGGACGACGCCCAGGATGATGAGGAGGGCTTTGGCGGGGCCGCCGTGCCTGCGACCTCGCCGCAACCTGTCGCGTCGAGCGGACATGGATGACGGACGAAGGGGGGCGCCGGCGCCCGTGGGCGCCCGCGATCGAGTGTAGCCGTGGGGTCCTTTCGTGGCGCCTGCCCGGACGCCTGCCGCTGCATGCGGGCCGTCAGGCCGGCGCGCTGGAGAGCAGCCCGGCCTCGCGCAGCGTGCGCAGGCAGAGGGCTCGCAGCTCCGCCTCGCGCGCGCCGCGGTCGTGCGCCGCGCCGGCCGTCCCCGTCACGGTGAGGCGGATGCGGCCCTCGGGGTCCATGTCGGCCATGTAGACGTCCCCGTCCTCGCCCAGCGCCTCCTTGATGAGCTCGCACGCCCGCTCGGCGTCGGCGTGCGCCGGCAGCCAGACCGAGATCTCCGCCACGACGCTGGGGGAGATGATCGAGTCGTTGCGGATGACGCCGGCCACCAGGCGCTCGTTGGGCACGATGACGCGCACGTCGTCGGGCGTCCGCAGCCACGTGTACGTGAGGCGCACGTCCTCCACCGTCCCCGTCTGCCCCTCGAAGGTGACGAGGTCGCCGATGCGCACGGGCTGGCTGATGAAGAGCATGACGCCCGCGACCGCGTTGGCCAGCGTCTGGCGGGCGGCGAAGCCGACGACGGCGGCGGCGAGGGCGCCGGAGGCGAGGATGCTCGTGGCGAGACGGTCCAGCGCGGCGAACTGCGACAGCGCGATCGCGATCCCGAGCACCGCGATGCCCGCCTCGATGAGCCGCCGGATGAGCCGCAGGCGCGTGTCGATGACCGGGTCCAGGCCCTCGGGCGCCAGCGCGGAGCGCAGGGCGCGGCTGCGGCGCGTGACGCGGTGCACGAGGTAGATGAGCGCGCCGGCGACGAGCAGGCTGAGCGCCGCCGTGAGCTCGTTGTCGTAGCGCTGGAAGAAGGACTCGGCGAGGATGGGCACGACGCGATCGGCCACCATGGTCGGCGTGCGCCCTGACGGTACATCGCCCTGGGGCGACTCGTGGGCCGTTGCGTGGCGGGCGCTCCTCGCGTCGCGCCTGCTGACGATCGCCGCGGGTGCCGTGGCGGTCGCGCTGTTCGGGCTGAGCCCCCGTCACCGCGAGTTCGACCCGGCGGGCCTGACGACGCCGTTCGGCCCCGTGGGCGACGCGCTCGTGTCCACGTTCGCCCGCTGGGACTCCGTGTGGTTCATGTCCATCGCGCAGGACGGCTACGGCGACGGCGCGCGCGAGGCGTTCTTCCCGCTGTATCCGCTCCTGCTCGCGATCGTCGGCGCGCCCGGCGAGATGCTGCTCGCCGGCGCGCTGCTCTCCACCGCGCTCGCCGCGGTCGCGCTGACCGTCCTGCACCGCCTCGTCGCGCTCGACCACGGCCCGGCCGTCGCGCGCGGGGCGGTGCTTGCGACGGCGTTCATGCCGATGTCGTTCTTCCTGTCGGCGGTCTACAGCGAGTCGCTGTTCCTCGCGCTCTCCGTCGGCGCGGTGTACGCGGCGCGCACGGGACGCTGGGCGTGGGCGGGCGCGCTCGGCGGCCTCGCCGCCGCGACGCGCAGCGCGGGGGTCCTGCTCGTCGTCCCCCTGGCGATCCTGTGGTGGGACGCGCGCGGCCCGCGGCGCGCCGAGGACCTCGGCTGGCTGGCGCTCGTCCCCGGCGGCGTGGCGGCGTACTGCGCGTACCTGTCGGCCGCCGGCGGGGACCCGTCCGCGCCGTTCGCGGCGCAGGAGGTGTGGTTCCGGTCGTTCGCGGGCCCGTTCGTGGGCGCGTGGGACGGGCTCGTCGCGGCTGTCCAGGGGGCGCGCCAGCTCCTGTCGGGGTCGCGCGAGCCGGTGTACTTCACGGAGGCCGGCGGCGACCCGTTCGTCGTGGCCCGCCACAACATCGCGCTGTTCGCCTGGCTCGTGGCCGGCCTCGCCGCCGTGGCGCTCGCCGTGCGGCGGGTGCCGCGGGCGTACCTCGCCTACGTCGTGGTGGCGCTCGCGCTGCCGCTGTCGTATCCCGTGGCTCCCCA
>Ga0180215_1005055_pt1 | contig 11430 bp, 10 predicted proteins | sample eDN3rd37CBELigBY_FD_128871 | JGI IMG/M metagenome (GOLD analysis project Ga0180215, IMG submission 128871) | Enriched backyard soil microbial communities from Emeryville, California, USA - eDNA 3rd pass 37_C BE-Lig BY (version 2) (version 2) | ecosystem: Environmental > Terrestrial > Soil >...
CCGTTATACTGCTCGAAATCCTCGCCAATTTCACACGGCATTTCGCCGAAGGTTAACTTAAGCCGAAGCGGCGCATCTGCATTGCTCGCTATATTTTGAATGTTCAACGTTATATAACCGACCTGATGATCGCCGAAGTCTAGGACAAAGCTGTCTCCCTGCTTGTACACCCGCTCCTTAAAGCTGTCGATTGCCCCCGTCTCCTCAACGCGCCAGCCTTGAAAAGCCAACTCGTCAGCCTTTACCTCGACCAATCGCTTCGGATAGACGACCGTCTCCGTCAGCTGCGGAGTTAGCTCCTCGGCCTTAGCGACCCAATCGCTGTGAACTTGTTTTGTTTTCTCCATTACTATGCCTCCATTCCACTAACCTTTAACTGCGCCAACCGTCATGCCGCCGACAAAATACTTCTGCAGGAAGGAGAAAGCGACAAGCAGCGGCATCGCGCATAGGAAGCATGCGGCGAACAGCACGTTCCATTGCGTCGGATTTTGCTGGTCTCCCAAAAAACCGAGCATGGCAAGCGGCAGCGGAGAATGCTCCGCTCTCGAAATAAAGATCATGTTGAAGAAATAATCATTCCATATCCATACCCCTTGCGTAATGACAACCGATACGGTGACCGGAGCCAGAAGCGGAAACACAACGAGCCAGAAACGTTTAAATACCGGAGCCCCGTCAATATGAGCCGCCTCCTCCACTTCCTCGGGAATACCGCTCTTAATAAAGCCTGTATAGAGGAAGGTAGAGAACGGCAGACTGCATGTAATAAACATAAGAATCGGCGTGTACTGCGTGACCGGGATTCCTAACGAATTAATCATTTGAACGATAGGTATGAGCACCATTTGCGCCGGAATGACTAAGCCCGACAGGAAGAACAGATAGAGAAATTTGCTGAATCTCGTTTTCAAGCGCGCCATCGGATAGGACGCCATCGCAGCAAACAGAACAACGAACAGCACAGAGATTCCTGTCAGCACAATACTGTTCCATAGAGCGTCCAGAAAGTGCATCCGGGTAAACGCGGCCTCGTAGCTGGCAAACGAAATATCTTGAAACAGATTGAGCGGGTTGCTGTTATTCTTCGGATCGCGCAATGAGGTCGATAATGCGATGATCAGCGGAATCAAATTGATTAGAATAACCCCGGCTACGGCGATTTGCGTCAGCATTCTTTGCCAAAGATTCATCTTCATTACGCCGACACCTCCCGCTTATTCATAAGAGTTACGCATATCGCGGTAATGATAATGATCACGCCGAAGGAAATAACGCCGAGCGCAGAGGCTTTGCCGAACAGCTGCTCTGTAAAGGCCATTTTGTAAATGGCATAAATTAATGTATTGGTAGCGGTGCCCGGCCCGCCATTAGTCATAATGAACGGATAGTCGAACGCTTTTAGCCCGTTAATAATGCTTAGCGTCACATTTATGGTCATAGCGGTTGCCAGCAACGGAAGCTTAATCTTTGCGAACAGTCTCCATGGGCCGCAGCCGTCAATTTTCCCCGCCTCCAGCAGCTCATTCGGAACCGTCTGCAGCGCAGCCAAGAATATAATCATCGTCGTTCCGACGTTTTTCCAAATTTCTACGAAAATAATGGCATACAGCGCAGAGCTATAGCTCCCTAAAAAGTTCAGATCCGCATTTATGCCGATCTTATCCAGAAACGTCGCGATCATGCCGTAATCCGGCATATAGACATAGCTCCAGAGGAATCCTACTACGATTGCGCTGAACAAGGTCGGGATGTAGGCCAAAGAACGATAAACGCCTTTCCCTTTCAGTTTCAGATTCAAAAGCATGGCAAGGCCTAGACCAAGTACAATGGACAAGCCGACCGACACAATTGTATAAATAAGCGTATTTTTCAAGGCGACGCCAAGCAGCTCTCCTTGAAACAGCGACGCGTAATTGTCCAAGCCAATGTAATTAAAATTTTGCAAATAGCCGTTGTAATCGGTGATGCTATACTGGAATAAGCGAAGTATCGGGAAGATCCACAGCGTTAAATAAAAAATGAGTGCCGGTACAGCAAATAAGTATAATGACTTTTTCATCACAGTAGAGTTCACTTTGCCACACCCTTCCTTATAGTTAATGAAAGGAAGGTGGAACCCACCTTCCTTCGGTCATTCATTCTCTCTCTATTTCATTAGTTTTTCCAAAGCTCTTTGAACTTGTCGTACATCGCCTTCGCTACATCGGCGCCCGAAATGCCTCTGCCGCCGATAATTTCAGCAAACTTCGCTTGCATCACGTCGGATACGCCGGACGGCCACATTTGATTGCTGAAGTATACCGAGTTGCCTGTTGTCGAATAGTTCTCGTGCAGCGTAGCGAACAATTCATTGTTCAGCTCAACGCCTTCATATACGCTGATATCCGTATTGTGATCATTGAAGGATTTGAACAGCTCGGATTCGCCGTCGAACCAGAAGTTCAGAATCGCCTTCACTTCATTCACATATTTCGATTTGGCGTTCACGCCATAGCCTGCAGAGGTTGCGGCCGATACGTACACAGGGTCGCCGGCATTATTGCCTGGCAAGGAATCAAAGCCGCGCGTAAAATCGGCAGCGCCTTGCGAAGTAAGGGATGGAGCATCCCATGTTCCTGTGAAGATCATCGCCGCTTGGCCGTCAATGAACAACTGATTCGCTTGCGCGCTTCCGATGCCGAGCGAATTTTTCACCACATAGCCCTTCTTGTAAAGCTCTCCATATTTCTCGATAGCGGATACCCATCTCTCGTCCGTCAATGCGTTTTCTCCGCGCTGCAGCTTCTCGTCGAAATCCATTTCGCCAGGATAAACGACATTCGCCGCGATTTGATACATGCCGAACTGAATGACCCACGGATCCTTATCGCCCATTACGATTGGCGTAATGCCTGCGTCAGCCAGCTTTTGGCACAGCTCCAGGAACGATGTCCAATCTTTAGGAAACTCCGTTACGCCAACTGACTCAAGCATCTCTTTGTTGTAGTAGGTTCCAAGATACGAGCTGCCCTTCGTTACCGCATAAGTCTTGCCGTCGTAAGACATATCGTCCTTCGCGCCTTGCGCGATTTTGTCCCAGAATGTCAGATCGGATAGATCAGCCAGGAAATTTGCTTTCGCGAAATCATTTACGCCGCTCGTTGAGTTTTTCGGGAATACGGTGAAAATATCCGGTCCTTGCCCGGCGGCCAGCTTCGTGCGGATCGAAGTGTTGTATTGATCGTCCGGAAGCTTCTGCACCTCAAGCGTAATATTCGGGAATTTCTCCTTAACGAGACGAGGCAATACGTCCATCTCAAAATCCTCGCCCTCGGAAGCCCGATTGCCGGATACCATCATCGTGATCGTAATATCCTTCTCGCCCTCGTTGGAGCCCGATTGGCCGGAGCCTCCTGAATTGCCGCTGCCTGCATTGTTCGCATTATTGCCACAAGCGCTTACAACGAGCATTACGAAGACTAACGCTGCCATAGATAATAATTTCATTCGTTTCATTTTTTTACCCCCCGACGAATTTTGTTGTACTCTCTTGCCTTGCTTACACTTTTATAATAACGTGATAGGCAGTACAACTACTTTTGATTTTTAGTGCACTATTTTTAGATTTATCCTACTTTCTGCTCTGAAGGAGGTGTGCGATGCTCTTTTTTAATATTAAAACGAAGCTGTTTTTGGTCCTGGTTGCCGTATCGATTATCCCGATTATCGTTGTAAGCCTGACGAGCTATAAAAGCTACACGAAGCTGGTCAATGAGCAAACGACGCTGGTTGCGAGCACGACATTGCAGGATTCCGTCAAAAGCATTGAAGAGATATTACAAAATATTGACCGTATCTCGCTTACGATTTTGCAGCAAACGTCAAATGCCAATAATTATACGACCGTTCTGGACGAGCTGAAGAAGATGCATCAAACGAATGACTCCTATGAGTTGTTTTTAATGCGCAATCGTCTCAAGTTTATGTTCGAGAACATCTTGCTCGGCTACAGCTATATTAACGGCATTTATTTGTTCACGCCGGACGGCAAAAATATTAGCTACGGCACCGATCTGCTGGCCAATTATTCGCCCCTGCAGGATGAGTGGTACGTTGCTACGCTTGAAGGAAAAGGGGAGCTGCACATTGGGGAAGTCAGCGCGAAGCCGTTCATCATTAACGCCAAACCGTCCATATCCGTATCCAGATCGCTATACGACCCGTATACGAATGAACTGATCGGCGTGTTTATGATGGATTTGAGCATGGAAGTATTCAGAGGACTTAATCGCAATCCCGCTCCAAGCCTGTCCAATATTTATTTGATCAATGAATTCAACCATGTGCTGTATGACAAATCGGGCGTCTTAATCGGCAAAGCGCTTCCCGATCCTATTGCCGCACTCATGCCGCTTGTCGCAGGCGGCAATTATCAGCATAATGACGGGCATCTGCTCACGGTCATTCAGGAGGTTCCGCAGCGCAATTGGAAGATTATCGCCGTCATTTCCGTGGATACGATCTACAAACAGTATGGCATTTCTCAGCAATTGTTCCTATACGTATCGCTTAGCTGCGCGGTCATTTTCTTAATCCTTAGCTTCGTGCTGTCCAACTTCATATCGAAGCCTATTATTAAGCTTGCCAAAGCGATGCGAAGGAACAAAGGCCAGCATTTCGCCAAATTGGAAATCGATCATAAGCAAGCAGATGAGATCGGGATTTTATATCATGAATACGATAAAATGATGCAAGCGATCGATACGCATATCCGCGAAAGCTATCAAAATAAAATTTTAATGCTCGACTCTCAAATGAAAGCGCTCGAGGCGCAGATCAACTCTCATTTTCTATACAATACGCTCGAATCCATCAACAGCATTGCCGAGATTGAGGAAGTCGAAAGCATCGTTATTATGACCAAAGCTTTGGGAGATATGTTCCGCTACAGCATTAAGACAGAGAGCGAGCTCGTCCCGACGCAGGACGAACTGCAGCATGTCAATAATTATATGGCCATACAGAAAATCAGATACGGCGATAAAATAGACTTCAAACTCAATGTTGAAGAACGGCTGTATGAGCACCGCATATTAAAGCTGATTTTGCAGCCGCTCGTTGAAAACGCTATCTATCACGGGCTTGAAAGCAAGCGCGGCAAAGGCTGTATCGCCATTTCCGGATATGAAGAGGAGAGCGGCATTACATTCAGAATTAAAGATGACGGAATAGGAATGACTCCCGCTCAGGTCGAGGAGCTCCAAACCTTGCTGGACCAGCCGCCCGCTTTTATGGCGATCGGCCAGCGTTCGAGGCAAAGCATCGGGATCAAAAACGTTCATTCCCGCATCCAGCTTTATTACGGCGAAGAGTATGGCATCAGCTTTTCCAGCAAGCCGGATGAAGGCACTGAAATTATAATAAAGCTTCCGGCAAGAAATTAAGAGGTGAACAACTATGTACACGTACATCATCGTGGATGACGAAGCGTTCATTCGCAAGGGCCTCATGAAAAAGATCGATTCCTACCGCAGCTCGCCGCTTCAATGCATAGGGGAAGCGGATAATGGCTTGGACGCTTTAGAGCTGGTCTCTGCGAATAATCCGCATATTATTTTTACGGATATGAGAATGCCCGGTATGGACGGCAAGCAATTGATGAGGAACATTCGCGAACAGTACCCGGATATTAAAATGATCGTCATTTCAGGCTATTCCGACTTCGAATATATGCAGGAGGCCATTTCCTCCAAAGCGGTGCATTACCTGTTAAAGCCTTTCAGCCGGGAAGAAATCCATGACGCGCTCGATAAAGCCGTCGCGCAGCTTCAAGCTGAACAAAGCGTGCAGCAGGAGGTTCGCCAGCGGCTGGAAGAGCATGAGCAATTGCTGTACCAGACGGATATACAGACGCTGACCGATATCGTAGTTGGGCGCTATTCAGGGCCTTCTGAAGCAATCAAGCTTCAATCCAAGGCGCTTGCCGAGCTGCAAGCGGCAGATAAATATGTATTGCTGACCGTTTATTCACCGCTCGCTCTACATCCGCAAACGCTTTGCAATAACCGGGCTCAGCTCTATTTGCCGCATCCGCAAAGCGAGCATCTCGGGTTCGTGCTGGCGGGCTTTCCGTCTTATGAGGATGGCAATCGCATCCTGCAAAGCATTAATAAGCTGGCTGAGCAGTATATCGGAGAGCTTAGCGTATCGATTCATACCGAATGCTGTATCGGCAGCAGCTCGATTGTAAATCAATTATCCAGTTTAAATGAGGCCCATCAACAATGCATCAGCGCATTGGATCAGCGCACGATTACCGATTTCGGAAAGCATTATCGCTATACAGAGCAAGTAAGCGCTTCTGAGCCCAGTCTCTGGGATAAGGTTCAGGTGCTGTTGTACGATCTCGAAAGCGGCAGAACGGCTAAAGTCAATGACCACATTTTAGATCTGTTCGCTTTCTACAGGTCTATGCCCAATCTATATCTGTATCAGGTCAAAAACCAATGCAGAGCGATCATCGTCGAGGTAAAGCGAATCATCGCGATGCACTGGAAGACAGAATCCAATATGAACAGCTCTTCCAGCTTGGAAGCGATGCTTAAAATTTCATTCGATCTGGAAACGATGAAAGCTTATTTCCTTCAAGCGCTCACGGGCATTTCCGAGCTGATGAAGGAGCAAGGCATATACACCAATGGCCATGTCATTGAAAATGTAAGAAGCTATATTCAAAATCATTACATGCGTGAGCTGACGCTGGAAAAGCTGTCTTCGCTGTTTTATTTGAACCCCAGCTATTTAAGCTACTTGTTCAAAGAGTATACCGCTCAAAATTTAACGGATTACATCAATGAGGTGCGCATTGAGCACGCGAAGAGGCTACTGCTCGCATCCAATGATAAAATTTATAAAATCGCCAAAACGCTTGGCTACGACAATGAAAAATACTTTTTCCGAGTATTTAAGAAGACAACGGGCTTAACGCCTGAGCAATACCGAAAGCAGCAAGAGGCAGGAAACTAAAAAAGGAGAAGGGTCTCCCCTCTCCAACCATCGGCGTCTCGATAACGCCCGGATGAACGGAATTGACGCGCTTATTGACGATAAGGCCTTATTTATTGCTGCGATTTATACCGTATTTAATTTGAGTTTATCGAAATCGTAATGGTAGACAGACAGCCCGGTTAATCATTGAACACTTCATTCAGCACCTTTTCTCTGTTCTCGAGAAAACGTCTGGTCACGATATAGTGCAGCGTATCTTCGTAATTGATCTCCTGAATAGGCTGCGTGTCAAAATTCAAAATTTGGGCATTCGGATAACCCAAAATAATCGGCGAATGTGTGGCAATGATAAACTGAGCTTCTTGCTCCAAATCTTTAATAATGCGCAATAAAGCAAGCTGTCTTGCAGGTGACAGAGCCGCCTCGGGCTCATCCAGCAAATAGATCGCTTTTTTGCCAAAGCGGTTGCTAAAAAGGGACAGGAAGGCTTCGCCATGCGATTGTTCATGCAGAGAACGTCCGCCATAATGATGAAGCCCCTCCGGCATCGTATCCAAATGCGATGCAAAATGGTAAAAGGTTTCCGCCCGCATAAAAAAGCCGTTCGTAACCTTGGGCATCCACGATAGCCGCATATGGCTGCCTAAGCCTGAATCGGAGGCATCCACCTCATACACATTATTTCTGCTTCCTCCTGCCGTATTAAATCCGCATTGATAAGCAATAGCCTCAAGAACCGTAGACTTCCCCGAGCCGTTCTCGCCTACGAAGAAGGTTACATTTGTTTTAAACGCTAAGGAATCCAAATGTTTGATGGCTGGAATGCTGAACGGATAATCCGCCTTCCCAGATTGATTCGTAATTTCAAGCCTTCGCAAAAACATCCTATCATCTCCATAACCGTACAATTGAATGAAAGACAGCCGCCGATACCGGCATTGTTTATTGAACGAATAATGACTACTATAAAGATATCAATAAACAGGAGATGCTGTCCAAAATGTCAGTCAAAACGAATGCCATGCGCATACTCGATAAAAACAAAATCAACTATAAAACCTACGACTATACCCATACCGACGCCATTAGCGGCGTTGAGGTGGCCGCCGCCTTAGGACAGGCTGCCGAGCAAGTGTTCAAAACGCTGGTCACAACCGGCAAATCGGGCAATCATTACGTATTTGTCGTGCCTGCCGGCAGCGAGCTGGATTTAAAAAAAGCTGCCGCAAGCGTGAACGAAAAAGCGATTCAAATGCTGAAGTCGAAGGACCTGCTGCCGCTAACCGGCTATATCCACGGCGGATGCTCGCCGATCGGGATGAAAAAGCAGTTCCAAACGGTCATCGACGAGAGCGCCTCGCAGTTTCCAACCATTATCGTAAGCGCCGGTAAAATCGGTTATCAGGTCGAGCTGTCGCTGGAGGAATTGCGTAAGGCTGTTGCTTTCAGCTTATTCAGCCTTACGGCGGAATAACGGTCTGATGCCAGCATCCGCTTGTTATTTCCTTACCATTTCAAGCAGCTCGAGTACAATATGCGCTGCCGCGTCTTCAGCGGGCAGCGCTATATATTTGCTGGCCTTCTCGATATCTTCTTGAAACAACGCGATGATTCGCAGCATGGCTTCTTCGTCTTTTCGTCTGGCCGCCTCCAAAAGAGCTATAAATTCACGATCTGAGATAGCTGCCGAAGCATTTTTCGCTTCCATTTATTCACCGCCTGTTGACTCATATGAAGCTGCGCCGCCGCCTCTGCCTCCGTCATTTCCAGAATGTAAAGCTTGTGAAGCACCTTTCTCCCCTGCGCCGGCAAAACGCTCATAAGCTGATGGAACCATATACGCGTATCAGTATCCTCAGAATAGACAGCGCCAGCCTGATGGGTATCAATCGAAGCGCATTCGTGCTTCCGTATCTTTTTGACCTGATACTGCAATCGCCAGCCAATCCGGTAAACCTCTCTCCTGTAACGTTCCATCACAGTCATTTGCTTGTTCAATATACTCTCCTCCTTTAATCCTCTCTACTATATAAGGAACTGTTATGCGCCTAATTACAACCAAAATAGGAACACCTGTTCTTATTTTAATCTCCTCATCTGTAAAAAAGTAGCTACTTTTTCCCTATTTTATACAGTCCGAAAAATTTATTGATCGGGTTAGTTGTAAAAAGAACTTTAAAAACACCCTATATGTGAAGCCATTAATCGGGAAACAAGCCGGCTTAAGAAGGAGCGCTCCGACCCTTTCCCGCTTCAGATGGCCAAATATAAATATAGAGGAGAGAAATAGGATGAAAAATGTATTGTACGTACCGCTGGATGATCGACCGGTCAACCTGGATGATGTCATCTTGCTCGGCAAAGCAGCAGGCCTGAACCTGATTACGCCGAACGCAGCCGATATCCGTAACCGGATTGATTCCCAGAAGACGACTTCAGGGAACCAAATTACAGGCACCTCCATTCCGACGTTCGGCAATCCAAGCGCTGTTCGCCAGTTTATTCTCAATCAAGCCGCAAACGTAGAAGGCTTTATTATTTCCATCGATATGCTAGCTTACGGAGGATTGATCGGCAGCAGGCGGCTGCGTTCAAGCGGCGGCGGCACATACCCGAGCTATGATGCCGCAACTACCAATCTGCTGGATGTTATCCGGCTAATCAAACAATCGTATCCTTCCAAGCCCGTCTATGTGCTCGATACGATTATGCGGCTGGCTACCAATACCTTTATCGAAGGCGTTACTTATGCGGACTACTCGAATACCCGCACCTTTATGGGGCAGCCTAGACAAACCTTCACAAGCAGCATGTCCTTCAATCAAATTCTAAACGGGTACAACTTGGACCCGAACGGAAACAACTACGGCGCAGTTCCGAATATTCCGAATTTCAACAAAGATCATTATTACTATGCACGCCAGCATAAGTTCAAAACGAACTACTATGTGCTTGATCAGCTCGCCCGGCTTGGCTATATTGACTTTTTGGCCATCGGCGCAGACGATGGCAAGAAGACAGGGGTACAAATCAACGAAATCCGTTTCGTGGAACAGTTTATTAACAATTCCCTCGGCGGCAGCGGCGGCCAAAATGCTAACCGCGCCATTATTTTGCCGGATGCGGACGGACTTGGCCATGCCTTAGTCGGCCGTATGGCTAATCAGCTGTATCGCGGCGGCAGCAAGCCGAAGTATATGATCCGATACTACGGGCCGAATGGCTCAACGATTGACGATGCATACGAGTATATGGATGTCCATACCAATATGCTGCGGCATATTGACGTGATCGGGGGGCAGCACGTTGCCAGCTCGGCCGACGTGGAGATCATTGCGATTACAGCCGAGAATCAAGCGAGCAGCGCGATAGCGCAAATTAACACCAACGGTACGAACCGCAAGGCGACTGTCGTCATCGACTTCACAAGCAGCGTAGCTAACGCAGCCGTTACGGAAGCGCTGCTCGGCAGCCAGAATACGGGACGATTGCTTGGATACTGCGCGTGGAACACATCGGGGAACCGGATCGGCATTTCGCTTGGAATGGGACAAGCCCGGTACGCATATCTGGTAACGGAAACGCAGGCAGCAGCATTAAATGCAGCAGTCAATGCGCACGGGTCTTTGTTATTCAAGCGCTTCTTGAAGGATTATTACTATAAAACGCTCGTCATGCCGGAAGTACGCGAACGGGCGAATGAGGAGGGCCGCAAGCAATTCCCGGCAATCGATTCGAACCAAGGGATGAATATGTCCCTGTATCTGACAAACGATCAGCTTCAGACCATTTATGGCGTCATGCGCAATCGGATGCAGACCCATATCACCGCTTTACGCGCCAAAAGCGCTTTTCTCATCGGCAATTCAGCTACCGCCTATAACGTTAAACAAATTAACGGGGCGACGTGGTCGTTTGCAGGCTATGCCAGCGCCTCGTTGGACTACAACAATCCGGCCTTTATATGGATGCGGCCAAATGAAATTACGCTTGGTCCCGTAGTTACACTGCAATAGAGAACAGGCACATCATATCGTTGTGTGAAAGCATGCAAAAAGCCGAATGACCAGCAGGGAGTAGCTCTCTGGCAGTCCTTCGGCTTTTTCTTTTATTTCTGCATGGCAATCCACTGCTTGACGACTTGCGGAACGCCTTCCTTCGCACTCTTATATTTAAATTGGAAGCCCGTTTCTTGCAGCTTATTGCTGGAGAATAAAGTGTGCGCCGTTGCATATTCCGTTAATACCGGCCCAATGATCATTTGGCAAAGCCATTTTGGAATTTTGACGATTTTGCCCTGCACCTTCAGCTCCTGCTCAATCAATTTCATAAAATCTTCCGAGCGCATTGGCTGCGTATCGCACAAAATGTAGCGCTCGCCCGGAACGCCTTTATCTACTAAATGCAGACATGCACGCGCGGTATCCTCTACGTGGATAG
>Ga0180215_1005058_pt1 | contig 11426 bp, 9 predicted proteins | sample eDN3rd37CBELigBY_FD_128871 | JGI IMG/M metagenome (GOLD analysis project Ga0180215, IMG submission 128871) | Enriched backyard soil microbial communities from Emeryville, California, USA - eDNA 3rd pass 37_C BE-Lig BY (version 2) (version 2) | ecosystem: Environmental > Terrestrial > Soil >...
CGCCGTCGCCTGGTACTTCCTGGTGGTGGCGGGGCTCTTCCTCGCGCAGGGACTCCTGGGCGGCGTCAACGCCCACTACCACTCGGAGCCAACCGGCTTCTACGGCCTCGCGATCGGCGACTGGCTCCCCTACAACCTCTCTCGGATGTGGCATGTGCAGCTCGCGCTCTTCTTCGTCGCCGCTTCCTTCCTGGCCATGGGGATCTTCATCACCCCGATGATCGCCAAGCGCGAACCGAGGCACCAGGCCACCCTCGCCATCCTCCTCTTCGCCGCAGTGGTGCTGGTGGTGGTGGGGAGCCTCGCGGGCCAGGCCCTCAGCATCTTCGACGTGATCACCCTGGACGGCCCCTGGTATTGGATCGGTTCCCAGGGTTGGGAGTACCTCGACCTGGGGAGGTTCTGGCAGATCCTCCTCACCGTCGGACTCGTCTTCTGGGTGGTGATCATCTTTCGCGGGCTGCGGCCGATCCTCTCCACCGAGCACCGCGGCAACCTCCCCTACCTCTTCCTCTACAGCGCCCTCTCGATCCCTGCCTTCTATGCGGTGGGGATGCTCTCCGGGCGCAACACGAACTTCGCGGTGATCGAGTTCTGGCGGTTCTGGGTGGTGCACCTCTGGGTGGAGGACTTCCTCGAGCTCTTCACCACGGTGATGGTCGCCCTGATCTTCGTCCTGATCGGCGTGGTCACCAAGAGGACCGCGACCCGGGTCATCTACCTGGACGTGATCCTCTACTCGATCGGCGGCGTCATCGGGACCATGCACCATATGTACTTCAGCGGTTCCCCCTCCGCCCACATGGCCGCAGGCGCCTTCTTCTCCGCCATGGAGGTGATCCCCCTGGTGCTCCTCACCGTCGAGGCCTACCGCTTCATCCAGCTCGGCGGCTACAGCGGCGTCGCCCCCAAGACGCCCTTCCCGCACAAATGGGCGGTGATGTTCCTGATCGCGGTTGGGTTCTGGAACTTCTTGGGCGCCGGCGTCTTCGGCTTCCTGATCAACCTGCCCATCGTGAGCTACTACCAGATCGGCACCCAGCTCACGGCCGGCCACGGACACGGCGCCATGGCCGGCGTGTACGGGATGCTGGCCATGGGCTTCTTCATGTTCGTCGCCAGGTACTTCATCCCCGAGGACCGCGCCAGCGAGCGCGCGATGACGATCTCCTTCTGGAGCCTGAACATCGGCCTCGCCTGGATGCTCTTCGTGAACCTCGCTCCGGTCGGCGCCGTCCAGCTCTACGACAGCTTCGCCCACGGCTACTGGTACGCGCGCAGCCCGGAGTTCTTCGAGGGGCCGCTGGTCCGGGCGGTGGAGTGGCTGCGGCTGCCGGGAGACATGCTCTTCATCTTCGGCGGCATCGTGCCGGTGGTCTACCTGGCGATCCGGATGTTCCGCCTGCGCCACCAGGTGCGCGAGGTCTCCAACGAGATGCCGACCGAGTCGTTCACCGGCTGAGGGCAGCGCCCCTGGGACTCGGGGAGATCAGCCGTCCCGCGCGAGACGGAGCCCGCTGGGGATCGCGCGCATCCCCGGGTGGAACCAGTTGCGAAAGCTCGCCCGCGCGTTCATCGGGTGGGTGAGATGGCAGCCGCCCCGCAGCACCCGATGCTCGTCACCGAACCAGGGCTCGCTGTATCCCCGATAGGGATCGGCCCGAAAGCCGGGGTAGGGACCGAAGGGGGTCGAGGTCCACTCCCACACGTCGCCGCCCAGCTGGAGCGCGCCGCTCGGCGATCGCTGGTTCGGCGCGCAAGGGGTGGTGTCTCCATTTTTCAGATCCAGGTTCGCCTCGTCCGCCAGGCCATCCCCCCAGGGCCACCTCCACTTCCTGCCGCTGGCCTCGTCCCAAGACGCAGCCCGCTCCCACTCCGCCTCGGTGGGGAGCCGCGCCCCTGCGAAGCGAGCGAAGGCATCCGCCTCGAACCAGGAGACATGGGCCACCGGATGGGAGGGATCCACCGGACGAGGACCCGCGAGGGTGCGCCGCTCCCAACCATCCCCGGCCCGGACCCAATGGAGCGGCGCCGTGATCCCGTTGGCGCTCCTCCACAGGCGGCCCTCTTGGGACCAGAAGCGGTCTTCGCTGTAGCCCCCGGCCTCCATGAATTCGAGCCATTCACCGTTGGTGACAGGGAACATCCCGATCCCGTAGGCGCGCAGCTCCACCGAGTGGGCGCAGCGCTCGTTGTCCCAGCTCTCGGGATCGTCGTCGCAGCCCAGCGGGAAGCTGCCGCCGTCGATCGGGATGAACGCGGGGTCGGGCCGCCTCCCGCTTCGCATCGGCGGCAGGTGGGGGAGGGTCCAGCCCCCCAGCAGACGAACCACCGCCATGGTCTCCGCGTGCTGCCTCTCGTGGTTGGCCAGAAAATGAAACACCCAGCCGCCTCGCAGCAAGGGGCCGCCGCCCTCCGGATCCGCCCGCTCCAGCACCTCGCGGGTGCGCGCGCGCACGTGCAGGAGATAGGAGCGGAGGTCGGCGATTGGCGGCAGGCGCGCACCACGGCTCGACTTCTCGCTTCGAAAGGAATCGAAGATCCGATCGAGCTTCGGATCGATCGGCGCGCTCCCTGAAGCGGCGCGGAGCGCCCACACCTCCTCCTGCCAGCCGACGTGGCCCAGATGCCAGGCGAGCGGCGAGAAGGCCGGATCGGGCTGCTGCCTCGCCTGCGCCTCGGTGATCCCGTCGATCAACCGCAGGGTCGTCCGCCTCGCATCCTCCAGCGCTTCCCAGAGGGAGGCGGCGGCCTCGCTCACCACAGGGGAAGGACCTGCGGCGCGCTGCCCATCTTCGCCACCAGCGCGTGCTCGGGCGGCAGGGGGCGCCAGCCCCCCGATCCGTCCAAGGGTTCGCTGGCGACGATCAGCCCCGGCGCCAGCGCGCTCGACGGCTCGCTCACGTAGAGGGTCGGAGGCTCCCCGTGGGTGGAAGATCGGAGCGCGATCAAGGATCCGCCGTCGGCGATGACGATGGAGTAGTCGGCGCGGGTCGCCGCTTCCACCGCGAGGCCGGAGAGGAACTTCACCGCGAGGACGGTCGCGCGCAGCAACGACTCGGGTTGATCCTGCGCCTCGAGCCCATCGCGGAAGTGGGTGATCAACGCGAGCAGATGCTCCGAATCGCTCGTCCCGGCGATCTGTGTATAGCGCGCATCGGAGAGCTCGTCACAGAGCCGGCGCTGCACCTTGCGCCGAAAATCCACCACCGCCCCGTTGTGGACGAAGGCGAGGCGTCCGCTGGCGAACGGCTGTGTGTTCGCCTGCGCGATGCTCGAGGGCTCGGTGGCGCTGCGCACCGCTGCGACGAGACAACCCGATCGGATGGCTCGCCCCATATGGGGGGCGTTCGCGTCTGCCCAGATCGGGAGGGTGTTCACGTAGAGGCAGGGAGCGTCGTCTCCTTCCATGAAGAAACCTGCACCCCATCCGTCTGCGTTCACCGTGGCCGAGCGCAGCTCCAGCGGCATCCAGCTCTGCTTGGCGAGGGAGTGAGGCGGGGCGAGGACCAGGGTGTCGAGGGTGATCGGAGCGCCCAGATAGCCGAGGAGTCTGCACATGCCGATCAGGATAATCCACACTGCCAGCCAAGCCCCGCAAAGAGTGAACCCCTCGCCACTGCTGGCGCTGCGTCGGAAAAAAACCGTCCGCATCCTGGAGTGGAGACGTGAAGGCTGTTACACAAAAGCCTGCCTCGGAGGCCCATGGTGCGGACGACGAAGGTCGACGATCCCAGTCCAGAGCGCGAACCAGCGAAGCTAAAGATCGACGTTCACGTTCGACCCAACGCCGGCTCCACCCTCGCGCGGGACGTTCGAGAGGGGCTCGGCAAGACGCCGAAGTCACTCCCCCCCAAGCACTTCTATGACGAGCGGGGCTCGAAGCTCTTCGATCGGATCTGCGAGACCCCGGAGTACTACCCGACCCGGACCGAGCTCGCGCTCCTCGAGGAGATCGCGGACGATCTCTTCGCTGGTTTCGATCCCTCGCAGCCGCTGGGCCTGGTCGAGCTCGGCAGCGGCACCGCGCGCAAGACCCGCACCCTGATCGAGGCAGCCGGCAGGCGGGGTCTCGCCCTCACCTACGTCCCCTTCGACGTGAGCGAGGAGATGCTCCGCGTGTCCGCAGTGGGCCTGCGACAGGACTATCCCTGGCTCCCGGTGCACGGGGTGGTCGGCGACTACGAGCGACACCTCGATCGGATCCCGAACCTGGGTCGCCGCCTCTTCGTCTTCCTGGGCGGGACCATCGGGAACTTCGAGGAGGAGGAGGCGCAGGCCTTCCTGCGCCGGATCGCCCGCATCATGGGTCCGCGCGATCGGCTGCTGCTCGGCACCGATCTGATCAAGGCCACCCCGCGCCTGAACGCCGCCTACAACGACGCCCAGGGGCTCACTGCCGCGTTCAACCGGAACGTCCTGCAGGTGATCAACCGGGAGCTCGACGCGGACTTTCAGGTCGATCGCTTCGAGCACGTCGCCTTCTTCCACGAGGGGCGCAGCGAGATCCAGATGCACCTGCGCTCCCTCGGCGCGCAGAAGGTGCGGATCGGAAAGCTCGATCTCGAGGTGCGCTTCGCGGACGAAGAGACGATCCAGACGGAGATCAGCCGCAAGTTCACCAGGGCTGGTGTCGAGTCCCTCCTCGAGAGCGCATCCCTCCAGCTCGAGAGCTGGCACGTCCCCGCGGACGACGCCTTCGCGCTCTCCCTCGCGAGGCCGCTGCAGCAGCCCCGATAAGAATCCCGCTGGTCAAGATCCGCCGCGGGCCGTACCTTGCCGGCATCGTGCTCGACCTCTTCCTCTCCACGCCGCCGGGCCTCGAAGCCGTCGCCGCGCTCGAAGCCGAAGCGCTGGGACTCCACGACGTCCGCGCCACCACCGGTGGCGTCGAATGCAGAGGCGACCTCCCCTCGATCCTCCGGGCCAACCTCTCGCTCCGCACCCCGTCTCGGGTGCTGGTCCGGCTCGGCGCAGGCGCTCCTTCCGAGGTCCGGGCCGTCGCCGCCTCCGTCCGCTGGAGCGACTGGCTCGCGCCGACCGCCACCTTCGGGGTGGAGGTGGCGGGAGGGGGACACCGCCCCGCCCCGCTCGAGCGGGCGGTGCAGGAGGCGGTCCTCGCTGCGGTCCCCGGCGCGCGCCCGTCCCGGACGCCGGAGCAGACCCTGCACCTGCGCCTCGCCGAAGGGAGGCTCCTCCTCAGCCTGGACGCCAGCGGGGCGCACCTGCACCTGCGCGGCTACCGGCAGGAGACCGGCGCGGCCCCCCTGCGCGAGAACCTGGCGGCGGGCATCCTGATGCTCGCGGGCTACGACGGGAGCCAGACCCTCCTCGACCCCATGTGCGGCAGCGGGACCTTCCTGATCGAGGCAGCGCTCCTCGCCAGGGGCAGGGCCCCGGGCCTCGCGCGCAGCTTCGCCTGCGAGGCCTGGCCGTCCCTCCCCTCGGAGCTCGCCGCCAGCGAGCGCGAGCGCCTGCTTCGCGAGGCGCGCGATCGGATCCCGGCGCGGATCCTCGGCAGCGATCGCAACGCCGGGGCCTTGGGCGTGGCGCGGCGAAACGCCCAGCGTGCAGAAGTCCTCGACTCCCTCGAGCTGCAGCGCCTGGACGCCGCCCAGCTCATGCCCCCGGAGGGGAGCCCAGGGATCCTCGTCGCCAACCCACCCTACGGGAAGCGCTCCGGCGAGAGGGAGGAGCTCCCCGCCCTCTATCGCCGCTTCGGGCAGGCGCTGCGGGAGAACTTCGCTGGGTGGACCGCCGCGATCCTCGTGGCGGACCTGGGGCTGGGTGGCGCCCTGCGCCTCCCCGACCCGCAGAAGATCGTACTGCGCAACGGGGGGATCCCCTGCACCCTCTTCGTCTCCCGGCTCTGATCGAGGACCTGGCGGACCTGCCGCCGGCATGCGGGAGGGGCGCGACGCCCCCAGGCAGGCTACGCATCCTCCTCCGCTTTGTGCGTATTCTCTCTCCATGTTCCGAGCTCGACTCCTCCTCCTCATCCTCCTCGCGATCGTCGGCTGCGCTTCGCCCCACAAGCCCGCCCTCGTCACGCCCCCCGACACCGCCCATGTCGCCCCTCCGACCCTGATCACGGAGGTGCGGGTCTTCACGGGGCTGGAGGACGAGCTCTCCCAGCCCGTCGACGTGCTCCTCGCCGGGGGCCGGGTGGCCAAGGTGGCCATGCCGGGGGAGCTCTCGCCCCCTGCGGACGCGGAGATCGTCGACGGGAAGGGACGCACCCTCCTCCCGGGGCTGGTCGACATGAACGTCCGCCTGGGGCCCCCACCGGACCTCGCCCCCTGGGCCGGCGCGATCGTCGATCCAAGGCATCAGGTGGAGGCGCTCCTCTACAGCGGGATCACCACGGCGGTGGTGGTCGGCCACGACATCGACGTGGAGGCGCTGCAGAAGGACATCACCCAAGGGAAGCTCGCCGGCCCCCGGATGTTCCGCTCCTCCTTCGCCATCGCCAAGGACGACGCCCAGGAGCAGGGTCCCTTCGCCCGCTTCTTCCGCGCGAAGAACGTCCGGCTCGCGAAGAATCCGAAGGACGCCGCGCGGGCGGCGCGTCGGGACTTCGAGTACCTGCGCTCGGATTTCGCCAAGGTCGATTTCGGAGACAGGAACGGGATCGGCCGCGCCGAGCTGGAGGCGGTGGTCGCAGAGGCGCATATGTATGAGCGCGAGGTCTTCGTCGACGCCAAGAGCCCGGAGGCGGCAGCCGCCGCGGCCCAGGCGGGCGCCGCCTACCTCCTCCATCCCCCGTGGACGGGGGTGCTCAGCCCCATGGATCTCGACGCGATCTCGATCGCGGGGGCCCCCGTCGGCACCACCGCGAGGGTCTGGTCCGCGATGTCGGAGCGCCTCGCTGGCTCCCACACGACCAACGAGCTCGAGGGCGACATCCTCGGCAGGCGGGTCTCCACCGCGGAGGAGGATCCGGGCGGCGGGGTCTCGGAGAACACCAGGGAGCTCGCCGCCGACTATGCCCGGAACTCCCGCGAGAACCTGCGCGAGCTCTTCGAGATGGGGGTTCCTCTCCTCGTGGGGACCGGCGCAGGCCTCCCCGGCATCATCCACGGCGCCTCGATCCACCAGGAGCTCGAGGCGCTGGTCGCCATGGGGATCCCTTCGGCGCAGGTGTTGAAGATGGCGACCTCCTATCCGGTGCGCCTCCTCTCCCCCCAGTCGGCCTTCGGCGTGATCGGGATCGGCGCCTACGCGGACCTCCTCCTGGTCGAGGGGGATCCGCTGGAGGACATCGCCGCCGTGGGGCGGATCGTCGCGGTCTGGCAGGCGGGCAGGCGCCTCGATCGCCTGGCGCCGCCGGACGCCACCACAGGTGCGGCTGCAGCACCGAAGCGTTGACCGCGCCCTGCGCGCGGGTAGGATGCGCGGCCCCGCCGAAAGAGGCGGGCGATCTCCACGAGCCGGATCTCCGAGCAGAAGGTACCGAGATGAGAGACTTCGATCCCGACGCAGCGGCGTCCCCCGACGCAGGCATCTTCGGCCTCCCGTTCTCCGTCGAGGAGAGCCGGGTGGTCCTGATCCCGGTTCCCTTCGAGGCGACCACCTCCTACGGCGCCGGCGCCGCCGACGGCCCCGCGGCGATCCTGGAGGCCTCGAAGCAGATCGATCTCTTCGACCTGGAGATCGGCAAACCCTACGGCGTGGGGATCGCCATGCTGGACGAGGATCCGGCGATCCGCGCCTGGAACGACGAGGCCAAGGCCCTCGCCACCCAGGTGATGGAGGCGGGTGGCGCCGAGGGCGATCCGGACCTGCAGAATGCCCTCGCGAAGGTGAACCGGCGCAGCGATCAGGTGAACACCTGGGTCTATGAGCATACGAAGTCGCTCCTCGACGCGGGGAAGATCCCCTGCGTCGTCGGCGGCGATCACGCCGTGCCCTTCGGCGCGATCAAGGCCTACGCCGAGCGCTATCCCGACATGGGGATCCTCCACCTGGACGCCCACGCCGATCTGCGGGACGCCTTCGAGGGTTTCACCCACAGCCATGCCTCGATCTTCTACAACGTGATGGAGCGGATCCCCGCTGTGTCCCGGCTGGTGCAGGTCGGCGTTCGGGATCTGGGGCGGGCCGAATACGAGTACATCCGGGACAGCCGGGGCAGGGTCGTCACCCACTTCGACCAGGTCCTCGCCAACGAGCGCTTCGACGGCGTCTCCTGGAACAGCCAGGTCGAGCGGATCGTCGCCGGGCTGCCGACCGAGGTCTATCCCTCCTTCGACATCGACGGCCTCGATCCCACCCTCTGCCCCCACACCGGCACCCCGGTCCCCGGCGGCCTCTCCTTCCAGCAGGCGGCGGCGCTGATCGCCGGGGTGGCGCGCAGCGGCCGCACCATCGTCGGCCTCGATCTCTGCGAGGTGGCGCCGAGCGATCCCGACGATCAATGGGACGGCAACGTCGGCGCCAGGCTCCTCTACAAGATGATCGGCTGGATGTTGCGCTCCCAGAAGCTGATCGCCGCGCCCTGAGCGAGCCCACTGCCCGACCGAAGGCAAGAGGCCAGGGCGAGCCGGAGGCGAGCCAACACGAGCAGCGCCCGCCACGCGGAGCGCGGCATGAAGAGAGCGTCCCCGACTGCGGTGGCGTTCCCTTCGAAGCCCTGCCGCTCTCGCTTTCCGTTGCCCGCCGCGTCGCCCGGTCATAGGCTGACTCCATTTCAACCCACCGAAAAGGAGCGCAGCATGAGCGACGAGATCGACCAGCAGTCCGGTGTCCGAGAGGAGAACCTGGACCGCCGAAAGGTATTGGGGCTGATGGCGGGTGCGGCGATCGGCGTTCCGTTGATCGCTGCCACCGACGCGCTGGCTGCCTCGCCGGCCCCTGCGTCCAAGGGGAAGGAGAAGGACGCCTCCCCTGCGCCGGCAGCCTCCGGAGGAGCGACCATCGCGCCGGGCGAGTACACCCTGCCGCCGCTCCCCTACCCCAAGAACGCGCTGGACGGCTACCTCAGCGCGGAGATCCTCGAGATCCACCACGACATCCACCACGCCGGTTACGTGCGCGGGCTCAACAAGGCGATCGCCGACCTCGCCGCCGCCCGCGAGAAGGGCGACTTCTCCAACGTGAAGGCGTTGGAGCGCTCCCTCGCCTTCAACGGCAGCGGCCACGTGCTCCACTCGCTCTACTGGAACTCGATGAGCCCCAAGGGCGGCGGCGAGCCCAAGGGGGCGCTGAAGAAAGCCATCGAGTCGAGCTTCGGGAGCGTCGACGCCTTCCGCAAGCACTTCGCCGCAGCGACCAAGGCGGCGGAGGCGAGCGCCTGGGGTGTCCTCGCCTACGAGCCGCTGGGGAAGCGCCTCGTGGTCATCGCCGCAGAGGACCACCAGAACATGAGCGTCCAGGGAGCGGTGCCGCTGCTCTGCTGCGACGTGTGGGAGCACGCCTACTACCTGCGGTACAAGTCGAACCGGGCCTCCTACGTGGACGGCTTCTTCGACGTGATCAACTGGGACTACGCGAGCGAGCGCTTCGCGAAGATCTGATCACGGGCCCCTGCCCGTCGCCTCGCTCAGGAAGGCGGCGGGTTGGGTGTTCGCGAGCGGTCGCTCCGCGGCGTGCGGAGCACGAACCAGCTCCGGGCCCCAGCCCGTCGCTCCTCTCGCGACGTTGGCGGCGGTCGCTCGCGCTCGCCTCAGCGGATCCGGGGGCAGCGGACGCCCCCTGGTGCGCTGCAGAGGGGCTCGTCTCCGCTCTCGCGCGCCCGCCTGACCAGCTCGGCGAGCTCCTCCATCAGCTTCGGCGCCGTCCCCGGCGCGTCCACCCGGTGGTAGCCGTCGATCCCGGCGGCGACCGCGGGCTCCTTCAGCAACATGTCCAGCTCGTAGAGCGTCTCAACGTGCTCCGTCACGAAGGCGATCGGGACCACGATCACGTCCTTCACACCCAGTGAAGCCAGGCGCTCGAGCTCGTCCTCGGTGGCGGGCTCGAGCCACTTCGCCCTCGTCGCCCGGCTCTGGAAGGAGAGGCTGTGGGAGAGCCCAGCCGGCAGCCCGTCCATCACCGCGCGGACGCTGGCCTGCACCTGCGCCAGGTAGGGATCGCCCCGATCGATCACCTTCTGGGGAAGGCCGTGGGCGCTGAAGAGCACGTGGGCGCTGCCGCGACGTTCGGCAGAGATGCCGTCGTAGATCGGGAGGATCTTCTCGAGCCACGAGCCGACCAAGCCCGGCGTGTCCGGGAAGCAGCAGACCTCGTGCACGGGAAGTGAAGGCGCCTTCTTCTTCAGCATCCGGCGCAGCTCGCGCATCGCGGAGCCGGAGGTGGTCCGCGACCTCTGGGGATAGAGCGGGAGCGCCACCACCTCCTCGGCGCCGTCTGCGACGAGGCGATCCACCGCCTCGCCGATGTAGGGCTCCCAGGACCGCATCCCCACGTAGGTGCGGTAGCCCGGCCCGAGCAGCTCCTCCACCGCGCGCGCCTGGGCCGTGGTGTGCTCCAGGATCGGGGAGCGGCCGCCGATCGCCGCATAGATCTCGCGGCTGTCCGGGGCCCGCGTCCTCGAGATCCGCCGCGCCAGCTGCTTCTGCCAGAGGAAGCCCAGGGGGAGCTGGATCAGATCGCGATCGGAGAAGAGGTTGAAGAGGTACGGCTCCACATCGTCGAGGGACGCAGGGCCGCCCAGGTTCATCATCACCACGGCGGTAGGCGAGGAGCTCACGGAACACTTCCTAACACTCCTCTTCTGCCGGGGCCTGCCCAAAGTCGTTCCCGGCTGGAATCGGCGCAGCTCGCCACGCTAGGCTTTTTGCACACGACCCGAGAGCGGGAGGATGCAGACGATGGCGACGGTTTCGATCCGCTTGTCCGCGCAGTTTCCAACAACCCCCAAGCGCATGTACGACGCCTGGCTCGACGGCGCCGAGCACTCTGCCTTCAGCAGGAGCAAGGCGGAGATCGAGGCCCAGGTCGGCGGCCTGCACACCGAGCAGGACGGCTACATCGAAGGGCGGACCCTCTCCCTCGAGGAGGGCAGGCGGATCGTCCAGAGCTGGCGCAGCCTGGATTTTCCGCCGGAGGCGGAGAGCTCCACCCTGGAGGTGCTCTTCGACGAAGCTCCCGACGGCGGCACGATCTTCACCTTGATCCACTCCGGGATCCCCGAGGAGCAGAGCGAGTTCTACGAGCGCGGCTGGATCACCGGCTACCTCGAGCCGATGCGCTCCTACTTCGGCTCCCCCCACCCTGCCGAGGATCTCGAGGAGGCGCCGCTGATCCTCCATTCGCTCAGCGCCGCATCGGATCCGCTCCCGGCCTTGTCCGCCTCGAAGGCGCTCCCCTCCGGCGCCACCGCCGCCAGGCGCGCGACCCCGCGGGTCGCCCGATCGCCGGGCACGAAGCGATCACCCGCCAGGCGCGCGACCACCCGCACCACCGCGGCGAAGGCCACCACCGCG
>Ga0180215_1005059_pt1 | contig 11424 bp, 8 predicted proteins | sample eDN3rd37CBELigBY_FD_128871 | JGI IMG/M metagenome (GOLD analysis project Ga0180215, IMG submission 128871) | Enriched backyard soil microbial communities from Emeryville, California, USA - eDNA 3rd pass 37_C BE-Lig BY (version 2) (version 2) | ecosystem: Environmental > Terrestrial > Soil >...
AACCAGCCCGGTTTGGATTGCTCCGGCCATGAATGTACATATGTACGATCATCCAGCAGTGAAAAAAAATATGAATGTACTTGCTAGTTTTGGCTATCAATTCATTGAACCGGGGGAGGGGTACCTTGCCTGTGGATATGTTGGCAAAGGTAGGCTGGAGGAACCGGAAACTATTGTCGAATTGCTTCATGAAAAATTCACACCAGCGAAAACAGCATTAACTGGGAAAACAATTCTTATCACTGCAGGTCCAACAAGAGAAAAAATTGATCCAGTTCGATTCTTAACCAATCATTCCACTGGAAAAATGGGTTATGCCATTGCTACGGAAGCTTATAAATTAGGGGCTAAGGTGTGTTTGATAAGCGGCCCGGTTACATTAACCCCACCAGCTGGTGTGGAATTGGTCAAGGTAGAAAGTGCGGAAGAGATGTATCAAGCTGTTCTAGAAAAGTACGATCAGGCCGATGTCGTTATTAAAACAGCAGCAGTTGCAGATTACCGCCCTAAAACCACCTATGACAGCAAGATGAAGAAACAAGAAGGTGGCCAAACCCTTGAGCTTGAGCGGACAAAGGATATTTTATTTGAACTTGGCCAAAGGAAAGAACATCAATTATTAGTTGGGTTTGCGGCTGAGACGGATCATGTCGAAGAATATGCTCATAAAAAATTAATCAAGAAAAATGCTGACATGATTGTGGCCAATAATGTCAAACAGGCAGGCGCAGGATTTGGAACGGATACGAATATTGTCATGATCTTTAAAAAAGATGGAAGTCAGGTAAACCTCCCGCTCATGACGAAGACAGAGGTAGCAACTCATCTATTAACGGAGGTCGCACATCAGCTTAAGAAGGACGAGCTGAAATGATCATTGCCAGTGTCATTGTAGATGTACCGGCAAAACAGACAGATCGAGCGTTTGATTATCTTGTTCCAAAACATCTTGAAAATGTAATCGTTCCAGGGATTCGTGTGAATGTCCCTTTTGGTCCGCGAAATATCCAGGGCTTTGTCATGGAATTAAAAACGGAATCAGACTTTAAAAAATTAAAGGAAATCGTTGAACCTCTAGATTTAACCCCAGTTTTAAATAAAGAATTGCTTGTTCTTGGGGATTGGTTAACAGAGCACGCGCTTTGTTATAAAATATCGGCTTTTCAAGTAATGCTACCAGCAGCTTTAAAGGCAAAATACGAAAAGAAAGTTATTTTAGCGGCAGAAGCAAAGTGGGGAAATCTCCAAGAAGAAACCAAGTCACTGTTTAAGGAAGGGAACGAAGCAACCTGGCAAGAGGTTGTTGAAAGAGGGCTCGTATCGATTTTAAAGCAGGAATCAGACCGAGGATTGGTAGAGGTTATCTATCAAGTAAAGGACCGTGTCCGTAAAAAAAAGCTAAAGCATATCAAGTCCTTGCTCAATCACCAAGCGCTCACAAAGGAAATCCAGGGCCTTTCTTCGCAAGCAAAAGGGCAGAAGCAGGTTTTGGAATATTTTCTCGACCGTTCAGTGTCCGTTGAGTTAAAGACCCTATTGTCTGATACTGGTGTCTCACAAGCATCGGTTAAAGCATTGGTCAAGAAAGGGATTTTAAGTGAGGAATACATCGAGGTTTACCGTGATCCTTATGCGGAAAGGGAGTTTAAACGCCAAGGACCACTCCCACTTACTGCCCATCAAGAAGAAGCAATTATTCCGATTCTTTCCTCTATTGAAGAAGAGCGCCATGAGGTCTTCTTGCTTTATGGTGTTACCGGTAGCGGCAAAACAGAGATTTATCTTCAATCTATCCAAAAAGTACTTGATAAAGGTGAGGAAGCGATTGTCCTTGTCCCTGAGATTGCCTTAACTCCACAAATGGTCAAGCGGTTTAAAGAACGGTTTGGTGACTTAGTGGCGGTCATGCACAGCGGTCTTTCTGCTGGTGAAAAGTATGATGAATGGAGAAAGATTCAACGGCGTGAAGTCAAAGTTGTTGTTGGCGCCCGTTCGGCTATTTTTGCTCCATTTGAAAATCTTGGAATTATCATCATTGACGAAGAACATGAAACAAGCTATAAACAGGAGGAAAATCCAAGATACCATGCGCGAGATGTTGCAATAAAGCGTGCCTCAACTCACCTTTGTCCAGTGGTACTTGGGAGTGCAACACCTTCCCTAGAGTCCTTCGCCAGGGCTCAAAAAGGGGTATATACCTTGCTAAATCTCCCGACACGGATGAACGAACAACCCCTTCCATCTGTTGAAATTGTTGATATGAGGGAAGAATTACGAGAGGGAAACCGCTCCATGTTTTCAAGGGTACTGTTTGAAAAACTTCAAGACCGTATCGAAAAAGGCGAGCAAACAGTATTGTTTCTTAATAAAAGGGGACATTCCTCTTTTGTCATGTGTAGAGATTGCGGGTTTGTCGTGAACTGTCCAAATTGTGATATTACGCTGACCTACCATCGATACCAGGAATTAATGAAATGTCATTATTGTGGTCATGAAGAAAGGGTCCCAACAATTTGTCCTGAATGCAACAGTGAACATATTCGCTATTTCGGGACAGGTACGCAAAAGGTGGAGGAAGAACTGACAAAGCTGTTGCCGGAGGCACGTGTCATTCGTATGGATGTGGATACAACCGGCCGTAAGGGGTCCCATGAAAAACTGTTGAACGCTTTTCAAGAAGGGGAAGCAGACATTTTGCTCGGAACGCAAATGATTGCCAAGGGATTGGATTTTCCCAATATAACTCTTGTAGGTGTGTTAAGTGCAGATACAATGCTCCATTTGCCAGATTTACGGTCTTCAGAAAAAACGTTTCAACTTTTGACCCAAGTTAGCGGCCGTGCAGGACGTCACGAACTGCCAGGTGAAGTGGTGGTACAAACCTATACACCGGAGCATTATAGCATTGAACTGGCCGGGTCTCAGGATTATGATCGTTTTTACTTACAGGAAATGATGGCTAGGAAAATTCATAAGTATCCACCTTTTTATTATCTTACACTCGTCACTGTCAGCCATGAAGAACTGATGAAGGCTGTTTCGGTTACAGAAAAAATCACAAAATTTATCACAACTAGGCTTTCACAAGAAGCCATTGTCCTTGGACCTGTCGCATCACCGATCCCTCGAATCAAAAATAGATATCGTTATCAATGTTTGATAAAATACAAAAAGGAACCAGAGCTGAAAACAGCTCTAAAATCAATACTTGATCATTATCAGCAGGAAACTGCTTCAGGAAACCTACAGATTTCAATGGATTTAAACCCATATATTTTAATGTAATAGTATGGGATTCATTTATTTTGTGGAATCATGAATGATGAAGGCTAGTAACTGAATATTGGAGGAACAAAATTGGCAATAAGGAAGATAGTATACCATCCAGCTGAGATTTTAGAACAGGAATGTAAGCCTGTAACCGTGTTTGATAAAAAGCTTGGAAAGCTCCTGGATGACATGTATGAAACAATGATTGAATTTGATGGAGTGGGTCTTGCAGCTCCACAAATTGATATAGATAAACAAATTGCAATTGTGGATATTGATGATCATCACGGCACAATTGAGTTGATTAATCCCGAGATTACAGAAAGTACTGGAAATCAAACAGGGCCAGAAGGATGTTTAAGCTTTCCAGGGCTTTATGGTGAAGTGGCTAGAGCCTATAAAATAAAAGTTCGTGCCCAGAATCGAAAAGGGAAATTCTATGAACTTGAGGCAGAGGACTTTCTTGCTAGAGCGATTCAACATGAGGTTGATCATCTCCATGGCATTTTGTTCACTTCTAAAGTCAGTAAATATATAGATGAAAAAGAATTAGAGGAGTTGAACAAAGAATGACCAAAGTCGTATTTATGGGAACTCCTGCGTTCTCAGTCCCTGTGTTGCAACAGCTTATCCACGACGGTTATGAAGTCATTGCCGTGGTAACCCAACCTGATCGCCCAGTTGGAAGAAAAAAGGTACTGACTCCGCCACCGGTTAAAGTGGAGGCATTAAAACAGGGGATTCCTGTTTTTCAGCCTGAGAAAATTCGCGAAGAGCAGGAGTTAGCGAAGATATTATCCTTAAATCCGGACCTTGTTGTTACTGCTGCTTTTGGTCAAATTCTTCCAAAGGCTTTGCTCGAAGCTCCGAAGTTTGGGTGCATTAATGTCCATGCCTCTCTTCTGCCTGAACTACGTGGCGGGGCGCCAATCCATTATGCGATTATTAATGGTCATGAAAAAACAGGCATTACAATCATGTACATGGCTGAAAAGTTAGATGCAGGGGATATCTTGACACAGGTTGAAGTTCCAATCGAAGAAAATGATAATATGGGGACTTTACACGACAAATTAAGCAAGGCGGGCGCAAAACTATTATCTGAAACAGTTCCAAAGCTTCTAAATGGAGATCTCACGCCAATTAAGCAAAATGATGAGGAAGCAAGCTTTGCTTGGAATATTAAACGTGAGCAAGAGAAAATTGATTGGTCAAAACCTGGTGTGTCTATTTACAATCATATACGTGGGATGAATCCGGCTCCAGTGGCGTACAGTACTCTTAACGGATCTGTTTTAAAAATCTGGAAAGCAGAAAAACTAAAAGTATCTGATGAAACAGAACCTGGAACGATTCTTTCGATTGAAGAGGATGGGTTTGTCGTCGCTAGTGGCGATCAAACAGGAATAAAAGTAACAGAGCTTCAACCAGCAGGAAAGAAACGGATGGATGCCGGTCAATATCTCCGCGGTGGGGGATCTCATATTGAAGCAGGTATGAAGTTAGGAGAGAGTTATGAAGGGTAAGCAAAAAAACGCAAGGGAGATTGCACTGGAGCTTCTCGAAAGTATCGAAAAGAACCAAGCCTATAGCAATCTTTTGCTCAATGATGCGATTGAAAAGCATAAAATTGATAAGAAAGATGTCGGGCTCCTAACTGAGCTCGTCTATGGAACCTTACAACGGAAGCTGACACTTGATTTTTTCTTAAAGCCTTTTATTAAAAACAGCCGCAAACTTGAGAGTTGGGTTTTACAGTTATTGCGTTTAACCTTATATCAAATGGTCTATTTAGATCGTGTTCCTGAAAGGGCAGCGATTTATGAGGCTGTTGAAATTGCCAAACGTCGCGGTCATAAAGGCATCGCTGGTGTTGTGAACGGGGTATTACGCAGTGTTCAAAGAGAGGGATTGCCTTCATTGGAGTCTATTGCGGATCCTAGTATACGATTGGCGATTGCAACAAGCCATCCAGAATGGCTGGTCAAGAGATGGGTTAGTCAGTTTGGGTTGGAAAAAACTAGCGAGATGTGTGAGCTGAATTTGACGGCACCGACACAAACAGCTAGGGTTAACTTGACGAGAATTTCAGTTGAGGAATGTCTGAAGTTATTGGAAGAAGAAGGATTTGCTGTTGAGCCCAGTCCAATTATTCCTGAAGCGATTAAATGCCTTCGTGGCAATCTAGCCTCGTCAACCCCTTTCAAATATGGGATGTTAACGATTCAGGATGAAAGTTCAATGCTAGCAGCATATGCTCTTGGAGTTGAAAAGCAGGAAAAGATTCTGGATGCCTGTGCAGCCCCAGGTGGAAAATCAACCCATATAGCTGAAAAGCTAGACAACTCTGGGAAAGTCATTTCACTTGATTTGCATGAGCATAAAGTAAAATTAATTACAGACAATGCCACTCGCCTAGGCTTAGAAAATATTGAAGCAAAGCGATTGGATAGTCGTAGTGTTCATGAGCATTTTGAATCAGAGTCATTTGACCGCATTTTACTTGATGCTCCTTGTTCTGGCCTAGGCGTCATGCGTCGTAAACCAGATATGAAATATACCAAAAAGGAAGAAGACTTGACTCGACTTCAAGAAATTCAGTTATCATTACTTGAAGCCGTCGCTCCATTAGTGAAAAAAGGGGGAACCCTTGTTTATAGCACATGTACCGTTGATCGGGAAGAAAATCAAGAAACTGTAAAATTATTTTTACAAAAACAAGCGGATTATATTGGCGATACTACGCTGTCAGGGAGAATGCCTGAGGCGGTACGTCCGTTAATCAATGAATTTGAATTACAAATCCTTCCGCAGGATTTCGGTTCAGATGGCTTTTATATTGCTTGTTTAACAAGGAAGGTGGACTAACAAATGGAACAACCAGCAACGAAGAGGAAAACAACAGCATATCAACCCGAAAAGCCTTCCATCTATTCACTCCGGCTTGAAGAGTTAAAGGAGTGGCTCGTATCTAAAGAAGACAAAGCCTTTAGAGCAGAACAAATTTTTGATTGGCTTTATAAAAAAAGAGTAACATCCTTTGAGGATATGACAAATCTATCTAAATCTCTTAGAGATGAACTCGAGAATAGTTTTGTCTTAACGACTCTAAATACAATTATTCAAAAAACATCATCTGACGGCACGATTAAATTTCTATTTGAACTTCAAGATGGAAAGTCAATTGAGACCGTCTTAATGAGGCATGAATATGGAAACTCAGTTTGTGTTACGACACAGGTAGGTTGCCGAATTGGCTGTACGTTTTGTGCGTCAACACTTGGTGGGTTAAAAAGAAATCTTGAAGCCGGCGAAATTGTCGCTCAAGTAGTAAAGGTTCAGCAGGTTTTGGATGAAACAGACGAGCGGGTTAGCTCGGTTGTTATCATGGGAATTGGGGAGCCTTTTGATAATTATGATCAAATGCTGTCATTTTTGAAAATTATCAACCATGAAAAGGCCTTGAACATCGGTGCAAGACATATTACCGTGTCTACAAGCGGCATTATTCCAAAAATCTATCAATTTGCTGATGAGGATATGCAAATTAATTTCGCTATTTCTCTTCACGCCCCTAATTCGGAGTTGCGAAGTCGTCTAATGCCTATTAATCGGGCTTATAAGCTTCCGGATCTCATGGAAGCAGTACGATATTATATTGAAAAGACGGGCAGAAGGATTTCATTCGAATATGGCTTGTTCGGAAATGTGAATGATCAAGTTGAACATGCAGAAGAACTTGCCAATTTAGTAAAAGGGATTAAGTGTCATATTAATTTGATTCCTGTTAACTATGTTCCTGAGAGGGATTATGTTCGAACGCCAAAAGCACAAATTTTTAAATTTGAGAAGGCCTTAAAGGATCGCGGCGTTAATGTAACAATCCGACGTGAGCAAGGACATGATATTGAGGCTGCATGCGGCCAGTTACGGGCGAAGGAACGAAAAGAAGAGACGAGGTGAGAGGATGAATGTGGTTTTTCTGACTGATAAGGGAAAGGTTCGGCTCCATAATGAAGATAACGGTGGAATTTTCACTAACAAGGAAGGGCAACCCCTTGCCGTCGTAGCTGATGGCATGGGGGGCCACCGTGCTGGGGATGTTGCCAGTGAAATGACAACCAACTTCCTTCGAGAAGAGTGGGAAAAGACTGAAAAGATAGAGACAGCAGAAGAAGCAGAAGAATGGCTAAGAACAAAGGTCGTTGAATCCAATAAACGAGTGTTTGCATACTCTAAACAAAATACGGAATGTGAAGGAATGGGTACTACAGTCGTTGCGGCTATTTGTACGAATTTATTTGCAACCCTAGCTAATATTGGTGATAGTCGTGGCTATATCTTAAATGAGTTAGGTTTTCAGCAATTGACTGAAGACCACTCCCTTGTTAATGAATTAGTGAAAACAGGTCAAATTTCAAAAGAAGATGCAGAGCATCATCCGCGTAAAAATGTTTTATTAAGGGCGCTCGGGACTGAGGAAACGGTGGTTATGGACACTAAGACCATCACTTTTGAAGCTGGAGATTATCTGTTCATTTGTTCAGATGGATTATCGAATAAAGTGAATGAAGAAGAAATGCAGAGAATTCTAAATCATAATGGAAGCCTGGATGAAAAGGCGGCAGAATTGGTTACACTTGCCAATCAAAATGGCGGAGAGGATAATATAACCCTCGCGATTGTAGAATATTCCGACATCGTAGAAGGCAGGTGAGAACATAATGATTGGTAAAAGAATTAGTGGAGGCCGATACAAAATCCTCAACACCATCGGCGGTGGGGGAATGGCAAATGTCTATTTAGCTCATGACATGATTCTTGATCGGGATGTTGCTGTCAAGATGTTAAGATTAGATTTTGCAAATGACGATGAATTTATCCGTAGATTTCATCGGGAGGCCCAATCAGCTACTAGCCTTGCCCATCCGAATATCGTTAGTATTTATGATGTCGGTGAAGATGATAATTTATACTATATTGTCATGGAGTATGTTGAAGGGCAGACATTGAAACAATACATACAGCAACAGGCTCCGGTTCCAGTAGAAAAAACGCTGGATATCATGAAACAATTAACTTCGGCCATTTCACATGCCCATCAAAATCACATCGTACATAGGGATATTAAGCCTCATAATATTTTGATGGATGATCATGGAAATGTAAAGATCACTGATTTTGGTATTGCCATGGCCCTAAGTGCTACGAGTATTACCCAAACCAATTCTGTACTTGGTTCGGTCCATTACCTATCGCCAGAACAGGCGAGGGGCGGAATGGCCACGAAAAAATCGGATATCTACTCGCTAGGAATCGTTATGTTTGAACTGTTAACAGGAAGGCTCCCATTTTCAGGAGAGTCGGCAGTGTCAATTGCCTTAAAGCATTTACAATCCGAAACCCCCTCTTTAAAAAGGTGGAATCCGAATATCCCACAGAGTGTTGAAAATATTGTTTTAAAGGCAACGGCAAAAGATCCGTTTCACCGTTATAAAGATGTTTATGACATGGAAGAAGATTTAAGGTCTGCCCTAAATCCTGAGCGTTTAGACGAAAGTAAATTTATGATCCCTGAGGATGATGAAGCAACAAAAGCAATTCCTGTCATAACCGATGATCGTCCATATCGAAATCTAGAAAAAACAATTCCTCATCGGGAGGAAGAACCTGAGCAAACAGAAGATGACAATAAAAAGAAGAAAAAAGCCAATAAAAAAACAAAGAAAAAAACGAAAAAGAAATGGCCAATTATTTTAACGTCAATCTTTGTTTTCCTAGTTATAGCTGGCTTTTTACTTGTTATAAATGGTCCTGAATGGTTTGGTGCAAAGGAAGTTAGCATTCCAGACGTTGAAGGAATGGAACTGGATGATGCAATCTCTGAGCTTATCGAATCAGGTCTAGTCATTGGGGATAAAAATGAAATCAGTGATGACAATATTGAAGAAGGCTCGATCATTCGCACCACCCCTCAAGCTGGTAAGGTAGTGACAGAAGGAACAGAGATTGATTTATATATCAGTCTTGGGAAAGAACGAATTGAGCTGTCTGATTACCGTGGCAGGGTATTTGAGGATACTGAACGCAGACTAGAGAATCAAAATTTCAAAGATATTATTCGAATCGACAAATATGATGAAAGTGAGCCGGGGACCATCATTGATCAATATCCTGAAGAGGGTGAATCGGTTGTTCCTAGTGAGACGGTTATCGAGTTCACGGTTAGTAAGGGTCCTGAATTAATATCGCTGATTGATCTAAGTGGATACACGGCGAAAAGTCTCGATGACTATGCGAAAAATAATAACTTAGTGATTGATATCACTGAAGAATTTCATGATAGTGTTGATAAGGGTCTGGTGTTCTCGCAGGATCCTGATGCAGGTTCTCAATTAAAAGAAGGAAGCAAGGTAAAGGTAATTATCTCGAAAGGGAAGGAAGAACTTCCGCCTAGGGAGGTCACCGAGGAAATTGGAATTGTCTACGATGAAAGTTTAAATGGTGAACCGCAGCTTGTTCAAATCTTTATTGAAGATATGGATCATAACTTATCAGTACCAGCCGAAGAATTTGAAATTACGCAATCAACGACTAGATCGTTAACCTTCAGGATAGCTCCCGAAGAAAAAGCAATATTTCGTATTATGAGCAATGATAAAACAATCCTTGAAGATGAAATTCCCTATCCAGAAGAGAGTTAAGATTACAACGTATACGGGAGGGGAGAAATCCCTTCTTGAAATGCAAACATAGGAGTGATGCTATGCCGCAGGGCAAAATTATCAAAGCTTTGAGCGGTTTCTATTATGTTCTAGGCGAAGAGGGAACCGTACAGTGCCGGGGGAGGGGGGTTTTCCGGAAGAATAAAGTTACCCCATTAGTTGGTGATGAGGTTGTCTATCAAGCTGAAAATATAACCGATGGTTATATTATGGAAGTGAAGGAACGGAAAAATGAACTAGTTCGTCCGCCTATTGCCAATGTAGACCAAGCGATCCTTGTTTTCTCAGCTGTTGAACCAGAGTTTAGTACCGCTCTACTTGATCGGTTTCTTGTACTAGTTGAATACAATCAAATCCGTCCATTAATTTGTATCACGAAAGTAGATTTGCTCCAACAAGAGAAACTTACAAAGCTTGAACAATATGCAGAAGACTATCGAAATGCTGGCTATGAGGTGATTTTTACCTCTTCAGAAACGACAGCTGGCATTGAGGACCTCTCCCCCTTTTTGGATGGGAAAATTTCCGTTTTTGCTGGACAATCTGGAGTAGGAAAGTCCTCGTTATTAAATGCTTTAAGACCAGAGTTGGAATTAAAGACTAGTGGGATTTCACAGCATCTAGGTCGAGGGAAGCATACAACGCGTCATGTAGAATTGATTAAAATCGGAAGCAATGGATTGGTTGCAGATACCCCTGGTTTCAGTTCATTAGAGTTTACAGAGATTGAACCGGCGGAGCTAAATTATTGTTTTCCTGATTTTGCTAGAGTTAGTGAAGATTGCAAGTTCCGTGAATGTCTGCATGTCAGCGAACCGAAGTGTGCAGTAAAAGCGGCTGTTGAAGAGGGGAAACTTCCAGAGTACCGCTATCATCACTATAAAGACTTTTTGCAGGAAATTAAAGATAGAAAGCCGAGGTATTAAGTATGGTCAAGATTGCGCCTTCGATATTATCAGCTGATTTTTCGAAGCTTGGTGAGGAGATTAAGGATGTAGAACAAGGTGGAGCAGATTACATCCATATCGATGTGATGGATGGACATTTTGTTCCAAACATTACCATTGGTTCACTAGTTGTTGAGGCAATTCGTCCGATAACGAATCTACCTTTGGATGTTCATTTAATGATTGAAAATCCTGATCAATATATAGAGGCATTTGCCAAGGCAGGAGCCGATTATATTACTGTTCATGTAGAAGCATGTCGGCATTTACATCGAACAATCCACCATATTAAGTCATTAGGAGTAAAAGCGGGTGTCGTGCTCAACCCAGCAACACCTGTTGAAGCGATTCTTCCTATTCTTGATGATGTTGACATGGTGCTATTAATGACGGTTAATCCAGGCTTTGGCGGCCAAAAGTTTATTCATTCTGTTTTGCCGAAAATTAGACAGGTAAAAGACTTGGCCCTTTCACGTAACCTT
>Ga0180215_1005060_pt1 | contig 11422 bp, 9 predicted proteins | sample eDN3rd37CBELigBY_FD_128871 | JGI IMG/M metagenome (GOLD analysis project Ga0180215, IMG submission 128871) | Enriched backyard soil microbial communities from Emeryville, California, USA - eDNA 3rd pass 37_C BE-Lig BY (version 2) (version 2) | ecosystem: Environmental > Terrestrial > Soil >...
CGACGATCAGCACGAGGCCATCGTGATGGCGATCCTGGCCGGCGACGCAGACCGCGCGGCCACGGCGATGCTCGACCACGTGTCGGGTTCGGCGGCACTGTTGCACGGCTTCTTGGACTGAGCAACCGTTCGGCGCGGCGCCCCGTGTCAGGCGCCCGCGATGACGACGATCGCGGTGATGATGGGCGCCGACACCACCGTGGAGGCAAGGGTCGCGTGACCTGCCAACGATTCGTTGCGCTGAAAGACTGCGGCGTAGGTGTTGATGTTCTGGGCCGAGGGCAGCGCGGCGAGAATGGTGACGAGCAGCAGCTGGTCGGAGCCTATGTGTACCGCCCAACGGCCGACGACATAGGCCACCGCAGGCATCAGGATGGTCTTCGATGCCACCGCGATGAGGAGGTCGCCCCGGTTGTACGGGGTGTGCACGCTCCGCGCACTCAGTGACAGACCGAAAGCCAACAGGGCGGTCGGAATCGCGAGGTCGGCCAAGAGTTCGACCGGCCTGGAGAGCACTTCGGGCAGACCGATGCCGGTCGAGGCGAGGACGAGTCCGACTACGCTGGCGGCAAGCACAGGATTACGGGCCAAGGCGACAACTTGCCGCCACGGTGACGCGGGCGGGTGGGTCGCCGAGTTCAAGATCGCAAATCCGAGCGGGGCCATCACTGCGGCCTGGAACAGAAGGATCGCCGCAATCGCGGTGGTGTCCCCGAAAAGATAGGCGCTCAACGGTATGCCGAAATTCCCCGCGTTCACATAGGACGCCGTCCAGGAGGCGACGGTCGAATCACCCCGGCTTCTCCGACGAAGAACCGCGAAGATGCCGAAGCACAACACGAACGTCGACAGCGCCGCAGTCGCCGATGTGAGCAACGGTGCAGAGAAAATGTCGTCGAACTTCGCCTGCGACAGATTGAGGATCAGCAGTGCAGGCACGCCTATGTGAAACGTCATCCGGTTGAGCACCGTGCGGGCGTTGTCGCCGAGCAATCCTGCCCGCCCGACGACCGCACCGACGCCGATCACGATGGCAATGACGAGGAAAGCGTCCATCACGGCCGACACGTGACGCTGCCCCTTCGACGACCGGCATGAAACCTGGCCTGGTACGGGCGACGGGCGTTCGTCAACACCCGTGGAACACCGGCGGTCGGTGCTCCCTCATCGCAGCGACTGCTTCTGCGGAATCCTGCGTGGACTGAATACCGGCCTGATGAGACAAGATCAGATCGGTGTCGGTCATCATCGTGCTCCGGCTTCGGCGTAATAGCTACGCAACTGATTGCGTGCGACTGTGCGCAGGTGAACGTCGTCGGGGCCGTCCACGATACGGAGCGTTCGTGCACGGCTCCAGATCTCGGCCAACGGTTGGTCACCGGTCACGCCTGCCGCTCCGAACAGTTGAATGGCATCGTCCAGGATCGACACCGCCATCCGCGGCGCCGCCACCTTGATTGCCGAGATATCTGCCCGGCAGTTCTCCACGCCGACCTGGTCGACGCGCCAAGCGCACCGCAGGACGAGCAGCCGTGTGGCGTCGATGGCCAACCGGGCTTCGGCGATCTTTGCCTTGACCACGCCTTGGTCGGCCAGCATTCCACCGAAAGCGTGCCGCGACACCGCCCGCCGGCACATGAGGTCCAGCGCCCGCTCGGCCATCCCGATGGCCCGCATGCAGTGGTGGATACGACCTGGACCGAGCCTGCCCTGCGCCACCTCGAGGCCGTGCCCGATCTCCCCGAGAACGTTGGCGACCGGAACCCGGACATCCTCGTACACGACCTCGCAGTGGCCCTGCTGCTCCTGATAGCCGAATACCGGAAGTGTGCGCACGATATGCACTCCCGGTGTGTCTTTCGGCACGAGCACCATGCTGTGCCTGCGGTTGGGTTCGGCGTCGGGATCGGACTGTCCGAGAACGATCAGAATCGTGGTCCGTGGATCGGCCCCGCCGGTGGTGAACCATTTGCGCCCGTTGATCACAAGCTCATCGCCGTCACGCTCGATCCGAGTGGCGATGTTGCGGGCATCGCTGGACGCGACGTCGGGCTCGGTCATGGAGAATGCTGAGCGGATCGAGCCGTTCAGCAGCGGTGTCAGCCAGCGACCCTGCTGTTCGGGCGTGCCGAACTTCTTGAGCATCTCCATGTTGCCGCTGTCGGGTGACAGGCAGTTCATCGCTGCCGGGGCGATGAACGGCGACTTGCCGGTCTCTTCGGCGAGGACCGCGTAGTCAACGTTGGTGAGCTTGGACTCCTCGGGCAGAAACAGGTTCCACAGTCCGAGTGAACGTGCGGTCTCGATGAGGTCCAGCAGGATCTGCGGGACATCGTTGGGACGCCCCCGCGCGGTCAACTCGGCCCGCTGCTCGGCATACACCGGTTCGGCCGGGTACACATGATGCTCCATGAAGCCACGGATGTCGTCGGACAGTTGTTCCGCCCGTGGGGAGATGCTCAGATCCATGTCACTGCATTCCATTTCGTCGCGGCGCTTCGATGGCGTCCAGGTAACCGCGGCACGCCTGAACCTGCCATTGCAGCTGGGCTGCCATCCGTTGCAGGTCCAATGACTTGCCCGCCATTGCACCCGAGACGAATCGTGCGCGGGTCACCAGGTTGATCGCCGTCAGACGCCAGTAGGCGAACGACAGATAGAAGGGCAGCTGCGCCGCGTCTGCGCCGGAGAGCTTCAGGTACTCGTCGGCGATGTCACGGCCCGAGCACAGTCGGCCATCCTTGTTGACCGGATCGAAAAGCCATGGTCCGGTGTAGATGTCATCGCCCCACCACATCATCAGCCAGGCCAGGTCCACGAACGGATCGCCAGTGGTGGTGAGTTCCCAATCCAGCACCGCCACCACCTGCCCGCTGTCGTCGACCATCAGGTTGTCGGACTTGAAGTCGCCGTGCACCAGCGTCTGGGGCAACGACTCCGGCTGCGTCGCCACAAGTCGCCGGCCGAGGTCGGTCATGTCGGCATACATTGCCGGCGACAGCAGGTCGGCCAGTGAGTCCAACCGGCGCTGCCAGCCGGACACCTGCCGCTCGACAACGCTCCGCTCGCGGTGAAGCGAACCGAGACCCACAGCTTCGATGTCGATGCTGTGCAGCTTGTGGAGTGCCCCGCCGAGCGATCTGCTCAGACGCTTGCGCGCGGTTTCGTCCAAGGACCGCGCGGTCTGGAAATTGAGCGGTTGTGCCGGAACGAATTCCATGACGAAGAACGGCGTACCGATCACATCGTCGGTTTCACACATGGCCACCAGTGGTGGTGTCGGAACGGCGGTCGGTTCGAGTGCCTGCAGAATCTTCCATTCGCGCAACACGTCGTGTGTGCGCGCTTCCGTTCCGCCATGGGGTGGTCGTCTCAACACATAGCGACGGCCATCTGTGCCGGTGAGCTCGTAGATGATGTTCGACCGGCCCGCCGAGAGCATGCGTGCGGACACCGGTACGTCGACGTCGGGGGCGTGGCGTCGTAGCCAGTCCGAGAGCCTTCGCTCGTCCAGGCTGGCCTCACCGGCTGCACGGGTCACGGTCTCAACCAACGATCTCTCCTCCAAGGGCATGGGCGGGCGGCAGATCTGATCGACCGGATCTGCCCACCAGCACGTCGACGGCCACAGCTCCCGCCCCCGCGGGCCCGACGATGAGCGGGTTCACCTCGAACTCGATCGCGGTGTCAGGCACCGAACAGATCATCGTGCTGATGGCGGCGACCGCCTCCGCAGCGGCCGTCACGTCGGCATGCGCGGACCCGCGGTACCCGTCGAGGAGCGGCCAGCCTTTGAGCCGCCGCAGCATCAGTTGTGCCTCCGCCACATTCACCGGCGCGGTGGACATCTCGACATCGCGGTACAACTCGGCAGCGACGCCGCCGATGCCGACCGTGATGGTGGGTGGAAATCCGTCACCGGAGCTCATCGCCCCGACGATCAACTCGATACCGGCGGGGATCATCTCCTGCACCAGGATGCCCTCGACGAGCACGCCGACGGTCTCGGCACGTTCGATCAGCTGCCGATACGTTTCGGCGGCCTCGGCAGCGTCGACCCCGACCACAACCCCGCCGATGTCCGTCTTGTGTGCGATTCCACCCGACTCCACCTTCATCACGACGCGACCACCGAGCCGCTCGGCCGCTTCCGTCGTTTCCTCAGGTGTCCGGCACACGATGGAGCGTGGTGTGGCCACACCGATGTGTGCCAACGCCGACCACCCGACCGAACCGGTCGGTCCGGACATCAGCATCTCGCGCGCCACAGGGTCGATCGGCGTTGGCGGTTGGTCTGAGCGCAATTCGGTGTCGACACAGAGCGCCATCACCCGAGCCAATGCGCCGGGCCCGGTGAAAACCGGGAGACCCGCCTCGCGGCAGATCGCCCGCGCGTCCCTGGTGAGCGCGTGGCCGGTCAGCCACATGACCCACAAGGGCACATCCAGTTCCGGTCGGATCTCGACGAGCAACCGTGCCAGGTCTGCCGCCTGATCGCCGGTGACCATCGTCAGTGCCATCACGATGGAGTCGACCGAGGGATCACGCGCCAACTCTGTGAGGACAGTACGCATATCCTCGCCGGAGGTGGCCGAGCTCAGGATTTGCGCGGTCACGTCCACCGGATTGTCTGCCGATCCGAACGGTGGGATGGCTTTTCGGACAGCCGATTTCGTCGCCGAGGCCAGCGGTGCCACGGCCAGGCCGTGAGCATCCAGCTGGTCCGACATCAGGATCCCGGCCCCTCCGGATGTGGTGACAATCGCGACGTTACGCCCCGTCGGTGTGCTTCCCGCGGCCAGGGACGCCCCGGTCCACAACAACTCGGCGAGGTCGTCGACGACGATGACACCGTATCGACGTGCGGTGGCCACGAGCGCGGCGTCGTCGCCAACCATCGCACCAGTATGGGACGACGCGGCACGGCGACCGGCATCGGACTGCCCTGACCTCAACAGCACGATCTTTGTGTTCAAGGTCCGCGCCTGGCGCGCCAGGCTCACGAATCGATGTCCGTCGGTCAGCCCTTCGGCGTACATCAGGAGTACGCGAACAGCCGGATCCTCGATCATCACCGAAGCGATCTCGACAAGGTCGAGGTCGGCCTGGTTGCCGGTGGCAGCCCATGCGGCGAAGCCGAGCCCGATGTCGTTCGACATGTCGAGCAGGGAGCCACCCAGCGCGCCACTCTGTCCGACGTAGGCCACACACGACGAAGACGGCTGTGCGCGCTGGGCGGCAGGCGAGAACGTGGCGAAGAGCCCACGGCTCCGATTGATCAGACCGAGGCAATTGGGACCGAGGAGCCGTACCCCCAGTTCGCGAGCGCGGTCGCGCAGCGCATCTTGGAGGATCTTGCCGTCGGCTCCGGTTTCGGCGAAGCCCGAGGCCAGGATGATGACCGCAGCCGCGCCCGCCCGCGCGGCCTGCTCGACAACTTCGAGGCTGCGCGACGGAGCGGCGAACGACAACACGCAGTCGACCGGTCCGGGCAGCGCCTGCAGATCGGGATAGCAGGGCAGGCCGTAGAGCGTGTCGTACTTGGGATTGACCGGATAGATCTCGCCGGCAAAACCGTGCTCCAGGAGGAGCTTGACCGGGCGCGCAGTCAACGACGACCCGTTTCCGGATACGCCGACAACAGCTACCGAGTGTGGGTTGAACATCCGCTCCAGCTGATCGTGCGAGTGGTGGCCGGGTGGGCTCTTGACAGCCGCAGGAGTATGCAAGGGACGCCTTGGGTTGAAGATTTCGGATACTTGTCCCATATTTTCCCAATGGCGAACCGGTGTCAATGGGCGCACCACACTCAAGTCGGACTGTTCTACCCCCGCCCCGGTAGGGTGACACCCGCTGTCTGGACGCGCTCCAGGCGGGGAAATCGGTCCGACCAGGACACGAGGAGTGATGAGGATGTCGCCGCGCGAAGTGGACGGGGCGTACGGGCGCGCCATCGCCATCCTCGATCTGCTGGTGATGCGGTGGCCCGAATCCGTTGGCGTACGCGAGGTTGCCGCCACCGTCGAGCTGCCGAGGACCACTGTCAACCGGATCCTGATGGGCCTCGCCGAGGCGTCGGCCTGTCGGATCATGCCCAACGGTCGGTACCGCCTCGGACACCGGATCTCCGTCGCGGCGTGGGTGGCATCCCGTCAGAACCGCTGGTACAAGCGCGTTCGTGAGCTGATGGCCGCGCTCGCGACCCGGTGCGGGGAAACCACCATGCTCACCATGGTCGACGACAACGGTTACGCCCGCCTGATCGATGTCGCGGAATCGGCCAAGCCGCTCCGTTACCGAGTGGCCCGCGGGACGCCGGTGCCGCTGACGAAGGGCGCGCTCGGCCGCGCCCTGGTTGGCGCGATGACTGACGCCCAGTTCGATGCGATCACCGGAACCGGCCGATTCCACGACAGCGGTCCGGCCGTCGGCGTGATGCGCGACGATAGTCGGAAAGAACTGTCCGACAACGGATATATCGTCAGCATCGGTGAGTGGATCCCGGAGGCGCTCGGGGTGTCCGCCCCGGTGATCGTCGACGACGTCGTCGTCGGTGCGATCGCCACCACCATTCCCCGAGCGCGTGAGTCGGAGCTGGATCTGGCGGCACTGGGCAGCGCGGTCTCGGCCACCGCCGAGCAGTTGTCCGCCCTGCCGTTCCACGGAGATCGAGGCGACACCGACGCGGTCGAACCAGCGACCCGCGCCGTCCCGGGTTCGATCGTCGAACGCCTGGTGATGGCGTTCGATCGCGTGGCTCTGACGGGTCAGCTGGGGATCAATGGGCTTGAGGGGGTGGCTAATTGCACCCCGCCGACCGCTCGCCGGCTCGTGGCGGAGACGGTCTCCAATGGACTGCTGTCCCGGGACCGCAATCGTCTGGTTGCGGGTCCGGTCGGCCTCGCTTGGATCAGCAAGCTCTCTGAACTCGATCCGCGGAGGATACAAAGCGACATCCTGGCCGACACCGCGGCGCGTTTCGATGAGACGGTGGCGCTCGGGTTGCTCGAGTCGGATACCCGCCGTCTCCGGATCAGCCAGTCACACGCCAGCACGCGACCCGTCCATTACGCGCTCGAACCCGGCGACCATCTGATGCTCTATGCCGGTGCGGCGGGCAAGGCGGTCCTCGCCAACCTGCCCTCGCACACGTGGCCCCGGGAACTGGACCCGCTCACCACCGCCACCATCACCGACCACTCTGAATTGACCGCCGATCTGACGGGCATACGCGAGGCCGGGGTGGCGGTCTCGTTCGGGGAGCACATCTCCGACGCGGTTGGTATCGCGGCACCCGTATTCGACGGGCTGCGCGTCGTCGGCTCCATCACGATCTCGATTCCCCGCTACCGCTTCGACGAAAAAGACCTTCCGACTCTCACCGCCGCAGTGCGGGAGGCGGCGGCGATGACCACTCTGCTGATGACCGCTGAGTCGCGACCTCTGTCGGCTGTCGAAACGCCGCAACCGGTGCGCGCGCAGCAGCCCTGATCAGCGATGCCCGCACGCGTGACGCGTCGACTGTTGGATGACTGTTGACAGTCGAATGTGGTGCAGACCATACTCCTCGAGCTTAATCAGGACAGTGTCCCGAAAATTTTGGAGCCAGTATGGTCACTGCGACGCCGAAACCCACGGCGGCACCGAATACGAAGTCGCCCGCCGAACGGCGGAAGGCCAAGAAGGCGACAGCCGTCGCGGCATTCGGCACGTTCATCGAGTACTACGACTTCAGCGTTTACGGCTACATAGCGGTCACCTTGTCGCTCCTGTTCTTCCCCAACGACAACCCCACGATCAGCTTGCTCAACACGATGCTGGTGTTCGGCGCGGCTTTCGTCGTGCGGCCGCTCGGGGCGATCTTCTTCGGACACATCGCCGACCGGCAGGGCCGACGTACTGCGCTCGTGGCGAGCATCGTCCTCATGTGTTTGGCCGCCGGCCTCACGGGCATGTTGCCCACTTACGGTCAGATCGGCGTTCTGGCGCCGGTGTTTCTGGTGATTCTCCGTATGCTCCAAGGCTTTTCTGCGGGTGGCGAGATCGGCGGGGCGTCGAGCTACATCCATGAATGGGCCGAACCATCGAAGCGCGCGCTGTATGTGTCGCTGATTCCCAGCGTCGCAGTATTCGGTAAGGCCGCGGCGGCGGCGGTTGCCGCGTTGGCTGCGTCTCTGATGCCGACGGACGTCATGAACTCGTGGGGTTGGCGACTGCCGTTCATCCTCGCGGTGCCTCTGGGTCTTCTGTGCCTGTACCTGCGGCTGCGCGTTGAGGACAGCCCGGAATTCCAGCACCTCCAGCAGGACGAGAAGACGAGCGACCGGCCGTTCACGAGAATGCTCCGGGAGCATGGGCGCTCGCTGGCAAAGGTGGTGTCGATCGCGACCGTGCAAAGTGTCGGCACATACATCGGCACGGTGTTCGTCGCGTCCTACCTCAGCGTGGTGCTCGGCTTCTCCAAGGGCGAGGCTGCCGTAATCGTCCTGGTGGCAACCGTATTCGCGGCCTTCCTGATCATGGGAAGTGGGTATCTGGGCGCCAGGATCGGCAGCAAACACCTGCTGACAGTCGCCTATGTCTGTTATCTGGTCACGACCGTCCCTACGTTCCTGTTGATGGACATGGGTTCGACGGGACTGGCCATGCTCGCGCTCTCGGTGAGCATGATTCCGTACGCGATCTGCCAAGCCGGAACCTATTCGATCCTTCCGGAGTTCTTCCCGGTCGAGGTGCGCAGCAGCGGCGTCTCGTTCGGTCACAGTATCGGCGCGGTGATCGGTGGTGGTGCAGGACCGTACTTCGCCACATGGCTCATCGACGTCACCGGTAACACCATGGTTCCCGCCTACATCCTCGTGGTATTCGCCGCCGCGGGACTCCTCATCGTCAACACCCTCGTCCACCCGAACGCCGACGAACACGTCCACAAGTTCCGGTAGGAAGCCTTCCATCGAGAGAGGACGAGAATGACTGTTGCCGAGCCTCCCGGTTCCACGTGGAAGATGGAAGGGGTGGACGCCGAGCGGGGTATGGCGTCATTGGCCGGAGCCGCTCAAATTCTCGACGGTACCCGTTGCGTCCTGAGCGGACGTGCCGTCAATCTCGACTATCCGCTCACGGCCTTTGCTCCGCCATTGGTGCATCGGCCGCAGCCCGTGCATCACCTTGAGCCGGGCCACCGCGATCAGCTCGATGACCGCATCGAAAACCTTTGGCTGCAGGTCAGTTCGCACGTCGATGGCCTACGCCACCGCAGGCATCATCGGTACGGCTTCTTCGGGGGCGTGCCGGATGCTTCGATCACCGCCGATTCTCCGACGCTCGGTGTGAATCGCTGGGCAGAGTCGCCGATCGTCGGCCGGGGAGTGTGCATCGATGTCGATGGAGCGCGGGCGCAGGCGGGCCGACCCGTGGACCACGCGGGTGGAGAGCCACTGACCATCGCGGATCTGGAACTGGCGATCACCGCGTCGCGGCTCACCCTCAAAAACGGTGACCTGGTGACCATTCGGACCGGATGGGCACAGTGGCATCTGTCGGATCGGCTCGCCGAGGACCGCGAGCGCAACCGCCGTGACCGCCGCTACACCGGTTTCGCGCAGGACCCGGAGATGCTGTCCTGGATCCGCGATCATCGACTGGCTCTCGTGGCCAGCGACACCTTCGCCTTCGAAGTGCTGCCTCCTATCCCCGGATCGCCGTTCGGGGGCGACACGGACAACGGCATGTTCCATCAGGACCTCATCGCACTGCTGGGGGTGCCACTGGGGGAGCTGTGGAAATTGGATGAGTTGGCAGAGGAATGCCATACGCGCGAGAAGCACGATTTTCTGATGGTGGTCAAGCCGCTGAACCTCATCGGTGGCGTCGGCTCGCCGGCCAACGCGACGGCGATCTTGTAGAGAAGGTTGATGACTTGGCAGAGGTCCAGAGGGTTTCGTACGAACACGCGCAGGACGACTCGAGAATCGGCCGGGCGCTCAACCTGGATCGTGATGGTCGCCGAGCGTTCGCGGCCTCCGCGACCGGATGGGGTCTCGATGCCTTCGACTGGACGATGTTCTCCTTCGCAGTCCCCGCGATCATCGCCACGTTGCATGTGACGACGGCCGAGACTGGTTACATCTCGGCGGCGAGCCTGGTCGCTTCGGCGCTCGGTGGCATTCTCGGTGGTGTTCTCGCCGACCGCTACGGGCGCGTTCGGGTGTTGGTGTGGATCATCATCGGCTTCTCGATATTCACCGGTTTGTCAGCCACCGCACAGAATCTCGAGCAGCTCATGCTGTGGCGAGTTCTGCTCGGGCTGTCCTACGGTGCCGAGTGGGCGGTGGGGGCGGCCCTGCTTTCGGAATACTCGCGGCCCGAGAAACGCGGGTGGCTCATGGGAATGGTGCAGAGCTTCTACGCGGTGGGCTGGGCGTGTTCCACGCTTGTGTACTTCATCGCGTTCGCGGTGTTCCCCGAGACCACGGCGTGGCGGGTCATGTTCGCGGTGGGCATCCTCCCGGCATTTTTCTCACTGTGGATTCGCCGCTCTGCTCGAGACCGGGTGGACATCCGACCGCAGGCGAGAACCAGGAACACGATCAGGCTCCTCTTCGTCGACGGTCGCGCCAAAACCACGGTCCTGGCCACGATTCTGGGAACCGGCGTTCAGGGAATCTACTATTCGGTCATCATTTTCCTGCCGCTGTACCTGTCGGATGAACAAGGCCTCGGTGTGGTGGGAACGGCGGGCTACACGTGGTGCGTCATCGCTGGGGCGTGGGTCGGTTATCTGGTTGCGGGATACCTGCACGACGCAGTGGGCCGGCGGCCGGCGTTCACGGTGATGTTCATCGGTTCCGGGCTGAGCGTGATCTTCTTCGTCTCGGTGCCTCTGTCCGGAGTGGCACTCGGCCTGCTCGCCAGCTTCATCCTCGGCTTCTTCTCATCCGGCCAGGTGACGGGTATGGGTCCGTTTCTGGCTGAACTGTTCCCGACCTCCATCCGGGCGACCGGCCAAGGGTTCTGTTACAACTGGGGCCGCGCACTGGCCGCGGCCGCACCTGCAGGCGTCGGTGCGCTCGCAGCGGCGATCGGGCTCGGCAATGCGATCCTCACAGTCGGGCTCATCGCGTCCGCCATAGCTGTTCTCACCACGTGGCTCCTTCCTGAGACGCAAGGCAAGGAGATCGTCGCGGGCGAGTAGCGGTTCACAGCACCCGGCCGATGCCGCGCGCGGCACCCTGCAGTGCCTGGATGAGGCGCTGTCGGTCGCGTTTGAGCGATGGCACGACGACGCCGATCGCGGCGACCACCGTGTGGTCGGAGGCGCGTGTCACCGGCACCGCCAGTGAGCATGCGCCGAGCGACATCTCCTCACTCGTCGTCGCGATGCCGTCGTCGCGGACGCGGCGCAACTGCTGGCGCAACATCG
>Ga0180215_1005063_pt1 | contig 11421 bp, 8 predicted proteins | sample eDN3rd37CBELigBY_FD_128871 | JGI IMG/M metagenome (GOLD analysis project Ga0180215, IMG submission 128871) | Enriched backyard soil microbial communities from Emeryville, California, USA - eDNA 3rd pass 37_C BE-Lig BY (version 2) (version 2) | ecosystem: Environmental > Terrestrial > Soil >...
CGGAAGAAGAGGGGGTCCTGGACCAGCGAATCGAAGAAGGGGGTGCGAGCGAGGGCGAGGAGGATCGCCAGGAGCCCGGAGAGGAGGAGGCTGCCTGCCCCGAGGAAGATCCAGCGCTTCGCGAGCTCCCCTTCCCGTGGCTGCGAGTCGTTCTCAGCCGCGCGCGGAAAGAGCGTGGCCGGGGTCTCGATCGGATGTCTCATCTCGGGCCTCCCGGCGTCGACGCGGGTGGAGCCACTGCAGGTTCGATGAGACCATCCGTCACTCGTCTGTCGGCGTGTTATGACCTCGATCATAGGGTCTCGCTCCTGCACCAGCTCCGGTTCGCAGGAGACGATGACCTGCCGGAATTCGTCCGGTTATGATCGCGATCACATCCAGCCCAACATTCGGGAGACTCCTTCCCGGATGAAGGAAAATGAATGCAGGAGGGCCTCGTTCGACGCAGGCCCCCTGCCCCATTTTCGAGACATCTTTGCCATGCCTCGTCCCCGATCGGGTGGACGCAGGACGACACCGGCGCACCCCCACGGGTCGAGCGCCACGTGGAATGTCACGCATAAGCGCGCCAGCGCCTCTTGTGCTTTTCGTTGAAACGGAGAGGAGATGGTCCTACCGTCTGTGCATCGGTCCAACAGGAGGTCATCGATGATGAAACCGAAGCTCGCGCTGCTCCTCGCCTTCCTCCTTCTCCCTTCGATCGGCTTCGCACAGGCTGACGAGGACTCGGCCCAGGAGTCGACGGAGCCGGCGATCCCCCTGCCCCCGCAGCCGCCGCCGGCAGAGTCCCCGGCGGAATCGAACCTCCTCCTCAAGAGCATGCGGCTCGAGTTCTCCGGCTTGATGTATGCGTTCTGGAGCTACGACCTCCGCACCGCCAACCCCGACGGCGACACCGAGAGTCGCAACCGCTTCGATCTCAGCAGGGCGTTCCTGAACTTCGAGCCGCAGATGGGCAAGTTCATCTCCGCCCGGATCACCCCGGACGTCTTTCGGATCAACGCGCCGGGGACCAGCGCCGACGGCAGCCTCGGCCTGCGCCTCTTCTTCGCCTACGTGCGCTTCGCCGAGGTGGCGCCGGGGGTGGCGGTGGTGGCGGGTCTCCAGCCCAACCCGCTGAACGCCTTCGACGACTCGGTCTGGCAGTACCGGGTGCTGGGGACCTCGATCCACAACGTGATGACCGGCGCGCCCACCACCGACCTGGGCGTGGGTGTCAACGGCAAGCACTTTGGCGGGCTCCTCGAGTACCACCTCCTCCTCTCCAACGGGGAGGGCGGCTTCGGCCACGAGCCCAATAAATTCAAGACAGGGACCGGCAGGATCACCCTCGCCCCTTTCGCGGAGGGCGACGGCTGGTCCAAGGGTCTGCGCCTCACCGCCATGGGGAACTACGGCATCCAGGGGTTGGGTCGGGACGTGGACGGAAACGAGTCCCACCTGTCCCGCGGGCAGGTCATGGGCTTCCTCTCCTTCGAGCATCAGATCGGGACCCTGGCCCTCGGCGTGGGCCCTACCTGGGACAGCGGCCCTTCAGGCGGGGTCGAGACCCAGGACGGTCTCCTGGTCACCACCTTCGGCTTCGTGAACCTGCCGCTGGATCTCCGCCTCCTGGCCCGCTTCGACTACTACAACCCGGACCTAGAGGAGCCGGATCCGCGGCTCCCGCCCACCGGGTCCCGGACGCGGGTGATCGGCGGCCTCGCCTACAGGCTCAGCGACATGGTCCAGTTCATCGCCAACTACCAGCGCCTCGGCTTCGAGATGGACGACAGGACGGCGCCGGGGCAGCTCGGCTCCACTCTCAACCTCCACATGGAGGCGAAGTATTAAAGGCTGTCGGTAGTTTTTCCAGCCTGGTCGTTCCCGCGAACGCGCGGGAACCCACTACGCACACGTGGCTTTGGCAAACGAGGTCCCCGCGTTCGCGCGGGGACGACGCCAAAGGGTCCCGCGGCTAGCCGTCGCGCTCCTCCACGGTGCCGTCCGCGTGGCGGGCGAAGCGTCCCTGCTCTCTAGGATGCGCCGGCGCGTCGGCGGCAAAGGGCCAGCCGCCGAATTGAGTGCGCCGATAGTCGGAGAAGGCCTGCTGGACCTCCTCCGGCGTGTTCATGACGAACGGACCATAGGCCACCACGGGCTCACCGATGGGCCGCCCCTGCAGGAGCAGGAGCTCCGCCGGAGCGGCGCCGTTCACCAGGAGGACGTCCCGATCCTCCACCAGCTCGATGTTCGAGGGACCCACCTCCCTGCCACCGAGGCGCAACCGCTCGCCCTCGAAGAAGTAGAGCCTGCGGTTCACCCCCTTCGCTGCGGCGGGGAGAATCCAGCTCGCGTGGGGCTCCATGCGAATGGTGAAGATCGCGACGTCGGCTCCATCCTGAGAAGCCCAGGAGGAAGGGGGCGGCGCGGGCGGACGGGGTCCCTCTCCCAGGTTGCCGGCGATCACCTGCACCTCGGTCTTCCGCCCCTCGGAGTCCGGGACGATGCGGGTGGGGATGTCTTCGCTCCAGAGCATCTTGAAGTGGGGCTCCACCATCTTCCCGGCCCTGGGGAGGTTGAGCCAGATCTGGAAGAGCTCGGTGGGGTTGGGGCCGTCGCGATCCACCAGCGGAAACATCTCCGAGTGCACGATCCCCTTCCCTGCCGTGAGCCATTGCACGTCGCCCCTGCCGAAGCGGGCGGTGGCACCCAGCGAGTCCGAGTGATCGATCAGGCCCCTGCGCACGATGGTGACGGTCTCGAAGCCGCGATGCGGGTGCTGGGGAAAGCCCGGCACCGTCTCGCCGTGGTACATGTTCCAGCCGTCCTTGTTCGCGAAATCCTGGCCGATGTTTCTGCCTGCGAGGGAGGCTACAGGTCCCATCTCCTCGTTTCCGGCAGGGTAGCGGTCGAGGTGGTGCACCGCGAAGAGGAAGGGATCGGAGGTCTCCCACGGAGAGGGGGAAGGCCCCAGGGGCTTCACGCTTCGAATGACTTCGTCATGCATGGCGGTCTCCAGGTACGGGAGATCAAGAGATGCGTCGCTCTCCCGTTGGTTGCACCGAGGGAGCCACGCGCCATCGCAAGGGGGACGAGGGAGCGTGGGCCGGCCCCTCATCCAAATCGCGCCTCAGACGAAAGGGACGCTCGTCTTTGGCAGCGACGACGGGCCCGCGCCACTCGCCGCTGAAGCGCGAGAGCGATGTGCCCGCGCTCAGGCCTTGAGGCTGGCGCCTGCGAGGATCCGCTCACAGAGGGTGGGGAAGTCGATCCCCACCCCCGCGGCGATCTTGGGGAGGAGCGAGCTGGCGGTCATCCCGGGGAGGGTGTTCACCTCGATCACCTGCAGGTCGCCACCCTCGCCGATGATCAGATCGGTCCGGGTGGCGCCGGAGCAGCCGAGGGCCCGGTGGGCCGCCAGGGTTGTCTCCAAGGCGGCCTGGTACAAGGAGAGCGGCAAGGGGGCCGGGAAGAGATAGCGGGTGGTTCCTCCCGACTTGTACTTCGCGTTGTAGTCGTAGAACTCCGCCGCGGGGACAACCTCGATGGCGCCGAGGGCCTCCCCGTCGAGGACCGCGACCTGGACCTCCCGCCCCTTGATGTAGCGCTCGATCAGCACCTCCCCCCCGAAGCGGGCGGCGTCCTCGCAGGCAGCTGCGAAGGAGGCCTGATCCTTGGCGATGTGCACCCCCACCGACGACCCCTCGGAGGCGGGCTTCACCACGGCGGGGAGGGGAAAGGGGAGGTCGGAGAGGCGAAGCTTGACCGCCTCCGCCGCGGGGACGGCGTGGTAGGCAGGGGTCGGGATCCCCCGCGCGGCGAAGACCTGCTTGGAGGCGACCTTGTCCATGGCGAGGGCGCTGGAGAGGACGCCGGAGCCTGTATACGGGAGTCCCATCGACTCCAGCAGCCCCTGGATGCAGCCGTCCTCCCCGAAGCGCCCGTGGAGTCCGATGAAGACCACCTCGGCCCCCAGCTCGCGCAGCCGCGCGGCCACCTCGAGGTCCACGTCGATCAGGTGGACGTCATAGCCCCGCTCCACCAGGGCCCCATGGATGGCGGCGCCGCTCCAGAGGGAGACCTCCCGCTCGCTGTTGCGACCGCCGTAGAGGACCGCCACCTTCTTGCTCTTCATCGAGAGTGCACTCCGCCGGTGCTCCAACAGCCGGCCATTCGAACGAGAAAATCAGACATGCCCGCTCCCCTCCCGAGGAGGAGACATCGGAGACGTGCCGCACCGGCTCCCGGCCACGGATCCCTGTGCATGCAGACGGAGAGATCCTACCACCGCCCCACCAACTTCACTTCTCGGTGGAGCTCCAGGCCGAAGCGGGCGCGGACCTCCGCCTGCGCCAGCTCCATCAGCGCCCGCACCTCGGCTGCCCTCGCGCCGCCGTGGTTCACGATCCAGTTGGCGTGGAGCTCGCTGATCTGCGCCCCGCCCTCCCGGCGCCCCTTGAGGCCGCTGGCCTCGATCAGCCGCCCCGCGTGGTCGCCAGGGGGATTGGTGAAGACGCTGCCGGAGTTGGGGAGCTTCAGAGGCTGGGTCCGCTTGCGATAGCCCAGGTCCGCGAGCATCGTCTCCCGGGACGCCGCCCGCCCCGCTTCGTCCGCGCGGGGCAGTCGGATCCGCACCCGGGTGATCACCGCCCCAGCAGGGAGCTCGCAGGCCCGATACCTCCAGGTCAGCTCCCGGGCCGGGACCCATCGGATCCCCGCTGGCCCCGCCAGCTCCACCGCCTGCACGATGCGCACGATCTCGCCGTTCTTGGTGCCGGCGTTCATCGAGGTGGCCCCGCCGATGGTGCCGGGGATCCCGGCGAGGAACTCCCCGCCCACGAGGCCGTGCTCCCGCATGAGCTGGGGGATCCGGGCGATCGGCGCCCCTGCTCCCAGGGTGAACGAGCCCTCCTCTTCTCCGACCTCCGCCTCCTCGGGCCAGACCGGCAGGCGCAGGACCACCCCCTCCACCCCGTCGTCGGCGACGATGCTGTTGGCGCCTCCGCCGAGCATGGTCACCGGGATCCCGGCGTCCGCAGCGGCGGTGAGGAGGATCCGCAGGTCCTCGGGATCCAGGGGGCGCGCGAAGAGATCCGCGGCGCCGCCGACGCGGACGCTGGTGCGGCTCGCGAGGGGCTCGTTCTCCCGCAGCTCGCCGCGAAAGTGCCGCCGCAGCGCGGGGAGGATCCGCTCGACCATCTCAGCGCCCCAGCTCGGCGAGGAGCTCGAAGCTCACCTGGCTGATGTCCCCTGCCCCCAGGGTGATCACCAGGTCCCCCTCGGCGATCTGCCCTCGCAGGGCGGCGACCAGCTCGGACCTCGGCGCGAAGCGCACGTCCCGGTGGCCGTGGGTGCGCACCGCCTCCACGAAGGCCTCCGCGTCCACACCTGGGATCGCCTCCTCGCTCGCGGCGTAGATGTCCGTGACGATCAGCCGATCGGCCTCGTTGAAGGAGGTGGCGAACTCGTGGAGGAGATCCCGGGTCCGGGTGTAGCGGTGGGGCTGGAAGGCCACCACGATCCGCCGGTCGGGAAAGGCCAACCGGGCGCCCTCCAGAGTGGCGCTCACCTCGGCGGGGTGGTGCCCGTAGTCGTCGACCACCGTGACCCCCGCCGCCTCGCCGCGGACGCTGAAGCGGCGCTGCACGCCGGAGAAGCTCTCGAAGGCAGCCTGCACCCGCTCCATGGAGAGGCCGACGTCGTCCGCGACGGCGATCGCCGCCAACGCGTTCTGCACGTTGTGCTGGCCGATCATGGGGAGCCGGAAGGTGCCCAGGCTCTCGCCGCTCCGCAGGGCCCGGAAGCGCACCTCGAAGGCGTGGGTCTCGATCTGATCGGCGCGGTAGTCCGCCTGGGGCGACAGGCCGTAGGTCACCACCCGGCGATCGATCTTGGGGAGCATCGTCTGCACCACCGGGTGGTCCAGGCAGATCACGGCCACACCGTAGAACGGGACCTTGTTGAGGAAGTCGACGAAGGCCCGCTGGAGGGCGTCGAAGTCACCGTAGTGATCCAGGTGCTCGGGGTCGACGTTGGTCACCACGGCGATGGCGGGGGAGAAGCGCAGGAAGCTCCCGTCGGATTCGTCGGCCTCCACCACCATGTACTCGCCCTTGCCGAGCTTGGCGTTGGAGCCCAGGTTGTTCAGCTTGCCGCCCACCACCGCGGTGGGGTCGAGTCCCCCCGCAGCCAGGACGTGGGCGATGATGGAGGTGGTGGTGGTCTTGCCGTGGGAGCCGGCGACGGCGATGCCGACCTTGAGGCGCATCAGCTCCGCCAGCATCTCGGCCCTGGGGATCACCGGGATCGTGCGGCGCCGGGCCTCCACCACCTCCGGATTGTCAGGACGAACCGCCGAGGAGATCACCACCACGTCCGCCTCCCCCACGTTGGCGGCGGCGTGGCCGAGGACCACCTTCGCCCCGAGCTCCGAGAGGCGCCGGGTGGACTCCCCTTCGCGCAGATCGGAGCCGGTCACCGGATAGCCGAGGTTGAGGAGCACCTCGGCGATGCCGCTCATCCCGATCCCGCCGATGCCGACGAAGTGAATGGTGGGTCTCCTGCCTCGAAACATGGGGTGCTCCACTCCTGGTGTTCTACACGGACACTGAACAAACGACAGGTGCCGGCGGTCCTGCGCCTCTGCCTCGGCCCTCGCGCAGGTGCGAGCCGTGCCGGACGAAAGTTCGAGTCAACCGGCACCCTGCTCCTTGCCCCGGTAGACGAGCTGCACACAGACGTCGGCGATCTCCTTGGCCGCTTCGGGCCTGCCCAGGAGCCCCGCCGCCCGGGACATCTTCTCCAGGCGCTCGGGATCCTCGATCAGCTCCCCGACCAGCCTGGCCAGGATCTCCCCGTCCAGATCCTTCTGGAGGACGAGGATCGCCGCGCCCTTCTCCACCAGCGAGCGGGCGTTCACCTCCTGGTGGTTGTCCGCGGCGAAGGGGAAGGGGATCAGGATCGCCGCCTTCTTGCAGATGGTCAGCTCGGCCAGGGTGGTGGCGCCAGCGCGGCAGATCACCAGATCGCTGGTGGCGTAGGCGTGGGACATGTCGTCGATGAACTCCACCACCGTCGCCCGGATCCCCGCGGCGTCGTAGCCCGCCTGGGTCTCGCTCCGATCCCGGGCGCCGGTCTGGTGGAGGATCTCCAGCCGATCCTGGAGGGGCCCCAGCCGCCGGGCCGCCTCCACCGCGGCCACGTTGATGGCGTGGGCTCCCTGGGAGCCGCCGAAGATCAGGATCCGAAAGCGATCGTGGCGCTCCCGGGGCCGCAGGAAGTTCTCCATCAGCTCTTTGCGGATGGGGTTTCCCACGTTCTGCACCTTGGACGCAGGGAAGAAGCGCATGGCCTCGTCGAAGGCGACGAAGACCGCCTGGGCGATCCGCCCCAGGACCTTGTTGGTGAGGCCGGGGAGCGCGTTCTGCTCCTGGATCGCGGTGGGGATCCCCTGCAGGAACGCCGCCGCCACCATGGGGAAGCTGGCGTAGCCGCCAACCCCGACCACCACGTCCGGCTTGTCGGTGCGCAGGATCCGGGAGGCCTGCAGGAGCGCCCGCGGCAGCTTCGCCAGGCCGCGGAACAGGCCCAGGACCCCCTTGCCCTTCAGCCCTTCCACGTCGACGAGCTCGAGGCGGAAGCCCGCAGCGGGGACGACCCGCGCCTCCAGCCCGCGGCTGGTCCCCACGAAGAGGACCTCGTTGGACGGATGCCTCGTCACCACCTCTTCCGCCAGGGCGATCCCGGGGAAGAGGTGTCCGCCTGTGCCCCCTCCTGCGATCAGCACCTTCATCGTGCAAGCCCAAAGCGTCGAATCGAACTCATCTGCGAACCGTGGCGTGGGGACGGAGGAAGCCTCCGGTCCCGCTGGAGATGGCGAGGAGCAACCCCGCCGCGCAAAGGGATAACACGAGAGACGACCCTCCGTACGAGATGAACGGCAAGGTCAGTCCCTTGGTGGGGAGCATCCCCATCGCCACCATCATATTGGCGATGGCCTGGATCCCCAGGAGCGCGGTGATCCCCAAAGCGAGGTAGGCGCCGAAGGCGTCCGGCGCGTTGAAGGCAGCGCGCATCCCCCGCCAGATCACGATGCCGAAGAGGCCCAAGACCACCAGGATCCCCACCAGGCCCAGCTCCTCCCCGATCACGGCGATGATGAAGTCGGTGTGGGCCTCGGGGAGATAATAGAGCTTCTGCTTCCCCGCCCCCAGGCCCAGGCCGGTGATCCCGCCGGAGCCCACGCTCATCAGGGATTCGGCCACCTGGTAGCCGATGTCCTGGCGGTGCTTCCAGGGATCCAGGAAGGCGAGGACCCGCTTCAGCCGGTACTCCTTCCCGGCGATGAGCTGGTAGACCACCGGCAGCGCCAGGAGGACGGAGCCGATCAGCCAGGAGACCTTCGCCCCGGCGCTGAAGAGCATCACGAAGAGGATGACGCCGATGATCACGGCGGTGCCGAAGTCGGGCTGGCCCAGGAGGAGCAGGATGAAGAGCCCTGCGACCAGGCTGTGGGGGACGAAGCCGATGGAGAAGTCCCGCACCTTCTCCCGCTTTCGGGCCAGGGAGCGGGCCAGGTAGATCACCATGGCCAGCTTGGTGAGCTCCGCGGGCTGGAAGCTGATCAAGGGGACGCGGATCCAGCGGCGCGCGCCGCCTGCGATGGTCCCGATCCCCGGGATCAACACCAGGATCATCGCGACCAGCGCGAGGGCGAGGATCGGATAGGCGAGGAACTCGAGGCGCCGATAGCCCAGGCGCATGGCCAGCAGCATCCCGCCGATCCCGAGGCCCGCCGCCAGGAGCTGGCGCTTGGCGAAGTAGTAGGGATCGCCCAGGCTCTGCCCCGCCTTCACCGCCGAGGCCGAGTAGACCATCACCAGGCCGATCACCATCAGCCCCAGCACCGCCCAGAGGAGGAGGCGATCGTAGCGCGGGGCATCGACGGCCCCTGCTGCCGCTTCCCGCTCGCTCATCCGAGGGCCTCCACCTGCAGGCGGAAGGCGTCGCCTCGGGCCTCATAGCTGCGGAACTGATCGAAGGAGGCGCAGGCAGGCGAGAGGAGCACCTGATCCCCAGGGGCCGCCAGGCCACGCGCCTTCCGGACCGCCTCATCGAGGGTGCCGCAGGGGGTGGTGGTGGCGAGGTCGCCCAGCTCGGCGGCGATGGTATCCGCGTCCTCACCAATGGTGAGGATCGCCTTCACTCTGCTGGAGGCCAGGGGCCGCAGCGGGGCGTAGGGCGCCCCCTTGCCCCTGCCGCCGGCGATCCAGACGATCGGCCCCGGCAGCGCGGCGAGGGCGACCTGGGCAGAGTCCACGTTGGTGGCCTTGGAGTCGTTGATCCACTCCACCCCGTCCAGGGTCCGCACCAGCTCCAGGCGGTGGGGGAGCCCGCCGAAGCTCGCGAGGCCCTGGCGGATCGAGTCGGGGGAGAGCCCCACCAGGCGGGCTGCGAGGATCGCCGCCATGGCGTTCTCCCGGTTGTGGCGACCGCGGAGCGCGGGGCCCAGAGCCTGTGAAGGGATCTCCCCCGCAGGAGCGGGAGCGATCCCTTCAGCTCGCACCTCGCGCGATGGTGCTCCTTTTCGTTGGCGCGCCTCCGGCTCGCGGGGGACTTCGGCTGGATACCGCTCTTCCCCGCCGTCGGTGCCGGGGATCCCGCGGAGCACCAGGTGGCTGCCGTCGTCGCGGATCCCCCGGGACTGGGGCGGTCCCGCGCCGAAGCTCAGGGCCAGCGAGCGGGCGCCCTGGTGCAGGGCGAGGGTCTTGGGATCCTCCGCGTTGAGGATCGCGTAGTCGTCGGCGGTCTGCATGCGGAAGATCGCCCGCTTCGCTTCGTAGTAGGCCTCCGGTCCCGGGTAGCGGTCGAGGTGGTCGGGGCTGAGGTTGGTGAGGATCGCCACCAGCGGACGCAGCTCCTCCACCGCCTCGAGCTGGTAGCTCGAGAGCTCCACCACCGTGTAGTCGAGGGCGCCGCCGCGCAGGACCCGCTCCGAGAGCGGCAGCCCCAGGTTGCCACCGACGAAGACCCGCTTCCCGCCCTGCTCCAGCAGATGCCCCAGGAGCGCCGTGGTGGTGCTCTTGCCGTTGGTGCCGGTGATCGCCAGCAGCGGCTCCTCGATGAAGCGGGCAGCCAACTCCGCCTCGCCCAGGATCGGGACGCCGGCCTTCCGGGCCGCGACCAGCTCCACCCCTGCGAGGGGGACGCCGGGGGAGACGACGATCATCTCACTCTGAGTGAAGGACGCCTCGGCGTGTCCGCCGAGCTCGAAGCGCACGCCGAGGGGGTGGAGCTCTGCGATCGCGTCGGCGAGCTGCGCCGCGCTGCGCATGTCGGTGGCGGTGACCCGGGCCCCTTCGCGGCAGAGGAGCTTCGCCGCCGCCACACCGGAGCGGGCCAGCCCGACGACCAGGACCTTTCGCCCTTCCAGCTTCTCCACGGGCTACCTCAACTTCAGGCTGATCAGGGTGACCAGGGCGAGGAGGATCGAGACGATCCAGAAACGGACGATGATCTTCGGCTCCGCCGAGCCGCCGAGCTCGAAGTGGTGGTGGATCGGCGCCATCCGGAAGACCCGCTTGCCGCGGCTCTTGAAGGAGGCCACCTGGATCATCACCGAGACGATCTCCACGAAGAAGACCCCGTGCAGGATCAGGCTGGCGAACTCGTTCTTGGTGAGGACCGCCATGGTGCCCAGGGCGCCGCCGAGGGCGAGGGCCCCGATGTCGCCCATGAAGACGCTGGCGGGGTAGGCGTTGAACCAGAGGAAGGCGATCCCCGCGCCGACGGTGGCGGCGCAGAAGACGGCGAGCTCCTCGGAGCCGGGGATGTGGGGGATCAGCAGGTAGTCGGCGAGGTTGAAGCCGGCGATCATCGTCCCCGCGACGTAGGCGAGGATCAGGAAGGTGAGGGCGCTGACGATGCTGGGGCCGATGGCCAGTCCGTCGAGGCCGTCGGTGATGTTCACCGCGTTCGAGGTCCCGACGATCACCACCCACGCGAAGGGGAGGTAGAGCCAGCCCAGGTCGGGCTGGAAGAGCTTGGTGGAGATGAAGGGGAAGCTGAGGCGGGTGTCCAGGCGGAGCGCGCCGGTGGTCCAGTCCAGCCCGAAGCCCAGGAAGACCGCCAGGAAGATCACGGTGAGGCCGATCATCTTGAAGCGGCCCGGGAGCCCCTTGGAGTTGCGCTTGGTCAGCTTGAGGTAGTCGTCGAGGAAGCCGATCAGCCCGTAGCCCAGGGTGATCAGCAGGACCATCCACACCAGGCGGTTGGTGAGATCCGCGAAGAGCAGGGTCGCCACCGAGATGCAGAAGAGGAGCAGGCCGCCGCCCATGGTGGGGGTCCCGCTCTTGCGCTGGTGTTGGGCGGGCGTGTCCTCGCGCACGTTGGAGGCGCCGAGCTGGCGGCTCTTCAGCTCGCGGATGAACCATGGTCCCA